>OGQK01001027.1_pt1 | contig 16217 bp, 14 predicted proteins | sample 1553221 | NCBI WGS metagenome assembly OGQK01 (sample SAMEA2579996, study PRJEB22360) | human gut metagenome | biome: human gut; feature: human-associated habitat; material: faeces | place: Denmark | collected 2008/2010 | reverse complement strand
GTTGAGTTTTTATATTCTTCCAGTATAAGCACTGCAGAAGAAGAAATCAGCTTTATAAATGAGCTTCATGAAAGAAATGTAAAGGGAATTATTTCTTTCCTTTCCTCTGATCTTGAAGAAGTTCTTCCGGTATGCGAAGAATATGGTATGTATTATGTGCGTGGTTCAGGAACGATCAGTGATGAAATGTATGAGAAAGTAAAGGATAATCCTTACTTTCTGGGAACGATAGGAACATCTGTTGAAACAGAAAAGGATGCGGCTGCCAATATGGCGGAGGATTTTGCTTCAGAGGATCAGAATAATCAGAATCATTACATAATAGCATGTGGAGGATCTGCCATCGGTAATGAGATGCATCGTCTGAGAACGATAGGTATTCTGAATAAGCTTCAGGAAGCATATGGTCTGTCATATGAGAAGTCTGTAGAAGAACTGGTGAATACGCAGGATACGGAAGAAATTGAAACAGGCAGTGATATTAAGATTACTTTGGTTCCGGGTTATCCAAAAGATCATCTGGATGAAAAGCTGGCTGCTCCGCTGAATACAGGAGAGTATAATGTTATTCTGAGTGTAGTGAGCGCAAGTGATTTTATCAAGGTAATTGATGCTTATGAAGAAGAGAACAGTACAGATGTATTGTTGGGGTCAATTGATTGTTTTACAGAAGATACATACGAAATGTTTAACAAGAAGGGATATAACGGCAAGGAAAGAATCGACTATCTTGTAGGAAAATATGGTGCTATCGTTGCACCATCATTTGTTGCTATGAAGAATGCTCTGGAAGGCTTTGCAGAAGATTACCGTGAAGATGGAAGTGCTTTCCGGCTGCAGCAGTCATTTTGGACAGCGGATTCAGTAGATGAGTTTAATAAGCAGTATGTGTTATCTATTGGAATGTATGATAATACATATAGTGTAGAGGACATGATGGGAGTTCTGAAATCCTATACACCGGAAACAAATTTTGAAGAATTCCAGAAATTTACGGAAAAATAGATAGAAAATAAAAGTCTGAAATAATTGACGTATGCATGATAGTATGTTATGATAAAGAAGTATTCATACGGCCATTTGATGATTTTAGAGATAAGTTCAGACCAGCAGAAGCGTCCTGCTGGTCTGATTAAAAGGGAAACCGGTGTAAATCCGGTACGATCCCGTCACTGTGATAGTTGTTTTTCAGCTGCATACCACTGGAAGATATTTTCTGGGAAGGTGCTGAAAGTATATAGGCTTAAGTCAGGAGACCTGCTTATTTCTAGTAAAAGAGATTCTTGCGGACGACGAGAAATCCTGATTAAGAGTTACAACTTCATGTGTTGCATATATATATGTTTGATTCTTTAACGGTAAGATTTCGTGACGGATGCGGGAGCATCTGTCTTTTTTTCGCTCAAAATCATAGGAATGGACAGTATGAGAAGGAAGAAAAACAACGAAGAAACAAAAAAAGAAAGGAAGTAAAGGATGAAAAAAACAAAAAGAGAATTACTTGTGTTAGCAGCAGCAACAACAGTTGCGTTATCAATGGGAGTTACTGTACAGGCGAAAGGTGATGAGAAGGTTTTAAACTTCGGATGTCAGATGTACACAGATGGATGTGTAAACAGTGCAAATGATGAAAACGGTGGATGGAATGCTATGAGATATGGTATTGCTGAAGCATTATTTAAATTCGATGACAATATGGAAGTTATCCCGTGGCTTGCTGAGAGTTATGAAGTAAATGACGAGCATACAGAATGGACGATCAAGCTGAAAGACGGAATTAAATTCTCTGACGGATGTGATTTAACTCCGACAAAGGTAAAAGAGTATTTTGATCACATGAAAGAGGTAGGACCTTCCGGATCTGCCAAACCGGAGAAATATCTGGAATTTGAAGCAGAAGTTACTGTAGATGATGATGCAAATACAATTAACATCAAAACAAGCAAACCATATGCAAACCTTGTAGGACAGCTCTGCCATCCAACAATGGGAATTACAGATGTAGAACATATTGAAAACTATGATAACGGAATTATTGGAACAGGTCCATACAAGATTGAAGAATTCAATGGTGTAGGTGTTGGTTATACATTAGCTGCAAATGAGTATTATCGTGAAGATGTCCCATACGATAAAGTCAATCTGCTGTTCATGGGAGATAACTCCGCAAAAACAATGGCACTTCAGAGCGGTCAGGTAGACCTGGTTGAGAACATTACAAACGTAGCAGATATTCAGGACTTCCAGGATAACGATGACTATACTGTTGATATCGCATCAGGTGTACGTTGTGGATTTGCATGGATGAACTTTGACGGTGTTCTTGGAAACAAAACACTTCGTCAGGCAATCCTGATGGCAATTGATAATGATACAATCTGTAATTCCAGAACAATCGGTGGACTTTATACACCAGGATTCTCCGTACTGCCTTCTACTCTGAACTATGACTATGACAAACTGGAAAATCCATATACCTATGATCCGGAAAAAGCAAAACAGATTCTGGATGATGCAGGAATCGTTGATACAGACGGAGATGGAATCCGTGAACTGGATGGTCAGAATATCAACCTCAGATATATTTCTTATGAAAACCGTCTTCTGAATGACTTTGCAGATGCTCAGGCACAGTATCTTGCAGAAATCGGTATTGGTGTTGTTCCTGAATACGGAAGCTCAGATGATCAGTGGAGTAAACTTGCAGCACTGGATTATGACCTTAATAACAATAACTGGATCACTGTTGGTACCGGAGATCCTCTGGCATATATGGCTAACTGGGCAACTGATACCAGCTACTGCGCATACTCCAACCCGGACTATGACAAGTTATATGAAGAATTAAAAGGTGAAATGGATCCGGAAAAGAGAAAAGATCTGATCTTCCAGATGCAGCAGATTCTGGTAGATGATGCAGCGGTTCTGATTGATGGATACTACAACTCATCTATGATCTACAGTAAGAAAGTTGGTTCTGCACATATCCATACAGCAGATTACTACTGGCTGTCAACAGAAATTACTCCTGCAGAATAAGAAAAGTCTGCGAATTGTGAAGTTACTGAATAGTTACAAACAGAAATAAAAAGAGGTGTCTTTTTTGAGTAAAAAGCAAATAATCAAGCGTTTATTACAGATTGTGATCGTATTGATCGGTATCAGCTTTATTACATTTGCACTGACCTTTATGTCACCAGGTGACCCTGTACGAAACATGTACACGGCAACCGGTGTAATGCCTACTGAAGAAATGGTTCAGGAGACACGCGAGGAACTTGGTCTGAATGATCCGTTTCTGGTGCAGTATACCAGATGGCTTAAGAACTGTCTGAAAGGTGACTTTGGCAAATCATACAGCTTAAATAAACCAGTTACAGAACTTCTTGCAGCCAGATTATGGCCGACTTTGAAACTTACATTAATGGCCATGATCCTTATGCTGGTTATTTCTGTACCTTTAGGTATGTTGTCTGCCATATATAAAGATAAATGGATCGATTATCTCGTCCGGGGAATTACATTCCTCGGATGTGCGATGCCTAACTTCTGGGTTGGACTTCTGTTAATGCTGGCATTCTGTGTTTATATCAATGCATTTCCGGTTATCAGTTCTGCGGGAGACTTTAAGAGTCTGTTTCTTCCGGCTTTGACACTTGCGATTGCAATGTCTTCCAAATATACCAGACAGGTAAGAACAGCGGTGCTGGATGAACTGAGTCAGGATTATGTGATCGGTGCACAGGCAAGAGGAGTAAAGAAATCAAAGATTATCTGGGGCAATGTATTTCCAAATTCATTGCTTCCGCTGATCACAATGTTTGGTCTTTCCATAGGATCACTTCTTGGAGGAACCAGTGTTGTAGAAGTAATCTTCTCTTATCCGGGTCTTGGAAACCTTGCAGTTTCAGCAATCACATCCAGTGATTACAATCTGATCCAGGGATATGTATTATGGCTTGCCCTGATTTATATGGTCATTAACCTGATCGTTGATGCATCTTATGTTTATATTGATCCACGTATGCGTTTAAAGGAGTAGAATCATGAAAAAGAAAAACAGATTTTTAGCAAATAAAACTTTTGTCGTGTTTTCTATTCTTGCAGTCTGTATTATTCTGACAGCAGTATTTGCACCGGTGGTAACCAGAGGGGTTGACCCGTTAAAAGGTTCTCTGGTAGATGCACTGCTTCCGCCATGCAAGGAACATATTTTTGGAACCGACAAAATGGGCAGGGATATTTTTTCAAGAGTTATTTATGGAGCACGTGCATCTCTGTCAGCAACCTTTGGTGTTGTTGCCCTGATCTTTCTGGTGGGAACTGTTACCGGAGTCCTTGCAGGATATTTCGGAGGTGTCATTGATGCTGTTATTATGCGAATTGCAGATATGATGCTTGCTTTCCCAGGACTGGTACTTGCTCTTGCTGTTGCAGGTATTATGGGCGCAAGTATCAAAAATGCGATCATCGCTATTGTAGTAGTAAGCTGGACCAAATATGCGCGTCTGGCACGAAGCCTGGTTATGAAGATCCGTGACAGGGATTATGTATCAGCAGCGATCGTTACCGGTTCCAAAACACCGTATATGCTGTTTCGATATATGCTTCCAAATGCACTTCCTACACTGATCATTACTGCTGCCACAGATATAGGTTCCATGATGCTGGAACTGGCAGCAATGTCCTTCCTGGGATTTGGCGCGAAGCCGCCGGCACCGGAATGGGGTTATATGCTGAATGAAGGAAGAGCGTGTATGCAGTCCGCTCCGTGGCTGATGATCTTCCCGGGTCTTGCTATTTTTGTAGTAGTTGTTGTATTTAATATGCTTGGGGATTCCATCCGTGATATCCTCGATCCAAGAAATGAGTAGGAGGAATAAACATGCTGAAATTAGATAATGTGACAATCTCCTACAAAAATGTTCCAACTGTTCAGAACTTTAATCTGGATATGAAAGAGGGACAGATCGTTTCTCTGGTAGGAGAATCCGGAAGTGGAAAAACCACTGTTATCCGTGCTGTTCTGGGACTTCTTGCAGGTGGCGGTAAGGTCACAGAAGGAAGTATTACGTTTGAAGGAGAAGACCTTTTATCCTATACACCGGAACAGTGGAGAAAACTTCGTGGTTCTGATATTTCCATGATTTTTCAGGACAGTGGTGCAATGATGAATCCGACACGTAAAGTCGGAAAGGTATTTACAGAATATATTCTTACTCATGAGAACATTTCCAAGAAAGAGGCATGGAGTAAGGGAATCGCAATGCTGGAGCGAATGAGACTTCCGTCTCCGGATAATATTATGGAATCTTATCCTTTCCAGTTATCCGGTGGTATGAGACAGCGAGTTGGTATTGCGATGGGAATGACTTATCAGCCGAAGCTTCTTCTTGCAGATGAACCGACTTCTGCACTGGATGTAACAACACAGGCGCAGATCGTACGTCAGATGATGAAGCTCAGAGATGATTACCATACAGGCATTATTGTAGTAACCCATAATCTGGGTGTAGCTGCCTACATGTCAGATTATATTGTTGTAATGAAGAACGGAAGAATGGAAGACCAGGGAACAAGAGAGTATATTCTGAAAGAATCAAAGAACGAATATACCAGAAAACTTCTGGAAGCAGTTCCATCCCGGGGAGGTGAACGATATGTCTGAAAAAAGAGAAGTCATACTGGAAGCGAAACATGTAACCAGAAGATTTGCGGCATCACATGGACGTACTCTGCTGGCGAACAATGACATCAATCTGAAAATGTACAAAGGCGAAACACTGGGTCTTGTAGGAGAATCCGGATGTGGTAAGAGTACATTTATGAGATTTCTGGTTTCTCTTGATACACCTTCAGAGGGTGAGATTCTGTACCGCGGTACAGATATCACGAAATTAAAGGGAGAAGAACTGAGAAATAACCGTCAGAACATTCAGATGGTATTTCAGGACCCGACCTTATCTTTTAATCCGAAAATGAACATTCGTGATATTGTGTGCGAACCTTTGATGAATTTCAAAAAGATTAAGAAATCTGAGAAGGATGCTGTCTGCAGAAAACTTCTTGAGATGGTAGAATTACCGGGAGATTTTGCGGATCGTTATCCTCACAATATGAGTGGTGGACAGCGTCAGCGTGTTGCAATCGCGAGAGCACTGGCACTGGAACCGGAAATCGTTGTTCTGGATGAAGCAACTTCCGCTCTTGATGTTTCTGTTCAGAAAACAGTAATTGAACTGATCACGAAGCTTCAGAGAGAAAAGAACATCACATTTGGTTTTATCTGTCATGATATTGCACTGGTTCAGTTAGTGGCACATCAGGTAGCCGTTATGTATCTTGGAAACCTCGTAGAGGTTCTTCCGGGAAAAGATCTTGATATGAAAGCAATGCATCCATATACAAGAGCACTGATGGGTGCAGTATTTGATATTAATATGGACTTTTCCAAACCAATCGAGAGTATTGAAAGTGAGGCTCCGAGCCCACTGGATCTTCCACAGGGATGCCCGTTTCAGGGAAGATGTGAGCATTGTATGGATATCTGCAAAAAAGAGAATCCAAAACTTGTGGAAGTGGAAGATGGACACAGTGTTGCCTGCCATCTGTTTAAAAAAGGTGGCAGATAATGAAAAAAGATAGTCTGATTTCTGGAAATATAGGAAAAGCATTATTATTTTTTGTACTTCCTCTGATTGCGGGAAGTCTGATTCAGCAATTGTACACAACGGTTGATGCGGTTATTGTTGGTCAGTTTACCGGAAAAATCGGACTTGCAGCAATTGACTCTGTGCATACGCTTTTTAAATTTCCGCTTAATTTTATGAACGGACTTGCAACAGGTGCAACGATTATGATCTCCAGATATTTTGGAGCAAAAGATAAAGAAGGGCTGCATTGTGCAGTGCGTACGGCTCTTTTACTTGCAGGTATTCTGGGAATTATCTGCGCAGCAGTGGGGGTTATTTTTTCTCCATGGCTGCTTGATATTATGTCTGTTCCAGAAGAAGTACGTGCAGGATCATTGATCTACTGCCGCATTTATTTTGGCGGAATATGGGCAATGATCCTTTATAACATGATGGCAGGAGTCTTGCGGGCATTTGGAGACTCTAAAAATCCTTTATATGTACTGGTAGTATGCAGCGTGGTCAATATTGTTGCAGACCTCATACTGGTAGGGCTTCTGCATACCGGGGTTGGAGGGGATTCCCCACGCAGCGGCTACTGTACTTTCACAGATTGTAAGTGTGGTACTTACTATGCATTTTCTCAGAAGGTCCGATTTCCTGGAAGAAAAGATAGGAATCAGAACGATGAGAATCTGCAAAGAGCATATGGGAATGATGATAAACAAGGGTTTCCCGTTAGCTCTTCAGTCCATGCTATTTCCAATTGCCAATTCTATTGTTCAGGCAAGTATTAACACAATGGGAACTGACAGTATCGCAGCGTGGGGAATCTGTGATAAACTGGATTTACTGATCTGGCTGATCGCGGATTCCATGGGACCTGTACTGACTACATATACCGCGCAGAATCTGGGCGCCGGTAAGGCGAAAAGAGTAAAGAAGGGAGCACTGATCGGTACTGGCTTATCTGTGATCGCAGTAGGAATTATCAGTATTGTCCTTTATTTCGGTTCCGGACTGATCGGACCGTTGTTTATCGATCAGAAAGACGTTCCGACATTGATACCGCTGGTTATAAGATATATGCAGATGATGGCACCGTTCTTTGTATTCTATGCTGTTGCAGCAGCTCTTTCAGGAGCATGCAGCGGCCTTGGAGAAACATTGGTGTCAATGGTTACTACATTACTTACAATCTGCCTGTTTCGAGTAGTCTGCATTCTGGTTGTTTTACCATCATTTGAAACAATGGAATGTATTGTATGGATTTATATTGGATCATGGATAGTGTCAGGTGTCACTTTTACTATTTTATATCTGGCAAAGGTCGAAAAATTCTACCATAAAAAAAGTAAATAAAAAGATTATAATCATTTCGCAAATGATAGATGAGACAGAGGGTGCAGCAGGAAGAAGAATCAGACGGTATCCTCTGTTTTTATATCATAGGAAATGATTCCGTAATGTTCCTATGATATAAGAATTTGATATTTGCAATTTTTTTAACAATAAGCTATTGACAGAGAATAAAAAGCTGTTATAATAAAATTAACAAATGAACAAGTGCTCATATGATGATATGAAAATCTATTCATGAGCCGGAAAGGAAAAAATACAATGAAAAAGACTTACAAAATCGACGTAGACTGCGCAAACTGTGCAAACAAAATGGAGGAAGCTGCTAAGAATACAGCTGGTGTTAAGGATGCAACAGTAAACTTCATGATGCTGAAAATGATCGTTGAATTTGAAGAAGGACAGGATCCGAAAGCAGTTATGAAAGATGTTCTGACAAACTGCAAGAAGGTAGAAGACGACTGCGAAATCTATCTTTAATTCAGGAGCGATTCCTGTTGATGATATATTTACGGGAATTGTCGTAAATTAGCAGAGAGGGACTGCAGCACAGAGATATGTCAGACGGTTATGGTTATCCACTGATATATGTTCTGGCGGCGGTCCTGTTTTATAAGAAGTGAGGTATTAAGATGAATAAGAAGCAAAAGAAGATGCTGATCAGAATCATCGTAGCGGCGGTATTGATCGTGCTTTTTTCTAAATTACCGATAGATGGATATGTCAGATTTGGACTGTTTATGATTCCATATCTGGTAATTGGCTATGATATTCTTCAGAAGGCATTTAAAGGTATCAGAAATAAACAGGTATTCGATGAGAATTTCCTGATGGCAGTAGCTACTGTGGGAGCAATTCTGCTCGGAGATTATTCTGAAGGTGTTGCGGTTATGCTGTTCTACCAGATTGGAGAACTTTTCCAGAGTTATGCAGTAGGAAAGAGCAGACGTAACATCAGTGAACTGATGGACATTCGTCCGGATTATGCAAATATTGAGGTGGATGGAAAACTTGAACAGGTAGACCCGGATGAAGTTGAAATTGGTACTGTAATTGTTGTACAGCCAGGAGAAAAAGTTCCAATCGACGGTGTGATCATTGATGGTGTTTCTACTTTAAATACCAGTGCTCTGACCGGAGAAAGCCTTCCAAGAGATGCAAAAGCCGGAGACGAAGTGATCAGCGGATGTATCAATATGACAGGTGTTCTAAAAATCCGTACGATCAGAGAATTTGGAGAATCTACAGTATCTAAAATTCTGGAACTTGTGGAAAATTCCAGCTCCAGAAAATCAAAATCAGAGAATTTTATTTCAAAGTTTGCCAAATATTATACTCCGGTTGTATGCTACGGAGCACTTGCACTTGCTTTTATTCCTCCGATCGTACTTTTGATCATGGGAAAACCGGCTATGTGGGGTGATTGGATTTACCGAGCACTTACTTTCCTGGTAATCAGCTGTCCATGCGCACTGGTGATCAGTATTCCTTTAAGCTTCTTTGCAGGAATCGGTGGAGCAAGTAATCAGGGCGTTCTGGTTAAAGGTTCCAACTATCTGGAAACACTTGCACAGACCAGCTATGTAGTATTTGATAAAACTGGTACAATGACACAGGGTGTTTTTGAAGTAAGCGGAGTTCATCATAATGAGATTTCAGATGAAAAACTGCTGGAATATGCAGCTCTTGCAGAATGTTCTTCTTCCCACCCGATCAGTAAGAGTCTTCAGAAAGCATATGGAAAACCAATTGACAGAAACAGAGTCACAGATATTGAGGAAATCAGCGGTAACGGTGTGACTGCAAAAGTGGATGGTATATCTGTAGCAGCAGGAAATGCGAAATTAATGAAACGTCTTGGAATTTCCTATCAGGAATGTCATCATGTGGGTACAGTAATTCATATGGCTGTAGATGGAAAATATGAAGGTCATATTCTTATTTCTGATATTCTGAAACCTCATGCAAAAGAAGCAATTGCAGAATTGAAGAAAGCAGGCATTAAGAAAACAGTTATGCTTACCGGCGATTCTAAACGTGTTGCAGACCAGGTAGCAAAAGAACTGGGAATTGGGGAAGTTTACAGTGAACTTCTTCCGGCAGATAAAGTAAGTAAAGTAGAAGAATTACTTCATCAGAAATCCGAAAAAGAGAAGCTTGCATTTGTGGGTGACGGTATCAATGATGCGCCGGTACTGTCCAGAGCAGATATTGGTATTGCTATGGGTGCACTGGGTTCGGATGCAGCGATTGAAGCAGCAGATATCGTACTGATGGATGATGATCCGCTGAAAATTTCCAAAGCGATTAAGATTGCAAGAAAGTGTATTCATATTGTATATGAGAATATTTATTTTGCAATTGGCATTAAGATTTTGTGTCTGATCCTTGGTGCGCTGGGAATTGCCAATATGTGGATGGCTATTTTTGCAGATGTAGGCGTTATGATCATTGCGGTATTAAACGCAATCCGTACTTTATTTGTAAAAAACCTGTAACTGTGAAGGAACTGAACAGCTACAAAAATTTATAGAATAACAGACAGTTGCAGACAGGAAGGAAAATGGTGAAAGCGTGGAAAAACATAAAGACGAGGCTTGTGACTATTATGAAATTCATGAAGATTCAATGGAAATTATAAATAAAACAATGCCAGAAGAGACGGAACTTGAGGATTTGGCAGATTTGTTTAAGATTTTCGGAGATTCTACAAGAATCCGTATTCTGTTTGTGCTTTTCGAAACAGAGGTATGTGTATGCGACCTTGCGAAAGCACTGAATATGACACAGTCTGCAATTTCCCATCAGCTTAGAATCCTGAAGCAAAACAAACTGGTGAAGAACCGACGAGAGGGAAAGTCCATTTTTTATTCTCTGGCAGATGATCATGTGCGGACGATTATCAATCAGGGAAGAGAGCATATAGAAGAAAATTAATCCGATGTGAACGTATGGTAAAAGTAAAAAGCAGGGAGTTGATATTTCAAGTATTGGCTCCCTGTTTGAAAATATAAAAGTTTTATAGAACTAACTATTGAAAGTGGAATTTACAGAATGAAATAAGAGCCTGCCAGTGGATGATAAGATCTGGCAGAGATGGAATGAGTGGAAGGAGAAGATTTGATGCGAACATTACGAGTAGCAGACCTGGAAGCAAAACCGGGTGAGAAAGTATCAGGATTTGTGCACATCATCGGGGCAGAATTCGGAATTCCGGTAACACTGATCTGTGGAGAAAAAGAGGGGGAGACTGTTCTGATCTCCGGTGGGGTACATAATGCAGAATATGTAGGGATTCAGGCCGCCATGCAGCTTGCAGATGAACTGGATCCGAAGAAGATCGCAGGAAATATCATTGTGATCCGTCTGATGAACAGGACGGGATTTGAGCACCGTACCATGAGTCTTACCTATGAGGATGGAAAAAACCTGAACAGAGTTTTCCCTGGAAATCCGAATGGTACACTTAGTGACAGGATCGCTTATACTGTTGTGACAGAATTTTTCCCGAAGGCAGATTACTATGTGGATCTGCATTGCGGTGACGGATTTGAAGGTCTGGTATCTTATGTATACTGTACAGGTGCAGCAGCTTCGGAAGTAGCCGCAAAGAGCCGGGAGATGGCGGAAATCGCACATGTGGACTATCTGGTAACTTCCATGTGTGGAACAGGCGGAGCTTATAACTATGCCGGAAGCATGGGAATCCCGAGTATCCTGCTGGAACGTGGACATAGTTCCCGCTGGTGCGAAGATCTGGTAGCGGAGGATGTTCATGATGTGAAGAATATCCTCAGACATCTGGGAATCCTTCGTGGGAAGTCTCATATTCATGGCAAACCACCGATAGAAGTAAGTCCTGTGATCTATGAAGATGCCCCGGTATCAGGCTGCTGGTATCCGGTGAAACAGCCCGGTGAGACATTTAAAGAAGGCGAAGTACTGGGAAGAATCTGCGATTATTTTGGACGTGAACTGTTTGTATACAGAGCCAAAATGGGTGGTATTATTCTTTATCAGACCATTAGTCTGTGCATTATGAAGGATACGCCGATGGTTTCTTATGGTACCTGGGATGAGGATACACAGGGTAAGATTGAAGTAGGATGTGAAGTGTGCGGAAATGAGAAACATAAGCATGGACACCATCATCATAAATCAGAGGAAAAACATCATAAACGGCATGAACATCATAAGCATCATGAGGATAAATAAATACTTAAGTAAGACAGAAATGGGTTCGACCAACGCAAGTGAACAGCAAAGCAAATGAGCTTATCGGTTCGACATAAATATAAAAACAGAGTATAAAAATACGGCTGACTATATCCGGGTTAAATGCGGATATAGTGCAGCCGTATTTTATACTATAGCAAGCCTCTTAATCAATATGCATTATTTATGAGGCTTGCTATAATCTTCGTGAAACAGAATCTGTGTAAAGAATCTTACATCTGAGTCATCTGCCCAGCAGACCATACCTACTGCATCAGCCATTTTCTGTGCATCTACACTGTAGGCGGACATACAGGAACAATTCTTATACGGTCCTGCGCTCATGATCAGGATATCTTCTTTTCCCGCTTCCTGCATCTGTCTGGCAAGCTGTTCTGTAAGAATATTCTGTGCATGTTTCGCCTGCTTGAAAAGTACCGGATCCATGATCGGATCCTTCAGAACAGTCTGGAGAACCAGTGCCTTTTCATATTTCAATGCTTTTGCCTGCATTTCTTCTACAGTACCGCAGGCAGGTGGACATGCAGGAACCAGGTTGTAATTTCCACAGAGATTGTCCTCGCAGAACTGTCTGTATTCCGGCACAAATACCAGATCCTTTGTATCCATGATCGCCGCATCTGCGAAACCCATGGAAAGTGCTTCTTTTATTAAATCCATAAGAATGTCTCCCTTCTTAAAGCGGATTATTTATTTTTTATCTTTTACGATTATAACATTTTGGAGTAAATAAAAACAGAAAAATCAAAATAAAATATGCTCCTTAAAATACGAATTTCAGGAAGAAACTATCTGGAAATACAGGGAAGAAATTGATATAATGAACACACGAAGTTTTATCTGTGAGAGGAATTTGTATGGATATGATAAATGAAGCAGGTAAGGGTGAGAAAACGAAATACCGCCTTGCGCGGTCAATGAAGGAATGTATGAAAACGATGTCTGTAGATAACATCACAGTAAAACAGATTACAGAGAATTGTGGTGTTACGAGGCAGACTTTCTATCGGAATTTTATGGACAAATTTGACCTGATCAACTGGTATTTTGATAAGCTTCTGGCGAAATCCTTTGAGCATATGGGAATGGGGAAAACTGTTTATGATGCTCTGGTAAAGAAGTTTACCTATATTCAGGAAGAGCATGTTTTCTTTGCAGCAGCATTTAAATATGACAGTCAGAACAGTCTGCGCCAGCATGATTTTGAACTGATCCTGGACTTCTATGAGAATCTGATCCGTGAGAAAACAGGAAGGATTCCGGATGAGACCATACATTGCATTTTGGAAATGTACTGCCATAGTTCTATTTATATGACTGTAAAATGGGTACTGGGAGAGTTGGAATGTGCACCGGAGGGACTGGCGAAAATTTTAGTTGACGGGATGCCGGGAAAACTCTCGAAATTGTTTGAAAAGCTGGAAATATTGTCATAAATATAACAATATTAGTGCATAATTTTGCACCTGATTTTTCGGCATTATTGCACAAATATTGTGAGAAAGTTACATTTGAGCCAAAGTGTAACTTTCTTTTTTTACTTCATATTGTTAAGATAATAACAAAGATAAGCGATACGGAAGCTTACCTATAGCAATCCTCGTAAATAATGCATTTAAGAGGATTGCTATAATACTGAAGAATACCGAAAGGAATGGAAATCATTATGGCAAACAGAATTAACTTAAATCAGACCTCTTATCACGGAGCAGGAGCAATCGAGGAAATCGCAAACGAAGCAAAAGCACATGGTTTTAAAAAAGCTTTCGTATGCTCTGACCCTGATCTTGTAAAATTCCATGTAACAAGCAAAGTTACAGATATTCTTGAGAAAAACGGACTTGCATATGAACTGTATTCAGACATCAAACCGAACCCGACAATCGAGAACGTACAGCACGGTGTTCAGGCATTTAAGGATTCTGAAGCGGATTATCTGATCGCAATCGGCGGTGGTTCTTCTATGGACACTTCCAAAGCAATCGGTATTATTATTGCAAACCCTGAATTCGAAGACGTAAGAAGTCTTGAAGGTACAGCTCCGACCAGGAAACCTTGTGTACCGATCATTGCAGTTCCGACAACAGCAGGTACAGCAGCAGAGGTAACTATCAATTACGTTATCACAGATGTAGAAAGAAAACGTAAATTTGTATGCGTTGACCCACATGACATGCCGATCATCGCAGTTATTGATCCTGAAATGATGTCCTCCATGCCAAAGGGACTGACAGCTTCTACAGGTATGGATGCCCTCACTCATGCAATCGAAGGATATACAACAAAAGCTGCGTGGGAAATGACAGATATGTTCCATTTAAAAGCAATCGAGCTGATCTCCAAATCTCTCCGCGGTGCTGTTGAAAACACAAAAGAAGGTCGTGAAGGAATGGCTCTTGGACAGTATATCGCTGGTATGGGATTCTCTAACGTAGGTCTTGGAATCGCTCATTCCATGGCTCATACACTTGGTGCTGTTTATGACACACCACACGGTGTTGCCTGCGCAATGATGCTTCCGATCGTTATGGAATACAATCAGGAATGCACAGGTGAGAAATATCGTGAGATTGCCAGAGCAATGGGTGTCAAAGGCGTAGATGAAATGTCTCAGGATGAATACAGAAAAGCAGCAATCGAAGCTGTTAAGAAACTCTCTGTTGATGTAGGAATCCCGACTAAACTGGAAGCAATCAAAGAAGAAGATCTCCAGTTCCTGGCAGAATCCGCACATGCAGACGCATGCGCACCGGGAAACCCGAAAGATGCAAGCGTAGAAGATCTGAAAGACCTGTTCCGTAAGATTATGTAATTAATAATGGTTATAAGATGAAATAAAAAAAGCACCGGCTGTAATGGAGTACTGTTACAGTCAGTGCTTTTTTTATTTCCCATAAGTCTGCTGATGCTCTGAGTGTGGCGGGATTGTGAATGAGAAGCAGTGCCGTATGTAAGTGTAAACGGACGAGAATTTTGTTTATAAAATGATTAGAATTGGGACACTGATTAAACACATTTCTTTTGTATGATGGAAACGTAATGGGGAAAAAATGGTTATTTTGCAGTACAAATGTGGAAAAATGCCAAGTTCTGCAAAGAAGTACAGAATAAGAAATATGAAAGACAGAAGAATAACTGCAGAGGTTTTTACAGGAGAAATAATATGACAGATGAAGAATACTATGAATTTATACAACCATATGAAGATGCTAAACAGATGATTCTCACACGTCTTGATGTGTTGAATCACAACCTGTACGGTGAGGCATCTGCAAGACCAATCCACAACATCCAATGCAGGATTAAGAAGAAACAGAGCATTGAAGAGAAATTACAGCGAAAGGGAAAAGAACCTACTGTGATGAATGCGAAGGATTATCTTCAGGATATTGCAGGTGTCAGGGTAATCTGCTATTTTGTAGATGATATCTATAACCTGACAGAACTTCTGAAGAGTCAGAGTGATCTGATAGTGATCAAAGAACGGGATTACATTGGAAATCCGAAGCCAAATGGATATCGGAGCTATCATGTGATCGTAGGAGTGCCGGTATATTGTCTGGATGGAATGGAATACTTTCCGGTGGAGATACAGTTTCGTACTATGTCCATGGATTTCTGGGCCAGTATGGAGCATCGGATTTCCTACAAAAAGGAACGCACAGATAAAGAACAGCTAAAAGAGGAATTAAGAGAATATGCGAATATGCTGGTAGAGATTGAGAGCCGTTTTGAGCAGTATAATGAGACGGATCATCAACAGGAAAAAAGAACAGCAGAAGTAAAACAGTCACTGTAAAAGGTGGCTGTTTTTGTGTCTTGTATTTTTTATAGTGGGATGTTAGTATAACATTGATTTATAGTACCCTTATATTATTTTCTGATAGTACCTTCAGAAAATAATATAAAGGTAACTATTCAGCAGTTTATTACCCTGCTGAGGTACTGAACAGTTATGATTCTGGAAATAAGAGAAGGAGAAGCGTGTGA
>OGQK01001026.1_pt1 | contig 16223 bp, 15 predicted proteins | sample 1553221 | NCBI WGS metagenome assembly OGQK01 (sample SAMEA2579996, study PRJEB22360) | human gut metagenome | biome: human gut; feature: human-associated habitat; material: faeces | place: Denmark | collected 2008/2010 | reverse complement strand
CTGCTTCATCATATAGCTGAGCAGCCGCAGCTCGGTTTGGGTCAGTGCAACAGGTGTATTCCCGCAAAGGACGGCATTTTCCGTGGCGGAATAGCGGAGATCTCCATAGCGCAATTCATCTACTGCTGCCGCTGGTTTCCCCCTGTCCATCTCCACCCGGCGCAGCAGGGCTCTCACCTTCATGAGCAGTATGGTGGGGCGAAAGGGCTTGGTGAGGTAATCGTCGCTGCCTTGGCTGATGCCCATGACGTAGTCCAGCTCGCTGTCCTTGGCCGTAAGAAGGATAATGGGAATATCGGAAACAGAGCGAAGTTCCCGGCACACGGTAAGGCCGTCCGTGCCGGGCATCATAATGTCCAGTATGACCAGCTCCGCAGGCTCCTGACGGAATGCCTCCAGCAGCGCGTCACCGCTTTCAAAGGAGCGCACGGTATATCCGTCGCTTGCGAGGAAGCTATGGAGCAGTTCCCGGATGCTCTTTTCATCGTCCGCCAAATAGATGGAATGTCCCATGGTGACCTCCTTGAAAGCAGCGCCAAATGCTGCGCACAGGCGCAGCATCGGCGTCGTATTTAGTTAATCATATCAGAAAACCTCTTTGCCGTCAAAGGGGGCAGATGCCGCTTTCGCAGCCGGTATCGCCCCAAATGGTGTCGTACAGCTTGCACAGCTGGTTATCAAGCTCTACCAGACGGTTGTAGTCGGCGATCAGCGCGTCCTTTTCCGCGTCGGTCAGGAAGCTCAGGCTGCGGATGAAGGCGGCCTCATCGTAGCTGTCGAAGTCGTAGTCGTCCGGCAGATTGAAGTACGCTTCATCTACCTTGTCCCACAGATCGGCGTTCTTCTCACAGAGGCGGTCATACTCCTGCTCCAGCGTGTCGATCTCGTCCAGCACCTTGGGATCGGCCTTTTCCAGTGCCTTCTCGTAAAGCGGCATATTGTCGCAGGCGGGCAACTGCCCATACAGCTTCTCCATCTGGGCATCCAGCTCGTTCAGCTCCTTGATGTCATTCAAAAGGGTTTCCTTCTCCGCCTCCGTCAGCGTAGTCATGTTGCGGATGAACGCTGCCTCGTCAAAGTCCTCGAAATCGTAGTCATCAGGCAGGGCATTGCAGGCCTCGTCCACCTTGTCCCACAGTGCTTCATTTCTCTGGAATACGGCATCGCTTTTTTCCTCCAGTGCCTCGATCTGATCCCAAATGGCATCCTCGTTTTCGGTAGCGATGAGGGTCTGCGGCTCTGCCTGATTGGGCGCAGCGGCAAATGCCGCAGTCGATGCTCCGATGGCCGTTACCGTCATTGCCAGTGCCAGTAAAAGGCTCCAAACTGTTTTCTTTTTCATGGTATATTACGCTCCTTCTTTGAAGAATTCAGGTCGTGTATCAACCTTGTCTGTATCATATCAGAGGAAGCCTATAACTTCCCCCGCAAAAGTGCGGGGAAAGTGTCACAAAACTGCCACAAAGTCGGTAGGTCGGCACTTTTTAAGGCGGCCTTGACACAGCGGAAGCCCGGTTTGTACAAGACTGCTTGTGGATGCAAAGAAAATATGCTATACTTTGCCCTGTGCGATTGAATTCAGGAGGGACGCCATGTTTTATACGGATGAGGAAATATCTGTCATCACCGGCTTTCTCAACGGCTATCTTGTGCGTGACCATGCCAGTGCCAAAGTAAGAGAATCGTATATCAGGATCAGTGCAGGGCTTCAAAGTCATACATTGACCAAGGACGATTATGTTTGGCTGGAGAATGCTCTGTTGTTTCTGCGGCCGTACTGGTGGAGTGACCGCGAGGATGGAAAAATGCTGATGGATGCGTTCCTGCATACGCAAACATTAGCAAAAGAAGAATAGCGAAAAAGATGAAGGATGTACCAGCTGATACACCCTTCATCTTTTTTCATCGGCTTATTTGCGTTTCGCCCCTTCAAGATTTTGTCGGGGGTTACAGCCACGCTGATATGCTCTGCTGGGCATGATCGCCCATCCCGTGCCTGCTCTGCTCCGTCCTCAATGCCTAATGACCTCAAGTACAAGGCCATCGTAGCGGAAAGCTGCCGGGGCGTACAGGTGGAAAACGCTTCTTCGCCGCGAGAACCGGCTTATCCATTCATATCATCGTATCCATGAGCGCTGCCAACGCTGCTTGCTGCGCGGATGTCAAGCAATTCCATTTATCCAACATCTCACGCTGCGCGGGAGTCAGAGCCACACGAATGTCGTCCTGCGCAAAGAATTGCGACAATGTAACACCGAAAGCATCGCAGATCTTCTCAAGCGATGCAAACGATGGCGTCATAGATTTTTTATACCACGAGGAGATGGTAGACTGTGGCAGGCCAGAGCGTTCAGCAAGCTGATATTCCGACCATCCCCGTGCCTCACGATTCTGCTTAATGATTTCAAGAATGTCTGTCACAACTTCACCACCTTGGATTTTTCGTTTATTATACTTTGGAAAATCGTTGCATTTTAATAATTATTGTCGTATTATTTATTGCGACAATAATCTTGTGAAGGTGTGACTGCTTTGGAAGAATACCGACGTATATACCGTTGTGCAGTCATGGGACAGCACCCCATGCGTTTTCCGTGGGGGTTTGACGAGGAAGATGACCGCTGCCAAAAACTGAAAATGGAGCTGGCGCAGCAAATCATGGTGCTGCATCAGCGCGGTGTGACACAGTTTCTGACCGCCTGCGACTGCGGCGTAGGTCTTTACGCAGCCGAGATCGTCAATGGTCTGCGGGAAACCACCGACCAAGACCTGATGCTTTTCTGCTACATACCACATGAGGAACAAGCCACAAAGTGGGCGCCGTATCTGCGGGAACGCTATTTTACTATGTTGGAAAAATGCACCCATATTTCTGTTGTGTGTCCCGTGGGTACGCCGGATGCACAACTGCAAGCCTATAGGAAGATCATCGGCCTTGCCGATGTGGTACTATATGTCCATGATGCGGATATGTCAGCAACGGACAGTGGGGAAAACAGAGCCTTTGCTTTTGCTGTGGAGAGCCATACGCCCACGCTGGTCTTGCATCCGAAAGAGCTGACTGCGAAGTGGGTCGGCAAGCAGTTCTATCCCAGACGGTCTTGATAACCGGATGATTAGTCCCGGTCACGATGCGGCAAGCCAGATCGCGCCTTGCCTGCAAAACAAAAAAAGCCGTAGGCATCTGTGCCTACGGCTGCATGAGGAATAGTTCGTTTTTCGTAAATCATATACAATTCACGAACTCTGCGTCTGCGCGTCTTTGCAGCGCATCGCTTTGCGGCATCTCTGACGGAATTTTTGACGGAGTTAAACTGCCCCACGTACTTTCAATCGGGAGAAAGCATATACTCTGCACCGCCTGCTTTTTATGTGCCAGAGAGGAATGCACATAGGTCTGTAATGTCGTCCGTATATCAGCGTGGCCCAGCAGCTCGCTGAGGCTCTTGATGTCCACGCCGCTTTCCATGCACCGTGTCGCGTAGGTATGCCGCATAGCATGAAAATTTCGATAGCGGGTACCGCAGCGTTCCAACAGCTTCCGATACCGGTATTGCAGTGTGCGCGGCTCCATTGGCGTGTTCGTATTGGTCAGCAGGTAGTTATCTTTTTGAATATTCTGCGTGGCTGTTTTCAACAACTCCAGCATATCATTGGGAATTGCCACAAGACGTACAGAACTGCTGCTTTTCGGGGATTGCACCACCAGATGTGTCCCGGAAGCATCGCGTACACGGGCAGCCGAGCGCTCAATTCGCAGAAAGCCGGAGCGGTAGTCAATGTCGCTTTTGCGCAGAGCGCAGATCTCACCAAGGCGCAGCCCGGTGTTCAGGATTAGAAGGACACAAAGTCCCGTGATGTCCGGTGCATCCAATACCTTCTGCGCCAGCGCGGCTATTTCGTGGTCAGCAAATACCTCGACCTTTTTGCTTCGATATGCAGGCAGCTCCACATCCCTGCCGGGGCAGTCGCAATGGCATTTCTTTTTCACAACTTTGAAAATTGTTTTCAGCAGCACGCCAACATCCCTTGTGCTCTTGCATGACAAACCTCTATCTTGCAGCCGCGAAAAAAATACAGAAAGTTTTTCCGCCGTCAGATCACGCAGCAGGATCGTTCCAATTTCAGGGACAATATAGTGCCGTATCATATACTCGTAACGCCCAATCGTTGAGGCCTTCAGTGCGCCGCGGCGCTCGGACAGGAAGAATTCTGCTGCCTGACATACCGACATTTCACCTGTCAACATAGGCTTCTGTGGCAGCGCATCTTCCATCCTTCGCCGCTTCTCACGGCAGGCGGCATAGCTCTTGGCATAAACATACCCATATTCCGCCTTGCCGGCAGGTGTTCGGCCACGAATATAGCGACCCTCCCACCGGCCATCTTTCCGTTTGTAAATGTTCTCTCCGCGACGTGGCATAGTAATCTTCCCTTCTTTCTGACGGTGTTTGTGACGGCAATTAACAAGATGCCGTGGTATCCTTTCTTTTGAACTTCCAGATGATGGAAACAATATGAAGCAATTTGAATTGTAATTCAGATAGTTCTTGCTTTTTCACAATTTTCCTGCATTTTTTGTTGACTTTTTTGGTAAGTCAATGTATAGTGAAAGATAGAATTGCGGTAATTTTTCTGTCGTGAATTGTATATGATTTACGAAATACCCAGAGCGTGTGCTGACACTTTGCAGTATGCACAAACCGCAGCAGCATCATTCATTTGCATCAGACAAGTAAATATGATCCGGTGACACCGTGTGGCTGTGTTGGTCGTAAAGATCTTTTTATATGCAAAAGATCAGGCAGCAGCCTAAAAGGAATTTGGGTTAGAAACCCTCTGCGGACGGCACTGTGAGCGCAAGGAAATGGTCGAAGCGGCGAAAGCTGTTGGGTAATACCGCCATTGGGAGGAAGCTTCTGAGAAGGTAGATCATGTACGAAAGGCGAAAGCCTTGTGGCGCGAGGGCAGGAGAATTGCACGGTCAAGGATCTTTGGTACACAGTGGCGCTCTCTCGCTGTGACGAGGGCAGGAGTATGCGCTGACGGTTTTTGTCAGCGTTTTTTCTTGCCAAAATGTCGCTGGTCATCCCCTGAGAAGGGGTTTGTCCGGCGTTTTTTCGTAATAAGGAGGAGTGTTACTATGTCTCAACGCGGCGGACGTCCCATTGATTTTCAGGCGTGGGCGCAAAACCAAATAGTCAAAAGGGCTGTAGCAGCACTGGAAGCGCGTGACGAAGCATTTGCCGAGCGAAACGCAGATACGCCGCTGCCGCAGCTGGCGCGGTATCTGAGCCGGTGCGCCATCTCACTGGGTCACAGCCCATCCCCCAATGAAGTGGATGGCGGTGCCTTTATCGAACAGCGTTTTGGCAGCTGGGCAGCCGCGATGGCAAAGCTGCCGCAGCCGCGTTCCATGCGCAAGCTGCGCGACACCGCTCGCTATAAGGCGGAAAAGGTGAAGCAAGAACCGTTGTTCCGGGAGGAAAGAAGGCAGAAGCGGCAGCGCAAGCTGGAGCAATCCGAGCAGCGAAAGAAGGAGCAGGCTATCAAAAAGCGTGCGGAGCGGGCTGCTAAGGAAGCCGCACTTGATGCAATATCCGCAGTAATTACCCCCAGTCAAGCTGAGACAGTCTGAACGGAGACTGCCTGCTTTCCATAGGGGGACGGGGTTTAAGCCGCCCCGTCCCCATCCTCAAAACCGCAAAAGGCAAGTCGAGACGGCAAATGCCGTTGTCTTTTCCATAGCGGGAGGGGTTTGCCGACCCCTCCCGCATCCTCAAAATCAACAGCCCTAACGGCTGAAGGAGAATTGACATGAAAAAGAATCTGAGATATATCATCGCGTTCCTGCTGACAATTATGATGCTGTTGAGCCTGTGCGCCTGCGCCCAGACCGGCACTGCCGGCAATAGCGGCGAATTGGATCTGGACTATGTGGGAGAGGATACCGACCAACCCGAAGAGGAAAAGCCGTGGTATTCCTGGTTTACGGAGGCCTTCAGCTTCGGCAAGAAGGACACGGCCCCCACCGCGCCCAGCAAGCCTGACAGCGTAGCGGATTTCTACGCCCAGGGCTCCGGAGATGCGCCGCAGGGCAACAAGGACAATAAGACAGACCAGACGCCCTCTACCACACCGGATGAGGATACCGCCAACAAGCCGTCCAACTCCGGCGGGAAAAAGGACGACAATAAAAAAGACGACCAGAAGGGCGAGGACAGCAACACCCCCGCGCCTACCCCTGAGCAGAAGCCCGAAAGCAAGAAAAACACCGTCACCATTACCATTCGCTGCGATACGGCGGTGAATAACGGTATGCATCTGGAGAGCAAGTGGGCGGGCATCGTCCCGGCCTCCGGCGTGATCCTGCCGGTGACCACGGTGGAGGTGAAGGAGGGCGACACGGTTTTCGACGTCCTCGCCTTTGTGTGTGAAAAGTACAAGATCCACATGTCCTATCGCGGCGGCACGTCCAGCGGCTGCTATGTGGATGGCATCAATAACCTTTATGAATTCGACGGCGGCCGTTGGAGCGGCTGGATGTACTGTGTCAACGACTGGTATCCCAACTACGGCTGCGGCGTGTACTACGTCAAGCCCGGCGAGGTCATTGAGTGGAATTACACCTGCGACCTTGGCCTTGATCTGGATGGCGGTTGGTGGGAAGGTGCTCAGGATTGGAAGGATAACCATGACTGATACCCGGATGCGCTATTTTGGGAATCTGCACCCAGTGGTCAGTATGGCGTACTTTGTGCTGGTGCTGAGCCTGACACTGGCCTGTATGCACCCCGTCACGGTAGTGCTGTCGTTTCTGGGCGCCAGCTGGTTTTCCATCCGCCTGCGGGGCTGGAGGGCCTACGGCCACACCATGCGGTTTGTGGGGCCTATGTTTCTGCTGATCGCCCTTGCCAATCCGCTATTCAACCATCGGGGCGTGACCATGCTTTTTACCATCAATCACCTGTGGTACACGCTGGAAGCCGTATGCTACGGTCTGGTGTCCGGCTGCTCCTTGTGCGCGGTCATTATGTGGTTTACCTGCTATCAGGAGGTCATGACCTCGGATAAGTTCCTGTACCTGTTCGGCAAGCCCTTTCCCGGCACGTCGCTGCTGATCACCATGACGCTGCGGTTCATCCCACAGCTTCAGCAGAATCGCCGCGAGATCCGTCAGTCTCAGGCCATGTTGCAGGAGGAGGGCACGCGGCTGCTGCAAAGGCTGGGCAGCGCCCTACGGAACCTGTCGGTGCTGCTGACCATGAGCATGGAGGCGGCGGTGGAGACGGCGGACTCTATGAAAGCCCGGGGCTATGGAGCAAAGCGGCGCACCACCTTCCACCTGTTCCGTTTCGATGGCCGGGACGCTCGGACGCTGGGTCTCATTCTGGCAGTGGCAGGCGTCTGCATCACTGCCCGCGCCTTCGGTCACGGGTATATGGAGTTCTATCCCGCCATGACGCCGGTGCTGCTGGGCAGTGCCAGCTATACCATGTTTGTCTTTTACGCCGTGCTGATGTTCCTGCCCGGTATTCTTGAAACAAAGGAGGCCATCAGATGGCGCTCTTACGGTTTGAACACCTGAGCTTCTCCTACCCGCTGGCTGACACGCGGGCACTGGACGATGTCTCGTTGGAGATACATAAGGGCGAGTATGTGGTGCTGTGCGGCCCCTCCGGCTGCGGCAAGACCACACTGCTGCGCCATGCCAAGCCCGGCCTGCTGCCTGTGGGGGCAAGGACCGGCGAGACCTTTTATAAGGACGCGCCCCTTTCCCAACTGCCGGAGCTGACCGCCGCGGCGGAGATCGGCTTCGTACAGCAGAACCCGGATAACCAGATCGTCACCGATTTCGTATGGCATGAGCTGGCCTTCGGTCTTGAGAACATGGCACTGAGCGTGCCGGTGATCCGCCGCCGTGTGGCGGAGATGGCTGCCTTCTTCGGCATGGAGCCGTGGTTCCGTGCCAAGACCACGGAGTTGTCCGGCGGCCAGAAGCAGCTGATGAATCTGGCCTCGGCGCTGGCCATGGAGCCGAAGCTGCTGATTTTGGACGAGCCCACCTCCATGCTGGATCCGCTGGCGGCTCGCAATCTGCTTGCCACCGTCCAGCGGATCAACCGTGAGCTGGGCGTAGCCATCCTTTTGACGGAGCATCGGCTGGACGAGGTATTCCCCGCCGCCGACCGTGTGGTGACTATGGATCGGGGGCGTATCCTGTCAGACGGCGCGCCGGCTGAGATCGCGCGGCAGCTATCCGGCAGCGCGGAAAAGAGCCGTATCTATTTCGGGCTGCCCGCTGCCGTCCGTATCTTCAGCGAATTGGAGCAAACGGACGGTCTGCCCCTGACGGTGCGGGACGGCCGCCGCCGCTTGGAGCGGCTGCTGCCCATCACGGAAGAGACTTCCGTACCTGAAACCGCAAAGGTCGAGAAAGAGACGAAGCGCCCCGGCGTTTTAGAGGGCAAGGAGCTTTGGTTCCGCTATACCGAAAAGGGCAAAGACATTCTTCGCGGCACAGATGTGACGCTTCGAGAAGGTGAGCTGCTGTGCCTGCTGGGCGGCAACGGCGCGGGCAAGACCACGCTGATGCAGGTGCTGGCCGGCTTTCGGAAGCCCTATCGTGGCAAGGTGAAGCTGGCAAAGGGTCAGCGGCTGGGGATGCTGCCCCAGAACGCACGGTCGCTGTTTGTGGCCGATACGGTGGAGAAGGAGCTGCTGGACAGTGCCGAACAGGACAAAGCCAAGGCCGTGCAGATGGCGGAGAGGCTGGAGCTGACGCCGCTGCTGGCGCGGCATCCCTACGACCTGTCCGGCGGTGAGACCCAGCGGCTTGCCGTAGGCAAGCTGCTGCTGCGGGAGGCCACGGTGCTGCTGCTGGACGAGCCCACCAAGGGGCTGGACGCCTATGCCAAGGCGGAGCTGGCGCAGCTGCTGCTGACGCTGTGCCGGGAGGGTGCGTCTATTCTGGTGGTGACCCACGATGTGGAATTCGCCGCCCGGTATGCCACAGGCTGCGCCCTGATGTTTGACGGGCTGCTGCTCTCTGAGGGAGAGCCCCACGACTTCTTTGCCGGAAACCGGTTCTATACCACCGACGCCAACCGTATCGCGGCGGAGCACTTCCCCATGGACATTACCTGCGAGGAGGTGATCGCGTCGTGTCGAAGCTCTTTGTCAGCCGCCGCACCAGAGCCGCCGCGTGGGTGATCCTTCTGGTGCTGCCCGCCCTGATGGCGGCCTTCGGCTATTACCATAGCCACCGTCCCGCGGTCAATCCGGTGGGGTCACGTACCTTCTGGGATCACCTTATCCTCAACTCCGATATCCTGCTGGGTCTGCTGTTCCTGCTGGCCTCCGCGATTCCCTTCATACTGGTATTCGATAAGAAGAAGCCCCAGGCTCGCGAGCTGGTGCCTATCGCGGTGATGGCGGCCATTGCCGTGGTAGGCCGCACCGTGTTTGAGATCATCCCGCTGCCCAACTTCAAGCCCTGCTCCGCCATCATTATCATCACGGCGGTGGCCTTCGGGCCGGAGGCGGGCTTTCTTACCGGCGCGCTGACCGCCTTTGTCAGCAACTTCATTTTCGGACAGGGACCGTGGACGCCGTGGCAGATGTTCACCTGGGGGCTGGTGGGTTTTCTGGCAGGTATCCTGCAAAATGCAGGTGTATTCAGGGGCAGAAGCCGCCGTCACTTTGCGGCACAATGGTGGGACAGGCTGTGTCCGGAGAATACCAATCGGGGCGATTTGCTGCATTTTGTGCGGCAGCTTACCGACCACGCGCCCCTGCGGCTGTGCCTGTATGGTTTCCTGTCCGGCTTTTTGTACGGCTGGATCATGAACCTGTATTTCATCATCGGCTACGTCAGCCCCCTTACCTGGCAGACGGTAGGCGCGGCCTATCTATCCAGCTTCTTCTTCGATTTCTGCCACGGACTGTGTACGTTTCTGGTGCTGTGGGCGCTGGGCGACCCGTGGGTACGGAAGCTGGAGCGCATCAAGATCAAATTCGGCCTGACGGCGGAGGAGCGGAACTATGTGCTGCCGCCCTCCACATTTGAGATAGCGAGAGAGAACTATGAGTGAACGAAAAACGATCATCAGGACGGTGGGGCTGAAGAAGCACTACACCGTCGGCGGCAACACGGTCCGTGCGCTGGATGGCGTGGACATGTCCGTGCTGCAGGGCGAATTTGTCTGTGTCGCAGGCCGCAGCGGCTCCGGTAAGTCCACCATGCTGAATATGCTGGCAGGTCTTGAGCCGCCCACGGAGGGGGAGATCATTGTCCGAGGCAAGCATCATTTGGAGGCTATGGACGAGGAGCAGCGGACAAGGTTCCGCCGCCGCTATATTGGCTTTGTGTTCCAAAGCTACAACAATCTGCCCCAATACACGGCGCTGGAGAATGTGGCGCTGCCGCTGGCCATCCGAGGTGTGCCGGAGGATGAACGGATCTGGCTGGCGTGGCAGGCCTTGAGCCGCGTGGGACTGCGCGGACACGTAGATCACCGGCCTGCGGAGCTGTCAGGCGGTCAGCAGCAGCGCGTCAGTATCGCCCGTGCCATTATTACGGAGCCCTCCATCGTGCTGGCGGATGAGCCTACCGGAAACCTGGACAGCCGTACCGGCCAAGAGGTCATGGAGTTGCTGTGTGAGATCTTCCGGGAGAGGAACACCACCTTCATCCTCAGCTCCCATGACCCGCAGATGCAGTGTTACACGGATCGTACCGTCTATTTCAGTGACGGAAAGATAGAGATAGAAAATCACCACACCGGAGAGGAGAACGCACAGTGAAAAGAGAAACGGTAAAACGGGTACTGGCCCTGTTGATCTGCGTATTGATGACAGTATCCCTGCTGCCCGCCGTCGCTATGGCGGAAGAGGTCACAGAGGATGTGATAGATGACAGCACCATTGAGGCTTACACGTCTTACGAAAACGGAGAGGACGCCGGCGTCAGCGGGGTCTCGGTTACGGACAAAAAGCCCAACACGGATATCAAGGTCATACCCAGCGACGCCAACGCCCTGATCCTGATGGATACCGGCGCACAGTCCCCCAAAGGCGTTCCCGGTCAGGTGGTGAAGATCGTGCTGCCGCTGGCGGTGAACAAGGAATATCTGCCCAGCGAGAAATACATGCTGCGCAACATTAACATCTATCCCGATGTGCCTACCGACGCCAGCGTGTCCAACTGGCCCTTTGAGCTGATCTACGCCAGCGATGTGCAGCACTTAAAGGATATGTCCTACAACTCCACGGCGGAGGTGTGGTTCGAGTTCAAGATCAGCGAGTTTGCCAGCAAGGGACGCTACGCTGTGCCCTTTAAGATCAACGCCACTGTGTGGCGGGAGGATGCCGTGAACGGCACCACCATCACCGAGGACGTGACCTTCAAGGTCAGTGCCTATGTGACCGTTACCGACAACGGCAATATGTCCGGCGTTACCACCGCCTTCGGCAGCCTTCAGGTGGCGGGTACCAACGCGGGCGGCTCCTATACTGTACCTACCGGCACACCCAATCAGACTATCTCCATGCGGATCCCCGTAATCAATGTGGGCGGCACCCTGACCAGCGTGACGGTCTATCCCGTGGTGTCCGCCGCGCTGGACGAGTTCCCCTTCGTGATCGACTCCACCAATTTGGGCAAGTATTTCGACTACTGGGCCAGCGGCGAGGTGAAGTATCTGGACTACACCTTCACGGTGTCGCCCTTTGCCACCTCCGGCAACAAGTCCATTAAATTCAAGGCCAATTACTTCGAGAACAGCGCCCCTGCGGAGGGCTCCTTCTCCACGCAGTTTACTGTGATCGATGGCTATGACGCCTCCGCTATGTCGGTGATGGTGCAGAGCTATAAGCTGTATGTGGACGATACCGAGGTATCCGGCCTGATGGCAGGCGAGGAGACGGAGCTGCGCCTGACCCTGATCAACAATTCCAAGTATGACACGGCCAAGAAAATCATCTCCAGCCTGGTATTCACCAATTCTCCCGGCCTGACGCTGTGCGTAGGCGGCACGGATACCGCCTACGCCGATTCCATCAAGCCGGGCGGTACGACGATCCTGAAATACAAGATCATGGCCAAGCAGGACGCGGAGGTTGGCCCCGCCATGCTGGGCATCAACCTGACCTATGAGACCACCGAGGCGGTGGCCGGTAAGGCGGCGCAGAACATCATGCTGCCGGTCAGCCAGAAGATGGATGTTCTGGCCGGTACGCCGGAGGTGTACGGCACACTCAGCAAGGATAAGGAAGCTACCATCTCCGTGCCGCTGACCAACATGGGCCGCGCCAAGGCTATGAATATCCGGGTGCTGGCTACGGACGGCATGACCGCCTCCACCCCCTGCTATGTGGGCGACCTGCTGGCAGGCGGCTCCACCAGCGCCGATGTAACGGTGGGCTTCTCCAAGATCGGCGCGTTTGTGGGAAAGATGATCCTCCAGTATGAGGACGCCAACGGCGAGACGTATTCTCAGGACATCTCCGTGCCCCTGAGCGTGGCGGAAAGCTCTGCGGATACAGATGCCAACAGCGTCAACGCAAATAAAGACGGCACAGACAGCCGCTGGTGGCTGTGGCTGCTGATAGCGATCCTTGCTCTCATCCTGATCGGCATTGTGGTCTATGTCATCATCCGCTATAAGCGCGGCGAGATCGGACCCGGTGCCGAAAACACCGCTGCCTTGGACGATTTTGACGACGACTTTGACGCAGACGGCGGCACCCCGGATATTGGAGAGAAGCCGCTGACCTACGACGGAAGCAATAAGGACGGGAATGTATGAAGCCAAAAGACCTGTTTCGCTACGGCTGCACCAACCTGTTCCGACGCAAGACCCGCACGGCGCTGACAGCCCTATCCATGGCGGTGGGCGTCATGTGTATCGTGGTGCTGATCTCCGTAGGTCTGGGCTATGAGCAGGCGTACCGCGAGAGCATCGAGGCGCTGGGCAGCCTGACAAAGATCGATGTGACGCCTGCCACCGGCGATTACGGGCGCAAGGCGCTGCTGAACGACAAGGCGCTGGAGGCGTTCCGAGGCATCGACGGTGTGGAGGCGGTAACGCCGGTCTATCAGCAGTCCGCCTATATCGTGTCCGGCAACTATGTCAACATGGTGCGCGTCTACGGCATCGACATGACCACGGCGGAAAACTTCATGCTGACGCCGGAGCGGGGCGTTATGGCCGGGGACGGTACACACCTGCATCCGGAAGTCATGTTCACAGACGACGTGGCGGCTGGCCTTGCCAACAAGGCAAAGGATTGGGAACTGGCAGTAGACGAGAATGGCAACGCCCTGATTGACCTGCTGGAGGTGCCTGTCCGCATGACCTTCGATTCCTCCAGCCTGACCGGCGAGCCGAAGGCCGACACCGACGGACGGGCACTGCCCTCCAGCAACCTGTATACCCTGCGGGTGACAGGCATCTGCTCCACCCTGAATAACAACTTCGCCACCGCCGCGTTCATGTCCTTCGACCGCTTGCAGGAGATGACGCAGGCCAACGCCAATTACATGGGTGCGACTACCCAGACCAAGACGGCGGAGGAAAAGGCCAACGGCCCTACCTACGACTTGGTTTGGGTGAAGGTGAAGAACGTCAACGATGTGCAGCGTATTGTCAAGCTGATCCGGGACACGGGGCTGAACACCTATTCGCTCAATGATATGCTGGAGACGGTGCGGACACAGTCCCGGCAGATCCAGGGGATGTTGGGCGCGCTGGGCGGCATCGCTGTCCTGATCTCCGCCATCTGCGTGGCAAACACCATGATGATGTCCATTACGGAACGGACGCGGGAGATCGGCGTGCTGAAGGTGCTGGGCACCGTTCGCAGCGACATCTTCAAGATGTTCCTGACGGAAGCACTGATCGTAGGCGTGATCGGCGGCGCGGCGGGCCTGATACTGAGCTTTATCGCCAAGTGGCTCATACCGGTGATCTTCGCGTCCCAGGAGCTGCGGTGTGTGCTGCCCTGGTGGCTGGCGGTCTGCGGCGTGGTGTTCGCAGGCGCGGTAGCCATTGCCGCCGCTTGGATCCCCGCACGAAAGGCAACGCTGATCAGCCCCAACGAGGCCATCCGCTCTGAGTGAGGAGGTAGCTTTTATGAAGAAGATATGCTGTGTAGTGCTGGCTCTGCTTTGCGTGTCGCTGTGCTTGGCGGGCTGCGGGAAAGCGGATGCCGCCAATGAGGAGCCACTGATCCGCAGCTTTGTGATCGGCAACAGCACGGCGGAGATTCAGACCCGGACGGAGGATGGCGAGACCCGCTATGTGATTGCCATTACGCTGCCGACAGACACGGATTTCAAAAACTGTGCCGCAAATGTGGAGCTTGCCCCGGATGCGGTGCTGTCCATGGATAGTCCCTGTATCGTGAACGAGCTGGGTGGGCGGCCTATCCTGAATTTGACATTGCCGGAGCGTGATTTAGTGGTTACCTGCGGTGAGCAAAGTCAGACCTACAGTTTTCAGGTCGGATTAGAATGAGAGATAATTCAATGAAAAAGATTTCAATTATTTTTACAGTGCTTATTATCGCACTGCTATTAACGCTGACAGCCTGCGGACAGCAGGTAGACGAACCCGCCAGCTCTGATGGTGCATCGACAAACGCAATATCTTCTGTAAATGTTAATGGGAAGGAGTGCCGCGTCGATGCTGTGAAAAACCCCGGCGGCCAGGAAACCGGGATGCTGTTCAGCATTTCCATCCCGAAAGCGGCAGTTCAGGACGAGACGAACGTCACACTGACGCTGGAGCTTGGCTCTGGTTGGTCGATTTCAGAGGATAGTAATTGTATAGTCCAGATGGATGGCTGCAATGTCATTGTGGATTTGAGTGAAGAAGCGCCGGTAATTATCGTAAAGGCTGAAGCCATGGATAAGACACGCTGCTACCATCTGGCTGTAGAATAGCAGGAAGTTTTATGTTTTCTGTTCTGATTTTACGGAGGTGATGCCAGTGGGTTAATTGAAGAACCGCAACGATATGTAAAAAAGAAGATTTTAGAAAGGACAGCATATGAAAAAAATGATTTCTCGGCGCCTCGTAGCGCTCTGCATGGCGTTTGCCATGATGTTCTCTCTGCTGACTGTTGTTCACGCGGAAGGCTCTAACGATGGTCTGTCTGCTCCTACTACTCATACCGAGGTAGCTAAGCCGGCCACGATCAACTCCATTTCTGTTGGATCTGCGACTGCCTATTATGAGACGGACGATAACACCGGCAATACCACTTACATCCGTGCCTTGCTGACCGGCAAGACCGAGTATGACCTGAAGAACGCTACGGTTACGGTCAATCTGACGAACAGCAGTACTGCAGTTGCCTTGGATGGTACGGCTATTACCGGCGGTACCACGTCTCGTACCTTCACAACGGACTTGATGAATAAGGCACATACCCTTACCATCGGCGGTGTTGATTATATTCTGGCAGCAGGTTTACCCAACGGCCGGGTTTCCATCGACTCGAACGATCCTCTCGGCTTGGGTACTGTGACAATGGCCGGAACGACCATGGATGTCTATGGTGCCAATGTTCAGAACCCCTTCATGGGCAACACCTATTTCGTTAATAGAAACACCAACTGGACCTTCATTAACTATTTCATTTCTGGTGTTTTGCCTACGGGCACCTCTCTGAGCAGCGTTGCCACTGCTTATACTCTTAAGAGTGGTGCAACGATCTCTGGTGCCGGTGCTACCGAGGTTACTGCTACGAGTTATACATTCAACTTCACCATAGGCAAAACCCTCACCGTTGCAAACGGCACCGAGAGCCGCAATTATGATGCGGAGCTGGCTATCGCTGGCCAAAATATTATCGTTCAGGAAGACGAAGCCGGTAATCGCAACTATGATATCAACTTCAGCGAGGTTAAAGCTTCCGATTATTACGTTGACGGTGTTAAGACTCATGTTGATGAAATCGTGACCGCTTGGGAAGCCTATATTGCTCAGCCCCACACATTTGACGCAGGTACCAGTGTTATGGCTATTCTGCAGGCATTTGATACGTGGGCAACTCAGACCGAAAATCCTGTTACCGAAAATTACTATTTCACCGGTGCCTCTGATTTCGGCGGCGGAACCTATTTGTCTAAGCTGAATAACCTGAATTGGAACGATTGCGGCAATCTGGCTGGATATATGTATACCAACGATGCCAACGGTTACTACTGGACAGCC
>OGQK01001025.1_pt1 | contig 16258 bp, 18 predicted proteins | sample 1553221 | NCBI WGS metagenome assembly OGQK01 (sample SAMEA2579996, study PRJEB22360) | human gut metagenome | biome: human gut; feature: human-associated habitat; material: faeces | place: Denmark | collected 2008/2010 | reverse complement strand
ATCTGACACATTGGTGATCTAGGGGCGATATCGTAGGAATACGACCGGGAGAGCCAGGACCAGATTGCCCGGGTTGCCCGGTCGGCTCGCGCGACGGCGCGGCGGTTCGACAGAAAGCTCTCCGGACTTCACGCCGTTTCTGATCGCATTGTAGACAGCCAACTCGTCTTCGCAGTCGGCGAGCACGCGGTGTGCGTCGTCGTTTTGGATGTACAGTAAATCTCGAAGGTCCTCCATGCACCAGCGTCCGAGATCTGGCCATGCGCGTCGCGCGAGCTGATAAGTGTCGATCGCGATGTTGTAGTTAAAGTCCAGGCCAAAGCCGTCCCAGGCAGAACGGCATTGTTTCCTTGATTATCAACTTCATCCGGACACTTCCCGCATTCATCCGTGTGTGTACGGATGAATGCGGGGTTCGATACCCCGGCGGCCTGATCGGCAGACCGCCGGGAGTTCTCACTCCTCGATAAAAGCCGGCACTCGGTTAGTCCTGCGCATCTTGAAATCGCCAGTCTCGTGGGAGACGTAGAGAATGCCGTCCATCCCGTCTCGTGATGCATACGACAGGTGAACTGAACCGCAATCCGATCCATCATTGTCGAGAAGATCGAACGAATTCGGGTCGCTCGTTGCGGCCAAACGACCGCTCAGACAAGAGCCATCGTCATTACAGATTTGCCATTCCATGTCTTCGCCTGCAAGAATCGCCATAGACGGCCCGGTCGCGCCATCGCTGACATACATCCCGTCTATGCCAAAACCGTTTTCAGCGCCATCGATGAACGACTGCTCGGACCTATACCTCGCAAATGATGCACATAGCACCATTGCAAGACAAAGTGCAAAGCCAACAATAAAGATCTTTACGTAGCTCTTGGCCGTCATGCTATCCCTCTTTTCGCTTGCCTAAAGAAATGCGGAAGAAGCTGTTCGTCGCGGCTTGTTTGTAGGCCCTTCTGCCCCGGTTCGGTTACTTAGGTTACTTGAGAGATCCTATAAATGATTGTTACCCATATACGTAATATGAATTTCGAACATGTCGAAATCAATCAATGGTTGCGGGAGTTTCCGACCTTAGTGAAATGCCACCCTATACCCACAGAATCAGTCTGGCCGACATGTGCCAATGGCCGCTAACGCACTTGGTCGGCAACGGTCTTAGCCCATCGGCCCCAACAGCGTCTCCTTCTGTCGCGCCGAGGGCCAGACGCACAGCGGTGGCGCCGTGTCGAGGCAGCTGGACGACCGCGTCGTCGATTGCGGTGATTACGCTCGCGGCGACACGCCTCGCTACTGCATCCCGCACGCGGATGCCACCATCTCGATGAGGACGGCATCAGTTTTCGGGCACTCGAAGGACAGGTCGGCGCCGTCCTCCCCATCGGAAAGCCCGGGGCGGCCGACGCGTAGGCCCGTCAGGGTTCCCGCCCAGGAGCCGGATTCATACTCTGCGCACTCGCGCTCGATGTCCCCGTCCGTGATCGCGGTTCCGCTTGCAAGCCCGAACTCCATCGGTGTCCCCTCATCCTCGTTCATGCCGCCCCCAACCGTTCCATAGAGAATCACGCCATCCCTGGCGACCTCGGTGGCGAAACCTCGGCCGTGTCAGACCGCGGCCCTGAAATCGTCCACGTTGCCGATGAAGAAATCCAAGTCCCTCCCGAATCCGAACAGTTAGACATGGGCCGCAATCGAGAACTCCTTGAGCTCCCTTCCGGTCAGCTCGGAAAGACCGAGGATGTCATAATCGCCATTCTTCCCGGCCTCGCCGCGGGCTCGCGACCCGTAGGCGATTACGGCGACCGACTCGCCGGCTCGCCTGATGCCGTCGACAAGAAAATCGATGTCCTCCTGCGAGATTTGAAGGGTGTCGCGCGCCTCTTCAAGGGTTCTCATGGCCTACCTCTCCTTAATCCCTCCTGTAGATGAGACGTCCCTCTCTTTTCAGGTTCTCGATGAAACTGCTCTGGGCCCCACGAAGCGTCGTCAGCATGTCCACGTCCCTCCCGAGCTCCTCGGCCAAATCGAGGCCGATGCCGATGACCTCAAAGGCGTCCTTTTCGTCAAAATGGAGAAGCAGGTCGACATCGGAGGAGTCCTTCTGCTCGCCGCGGACAAATGAGCCGAACATGGCGGCTTGTCTCACTGATGGATGAGAGCCGAGTACCTGGCGGACGATTTGCCTGGCCTCGGCGTAGTCCTGAACGGGATCTGCCGGATTATCGCAATCCTCGACGAGATATTTCAAAGCGGCACCTTCTTAAACGGCGAACGTGACAGCGGTCTTCCCTGAATTCTATAAAATCACGGCCTGACTTGGGCGGCGAATTGGCGGAGCTCGTCATCGTCCATATCGTCGAAGTGCGGCAACTACGCCAGCGCGACCCTCTGCTCCATCAGGTACCTACCGCTCGGAGACTTGCGAATCGTCTGCAAGATGACCTCGGGGGCGAGAGCTGGGAAATCCACGCCCTAGGGAGCGACAAAAGAGATGGATTCAGCTGTCCCTCCCATGTGTTGGGACCTCATTCAGGGCATCGGCTGCATCCGGCCTTTCGCATTCGCCGCCCGGCTCTCCGGTCCCGCCCGGCCGACGGGTTTCCCATCTACGGCAAAACGATCGCACTTATATATATGCATTCCCGGATTGGGAATATGTTTCAGCCCACGCGAGCAAAGCCTCGGCGTACTCCGTGGCATCTCGGCTTTGCACCCTGCAATGCCACGCAGCGGAGACACCACCTGAGACGAATGTCGATGCATCGAACCCGAGACCGGGCGCTGCGGCGGGAAGCCTCTCGCACGGACAATCTGCTCGATCTTGCCGCACCCGTCTTAAAAGGTTAGACAAATGTTTAATCGTACGACATCCGTCGAACAGTCGGGGGTACATACCACTACAGAAGGCCCATGGAACGGGGAGCAAGATGGTCGGCGACGGGTTCAATGCACTCTCCGGCCCCACGCGCCGCCAGGGAGGGCGTCGGGAGGGAGGCCGTAATGGGTGAGAAGGGCGAGCGGCCGGAGCGGGTGTTCCCCGGCAGGACAGACCCGTGGTTCATAGCGGCCATGGTGATTGTGGCGGGCGGTTTATCCGCGGCGTGTATCGCGTGTTTCCTGAGCTCAAGTCCCGCGCTCCCATGGGGCTGGCTCGCGCTGGTGCCCGTCCCGGCCCTCGTGGCCCTGGCCGCCCTTCCCGTCCGCAGCAACCGCGTCGAGCTCTACGGCGACCGCCTCGTCGTCGTGTACGCTGGGACGCGTTCGGTGATACCCTACGCCCACGTGCGGGGCGTCCGGCGCACCAGGACGCTCTGGGCGGGGACGGCCAACTCGCTCGACCGCGTCTACATCGAGGCGCCCTACGACGGCGACGTCATCGTCTCGGTGACCGACAACGATGCCCTCGTGGCGGAGCTGGGGCACAGGTGCGGCCTCGGGCCATACTCCCATTTTTGAGAGAGGTGCCGTCGGCCCCCCCCGAAAGCCGTCTGCATTTGCAGGCCTTTATTCGAAATCGGGCGGCGCGGCTGAAAATCCCGGGCCTGAACCGCGAGGCCGCACCTGCATTCTCGCTGACTCTTTGCGTAAACATAAAAAGAGTGGCACGGGCGTCCGCCTTCGCGGAAACCCGTGCCAAGATTTGCGCCACCGAGATGACCGAGTAGAATATATCTAACGCGATTCCACATTCCCGTACTTGCACTACGGATCTGGGAAAGCGAATGTCTCAGCCTCTACTCGACCACGGTCGCCTCGGTCGGGATGGCCCCCAGCACTGCCGCGTACTCGGTGGGGTAGAGGCGGCTGATAGTCTGGACGTCGCGGATGAGGACGTTGCGGTCGTCGGGCTCGGAGATGCCGTAGCCGAACGCCTCGAGCGTCTCGATCGCCTCGCGGATCTTCTGCTGGAACATGGGGCCGGGGTCCACCCTCAGGCCGAGGTAGCCGCGCCACAGGCTCGGCGACACGCGAAGCATGTTCTGGATCTTGGACATCGGCTCGATGTCGGCGTAGACGTTGAGCGTGACCATGGCGTCCTTGTGGCCGAGGATCGACTGCAGCGCCTTGATGTCGCCGCCGTGGCGGATCCACTGCGTCGCGAACGTGTGGCGCAGGCCGTGGAACGTGATCAGCTCGTCGTTGGTGCCCATGAGGCCGTTGGTCTCCGAGAACCTCTTGAACGCCCTGCGGATGTAGCTGGTGGTGGCGAAGGAGCCGTCCGGCCGCGACACGACGTATCTGTCCGCGAGGTCGCGCGTGCCGACGGTCGACGCCTCCCGGAGCCTCCGAGTATCGATCCCGTGGATCTCTTTCAGGAAGGGGAGCAGGCCCACCGGGTCGATGGGGATCGTCCTCAGGTCGTGGTTCTTGGTGTCCTTGATGAAGGAGCCCCTGTCCTTGACGTAGGCCACCGAGTGCCTGACCGTGATGAGCCCCGACTCGAAGTCGACGTCGCACCACCGCAGGCCGCAGACCTCGCCGATGCGCATCCCGGTGTGCAGGGCGAGCACGACCGCCCGCCTGAAGGTCGAGTCCGGCATCATCGAGGTCACCGAGTTGAGCTTCGGCACGAGGTCGGAGCGCAGCGCGTTCCTGGGCCTGGCGATGACCCTGGGCGCAAGGGCGCCGTCGAACGGGTTCCTCCCGATCGTGTCGTTGCTCCTCTTCAGCAGGACGGCGTAGAGCCGCTTGCCGAGCTTGAAGGACTTGTTGAGTGTGTCGGGCGCCGTGCCCAGGGCGATTCTGCGCCTCGACCACGCGTTGACGTCGTCGGTCGTCACCTCGTTGACGGGGACGAGGCCGAGCTCGTCGCGCTCGATGTGCAGGGCGCTGTAGTGGTAGTCGTCGCGGGTCGTCGGGGTGATCCTGTTCATCTCCAGGCAGAAGTCGATGAACTTCTCGAGCGCCTCGGAGAGCGGCAGCGCGGCGTAGTCGTCCCGCTGTTCGGCGGGAAGCCCGGTGCCGACAGCGGTCCTCGTCTTCTCGGCCTCGGCGAGCTCCAGCTCGACCTCCGACCTGAATTCCGCGAGGACGCGCATCGCCGCCGCCTTTCCCCGCATGCTCTGCTTCAGGCAGGGCACGCCGGTGTTCTTGGTCCTCTGGACCTTCTTCCCGGTCATCTCGTCGGCCACCGTCACGACGGCCTGCCATTTGCCTTTGTTCTTCCTCACGCCGCCGGCTCCGCATACGCGTAAGGTTTTATTGCTGCATTTCTCGTTTTGCATGTCTGCTCCTGAATCCGCAGTTGATTAGAAACAGGCGGGCCCACCTGCGGGAACCCGGAACGGCGACGATTCGGGGCTCCTACCCCCGTTGATTAAATCATCGGCTGCACCGCGCTCCTCGAAGCCGATAATATGCTATCTGGACAGACCGCGCTGAGCTGGTAAAATTTACTTATGCGGAAATGCGCTACTTGCGCTATCTGCGCGTGTTTTAACAAAATTAGCACAGGTCAGGGTCATTCTGACCCCGCTGGGGGTCAAGGGGTCGCTGGTTCGAATCCAGTCGTCCCGACCAGAAGTTTGCAGGTCAGGCACCTAGTGCCTGACCTTTTTTTATGCTGGGTCACCAGATGGGTCACGAATGGGTCACCGGCTGTTTTTTTAGATGATAAAGACATGCCTTTCTACCTGCCGCGCCCAACCCGGATATAGCCCCTCAAATCGCCTCTCATGGGCTGGGGTGGGGGATTGCGATCAGTTCCCGCACGGCGAGCCCCGTCACTGCGGCTCATAGTTCGTCAACAGCACCTCCACCACCGGTTGGCTCGGCCGCCACGTGCGCATGTCCCTTCCGCAACCCAATCACACGCACGAAAAACCTATCAAGCCAGAAGATTGATGTGGCAAAAAAGAAGAAGAGGCATTACACCCCTCCTTCCGGACAGCCTGTATCCCGGTTCCCTGCCTGCCAGTTCGCCCTCCCCGAAACCCTCGGGGCGCTATGGGGTCGAGCCCCTCCGCATGGACAATTCTATCGCGGCCATGCCCGCTATGCGTGTCACGCACACCACGCCAAACGTCAGGTTTACCAGCCGGGACTGAGCCCTCTTTCGAGAGCAGGGTTATATTAGCATCTACAAACTCGAAAAACCCTGCCGCATTTGAGGAGTACCAAGAAAAAGGTCTACACCTTGAATATCAACCTCATCCGAACACCTCCCGCATTCATCCGAACAAGTACGGATGAATGTGGGAATCCGATACCCTGAGGGCCGGATCGGCCGAGCCACTGGGCACAAGCGGGACACGGTCCAGAGGATGCCGGGGCGCGGGGTCCCGTGCGGGGAGATCGCGAGGGAGCCGGGCAGGTCGCCCTCGACGATGAGCGCAGAGATACCGTCGCGCCCACCCACGAAAAGAGGGTTCCCTCGCAGGCGCCGCATCCGCACGCCCCCGCAAAGAAACCCTCGCACTCGCATCTCTACCTGCGAACCCGCACGTGCCCTCGCGCACGCGCCGCGGCAGCCGCTAGTCGCGGTAGAACGAGCCCATGTAGCGGATGTACTCGTCCTCGGTGTGGTTGGCCTTCCAGTCGTGGACGGAGTCCTTGTTGCGCTGGCCGGCGATGACGGAGAGCTCCTTACCCAGCTTCTCAAAGGCCTCGTCGACGCACTCCTCGGGGGTGAGGGCGATCTTCATGACGGCCTCGCCCTGCGGGCCGCCGGGGAGGTTGGACAGCAGGCTGGGGGTTAGGGTGGTGCCGAGGGTGATGACCTCGACGTCGACACCGGTGCCCTCGCACTCGCAGGCCACGGCCTCGGTCATCTTGAGGATGAAGGCCTTGCCCGCGCCGTACTGGCCGTTCCAGGGGCTGGAGCTGATGCCGGTCATCGACGAGACGTTGATCACGGCGCCGCGGTCCTGGGTGGCAAAGATCCGCATGTAGTGGTGGAAGCACTTGAGGAAGGTCACGACGTTGACGTTGATCATGGCCTCGTGCTTCTCCCAGGGGGTGTCCTGGATCTTGCCGAAGCTGTGCAGGCAGGCAACGTAGCTCATGAAGCCCATGTCCAGGCCCTCGGTCGCGGCGAAGACGGTCTCGGCCGCGCCGGGCTGGCTAAAGTCGGCGCGCACGACCTTGGTCTCCACGCCGTAGGTCTCGCGGATCTCGCCGGCGAGCACGTTCAGCTTCTCCTCGCGACGGCCGACCATGACGACGTTCATGCCGCCGGCGGCGATCTTCTCGCAGAACGCCTTGCCGACGCCCTCGGTCGCGCCCAGGATCAGGCCCCACTCACCGTACTTCTCCCTCAGGTTCATGCTGCATCCTCTCTCTCGATGCCCATGCGGGCACATCTCCTTTAGCGTGCGACCGCACAGCCGCACACGGTACTCCATTATGCGCTGAACAAGAGGGGAGCGTGTTCACGACTTTGCGAACGAGCCCGTAACAACGATGAACGGTGTCGGTCTATCACCACGAAGAAACCCTTGCGGCATCGAGAGAGGAGGTGCTGGCAGGTGGAACCAAAAGGTGAACGCCGCCCTGGCGTGAGCGGCGTTCGGTGTGGTTTTACTCACCTTGCTAGCTGTTCACCAGGAGGGTATTGCGACCTCCGGTCGCCTTTGCTGTATCCCCTTGTGTGCCCATGTACAAAGGGATGCATCGCTATTCTGCGCCGGTGCTCGACGTCACCGCTTCGGTGGGCTCGGCAAATACGTTTCTCGCAATGTTCATGGTCGGCGTGATGCTCGATGTGCACATCGATGCCGAAGACCTGGGACCTCATGCGCCTCATCGACTACGTTGCGGCGCGCGGCGCGCGGAGTCTGCGCGAACTCGGCTGCGTCGGCTTTTCCGGCGGTGGCATGCAGACGCTCTACCTCGCTGCGCTCGACGAGCGCGTGCGCTGGGCGCTCATCAGCGGCTACCTCTACGGCGTGCGCGACGCGCTGCTCACCCTCAACAATAACTGTAGCTGCAACTACCAACATAGCCCTCGCGGCTACTTCCTGTGAGAGTTTTTTTAAAGCAACGGCGCGAGAGTCCTCGTGGCACCCAGCAGCATCCTCCATATGTCTGGACTCTCTATGGGTGCGCTGGATAGACATCGCCGGAACGGGTATAGTATCGAAAGTTTTGTCGTTAACCAGCGGGGGAGTCCTGTGGGCATCAAAAAGAAGATCAAAAAGGAGCTTATCGGCACTTCCGATTACCCGTCGAATAAGATCTTTACGATCTCCAATTTCATCACCTTTACGCGCCTGATCCTCACCCTGGTATTTCTATACCTGTTTGTGACGGATAACAACCGCGTCATCGCCATCGTTATCTACGCCGTTGCCGCCTCCACCGACTGGATGGACGGTCAGATCGCCCGCATGACTAAGACGGTCTCATGGCTCGGCAAGGTCATGGATCCCATTTGCGACCGTGCGCTGCTGTTCACCGGCGTGCTGGGACTGGTGGTCCGCGGTGAGCTGCCCATCTGGGTCTGCGTGCTCATTATTGGCCGCGACATCTATCTGGGCATCGGCACGCTTATCGTGCGCCATTATCACCGTCGCCCCATCGATGTCGTCTTTCCCGGAAAGATTGCCACTGCGCTGCTCATGACCGGCTTCTCGCTCATGCTGCTCGGTTTCCCCGTTATTGACGGTCTGCATCTTTTACCTTCATCCCTTACGGCCTTCCCGGGCCTCAATGGAAGCTCGGTGCCCCTCGGCATCTTCTTTGTGTACGGCGGCGTGATCTTCTCCATGCTCACGGCTGTCATCTACTCCATTAAGGGCGGAGTGGCCATTAAACAGGCTCTCGCGCATCCCGAGGACGAGGACATCGACTTTCTGAACCCTGAAATCGAAGACTGATTCGTTGGGGTATGATTACGTACGGTTCATTATTTGCGGCACGTCCGCGATAAGTTAGGGGTTGTCATGGACAACATGGTTAACAATATGCCTCAGAATGATAAGACTGCTGACGCTACCTGCGTATTCCGCGTGCCTTCAAGCGACGTCACCGTTCCCGACCTCATGGCCAACGTGCGCATCACCGCCCCCGTTCTGTCCATCGTCAAGGGTCCGCAGACTGGTGCCGCCTTTGAGCTCGAAGACGACGTGACCACCATCGGCCGCGATCCTGCGAACGGCATCTTCCTCAACGACATGACCGTTTCGCGCAGCCATGCGCGCATTATTCGCGAGGGCCTCGGCGCTCGCATCGAGGACTTGGGCTCGCTCAATGGCACCTGGGTCGACGGTGCCATCGTCAATGCAGCCCCGCTGCACGACGGTTCTTCCGTCCAGATCGGTACGTTTACGCTCATCTACCACGAGAGCACGCCGGAGCGCATCGAAACCGGTGAGTAGGGCATGGCCGAACGCAACTATCTGAGTATCGGCCAAGTCGTCAACCTACTTCGAGGCGCATACCCCGATCTTTCGAACTCAAAAATTAGATTTCTCGAGGATGAGGGTCTCATTACCCCTCATCGTACGCCAAAGGGCTACCGTCAGTACTCTAAGGAGGACGTTGATCGCCTGGAGGTCATCCTGCACTTGCAGAAGACTCGCTACATGCCGCTCAACGTGATTAAGCAACGCTTGGAAAACGCCACGGACCTGTCAACGCTCGCCTACGAGGTGGGCTTGCTGTCCGATGTTCCGCTCAAGACGGAGCCCAAGGAGACTAAGCAAAAGCTGCATCCCATTGAGACCATTCCCGATATGCTGGGCGTCGAGATTTCGTTTATCCGCTCGCTCGCCGAGAACGACCTCATTCGCATCATCAAGAGTCCACAGAATCGTGAACTCGTCGATGGTCGCGATTTTCCGATCATCCGCTACTGCTCCGAGCTGTCACGCTTCCATATCGAGCCGCGCAACCTGCGCCAGTACGTGTCTTCCGCCAACCGCGAGTCCTCGATGTTTGAGCAGGTGCTCGTGAGCATGCTCGGAATGGATACCTCCGATGACGAGCGCGACGCCAAGCTCGAGCGTGCGTTTAAGAAGCTTCACGACCTGACGGAGGGCGTGCACACCGCGCTGCTCAAGAACCGCGTTTTTGAGTCGCTCAACGCCGTGGTCGAGGACGCCGACATCGATGCACTCGATGAGGAAATCACACGCTCCGAGTCCACCAAGGCCAAAAACGAAGAGACAGCCGCGCCGGCTTCGCACGAGGATTCTCTCGTAAAGCCGCTCAAGGTCGTCGCCCCTTCGCAATCCGGCACCGCCACCGCGGGCAAATAACCGCTGCCGAAATTTCGGCAACCCATTGAAAGGTCATGCAATGTACGACTTCGAATCTCAAATCGTCGATATCCCCGACTATCCCGAGCCCGGAGTCATCTTTAAAGACATCACGCCGCTCTTTGGCAATCCCGAGGCTCTGAAGGCCATGGTGGATGCCCTGGCTGAGCATTTTGCTGGCATGGGCATTACCAAGGTCGTGGGTCCCGAGGCTCGCGGCTTTATGGTTGGCGTACCGGTGGCTGTAGCCCTTGGCGCCGGCTTTGTTCCCGCACGTAAACCGGGCAAGCTTCCGCGCGAGACCGTAAGCCAGAGCTACGAGCTCGAGTACGGCACCGATTCAATTGAGATCCATGCCGACGCTATCAGCTCTAAAGATACCGTGTTGATTCTGGACGACTTGGTCGCGACGGGCGGAACCGTCGAGGCAACAGGTAAACTGGTGCGAGATATGGGCGCAAAGCTTGTAGGTTACGGTTGTATCCTTGAGCTTGCGTTTCTCAACCCGCGCGAGAAGCTCACGCCGTCTAATGACGATGTGGAGCTCTTTAGCCTGGTGACGGTGGACTAGCCGTTACCCTTAGTTACTGGAAAGGAAGCTACATGCGCACAGCAAACACGCACAAAAACATGGCACGCTGCGCTGCTACGGCAACCCTCGCTTGTGTTTTGGGCTTGGGCCTCGCGGCTCCTGCCTACGCCGATACCGCATCCGACCTTGCCGCTGCTCGTACTAGGCTCGAGCAGATCGGTACCCAAACTCAGCAGATTTACGATGAGCTCGCCACGCAGACGCAGGCGCTCGATCAGACTGCCGGCGAAATCACGCAAAAGCAGCAGGAGATCGCCGATGGTCAGGCCAAGCTCTCGACCTATGTCGCCGGCGAGTACAAAACCGGCGGTCTGAGCCTGCTTCAGGTTCTGACGGGTGTCGATGACTTGAGCGATATGCTCAACCGTCTGTTCTACTACGGCAAAGTTTCCGATAAGCAAGCTCAGACCATTCAAGAGGTCAAGGAGCTTAAGCAGCAGCTCACCGATAAGCAGGCCGAGCAGGAAAAGAACGTCGCCGCCACGCAAAAGAAGGTCGACGAGCTTAACGCCCAGCAGGCTGAAGCCCAGAACGTCGTAAACTCCCTGGATTCACAGCTGCAGGCCGAGCTTGCCGCCGAGGCCGAGGCCAACGCCGCGCTGCAGGCCGGCATCAACGCCAGCACCGCCGAGAAGGCCACGGTGAGCAACGAGACTGCCGGTACGACTGAGAACACCAACAACGGTGGCCAGACCAGCAATAACAACAACCAGGGCGGCAACACTCCGGCTCCTACGCCGGCACCTGCTCCGACGCCGCAGCCCTCCACGCCCGCTCCGGCTCCGACGCCTTCTGCTCCGAGCCAGTCTGTTGATGGCGGTTCTGTTGTCTCGCGTGCATACAGTAAGCTTGGTTGCGCTTATTCCTGGGGCGGAATTGGCCCGAACAGCTTCGACTGCTCTGGTTTTGTTAGCTATTGTCTCACTGGTCGCTATTGCCGCCTGGGCACCACGGGCACCTTTATGGGCTGGACGCGTGTGTCCGATCCGCAGCCCGGTGACGTTGTTGTCAACTCGTACCACACCGGCATTTACATCGGTGGTGGTCAGATGATTCATGCTTCCGACTACAACACGGGTGTTATCATCAGCTCCGTTGCCGCCGGCATGAACAATAACTACATCTTCGTGCGCTACTAAGTTATCCTACACAGCGTGTGAATGTGGACCTCGTGGCTTTAAGTCGCGAGGTCCACTCTTTTCTCTCTCATCTTAGACGGCTATCTAGTATTCAAAACTAGATAGCCGTCCATTTGGTTTGCAAGAAGGCTATAATTGTTGACGAACCATTAGAAAGGACCCTCTATGAGCTGGGCACTTATCTCCGATTCAAGCTGCAACCTCCGCGATTGGCAACCGACCGCGCCCCATACCACCTTTGCATTTGCGCCCCTCAAAATTCGAGTGGGGGAGCGTGAATTCGTCGATGACCTTTCGCTCGATGTGCATGAGCTCAACTGCGCTGTTCAGGCGGAGACGAACGCTTCTTCGAGCGCTTGTCCCAGCGTAGGGGAGTGGGCCGAGCTCTTCAAATTGGCAGACAAGACCATCTGCATGCCGATCTCTGAGGGCGTGTCGGGCAGCTACAACGCGGCAGCCACGGCTCGCGATATGGTTCTTGCCGAGGAACCGGACCGACAGATTCATCTAGTCAATTCACGCGCAGCTGGCGGCAAAATGGACCTCATTTTCCTGCTGTTCGACCGCTATCTTGCAAGCAACCCGGATGTCTCATTCGAGGACGCTTGCGCATACTTCGATAGCCTTGAGCAGAACAGCAAAATCCTCTTCAGCTTGTGCAATTACGAAAACCTCGCCAAAGCCGGACGTATCCCTAAGGCAGCCGGCGTCATTGCCAACAAGCTCAATATCCGCATTTTGGGCACGGCGAGTGAGGCCGGTAAAATCGAACTCGTGGGGCACACGCGAGGCGAAAAGAAGATGCTCAACAAGATTATCGATACCATGGAAGCCGAGGGTTTTGCCGGCGGCGAGGTCATCATCGATCACGTTGAGAACGAAGCTGGAGCACAGGCGCTTACTGACCGCATAGTCGAGCATTGGCCCGGCTCCAAGACCATCATCATGCCCTGCAACGGCCTGGATTCCTATTACGCCGAGATGCACGGCCTCATCATCGGCTACGGCATGGGCTTAGCTTCGGGCAAATAAAGTCCAACCAAGCAAAAATACGGGCGGGACAAAGCGACAGATGGCTCTTTGTCCCGCCCGTTTTATACGTCGGCTAGCTATTAAACCCGTTGAACTTGAGATAGCTCATCAGGTACGCTTTCGAAACAAAGGATGAAACCGCGCTGCGCACAAGCAGCGACTCACGCGTTACCTGATGCGCCGTATCGGGAACCGGCGTCTGCTCGACGGAAAACGCCGAACGAATCGATGCCTCGAGCTGATCGACCACATAGTCGAAGGCCGTCGGGGCATCGTAGCTCAAACGCTGAATGTTAAAGAGCGCCTGCACCGCAGCAATAGGTAGCACCTGCTTAAAGATGCAGATAGCGATCAGGCGGGCAATCTGCTCGCGACCATACTGCTTTTTGACCGGAGCAGGCACCAGGCCGACCTTCACGTAGTTATTGATCATCGATGGCGTAATGACAGGCTGCTCAACGCAAATAGACAGCGGCTCCATCCACAGCGCAACATACTCAATGACCTGGTCGCGGTAGAGCGTCACATTGGGCAACTGGTCATAGCGCGGCAGACTCAACGTATTGAGTTTGCGCACGATATCGGACTGAATAAATGCATCGGGCAGCACAGTGGGCTGAATATCCTCAGGCATAATGCTGACCGACGAATCGGACATCGGGATAACGCGTTTGGCGTGGTTCATAAGGATCCTCCGTTCATTAGCTATATTGTATTCTAGGTTATCTAGTTTTGCATACTATATAGCAGGAAAGTAAAAGTGGTTGGACAGCACATTGATGCACAATCCAACCACTTTGTTTTAAAGATAGCAACTTTACATAAGATATATTATCGTACTTATCTACGGAGAAATGCGTATGCGCTGGTTGCCGCTATGGCTCCGTCAGAAACGGCGGTCACAACCTGGCGTAAGCGCTTGGAACGGATGTCGCCAGCAGCAAATAGACCTGGCGTGCGGGTCGCCATGGATTCATCAGTCAGAATGCCGCCATCAGGCGCCAGATCGACTAGATGCTCAACAAGCTCGGTATGGGGTTGCGTCCCGGTAAAGACAAAGATGCCAAACGAGCCGGGCTCAAATGACTCGGTATGAATTTCCCCGGATGCATTGTCCTTAAAGGTGATCGTCGCTGGCATAGCTTCGCCCGAGAGCTTCACAATACTAGTTTGGTACCTAACTGTAATATTATCTTTTGCAAGAACTTTTTGAACCACACCATCGGGGGCACGGAACTGATCGCGGCGCAAAACGATGGTCACGCTGCTGGCGATTTCTGACAAGAACAGAGCTTCCTCGCAGGCAGCATTGCCGCCGCCGATGACAAAGACCTGCTTGCCGCGAAAGAACATGCCGTCGCACGTCGCGCAATACGAAACGCCACGACCGCGATACGTATCCTCGCCAGCGAAACCTGCCGGACGCGGCGTGGCACCCATGCAAGCGATAACGCTCGAGGCCAGCGTATCGCCCATATCGTGATGCACCGTAAACAGCGCTGCATCGGCATCGTAATCGATACCCGTAACCATGCTCCATGCGACCTGTGCTCCCAGGCCCTCTGCATGCTGCTGAAAACGCTCGCCGAGTTCGGCGCCGCTCAAGAGCAGAATGCCCGGATAGTTCTCGACTTCATTGGTCGTGGCGATCTGTCCACCCGACATGCCCTGCTCAATCACGGTCGTCGTCAGGTTGGCACGCGCAGCGTAAATGGCGGCAGCATAGCCCGCGGGGCCTCCACCGATAATCGCAACATCAATCGGCTGATCGGTAGTCATGGAATATCCTCTCGTCGATACATTGACGTTCTTTGCGCTCATACCCAAATTTACGTGAACATGACACTCATGCACTACAATGTTAAATCGCGTAACAAAGCTGAAGGGGAGTTATCGATGGATCAAACGCAGACGAGCAATAGCGCTCCCCTGCCCATGCAAGCCACTCCCCAACCGGAGCAAATGACCGTTTCACCTACACAAAAACCCCTGGTAACCATTGTGCACGCATCGGTTGGATCGGGCCACAAAGCCGCCGCCAACGCGATTGCACAAGCATTTGACCTTATCCGCGGCACCAAGGGAATCCCTGAGGGTATTGAAATTGAAGTGCTCGATATCCTTGATTATGGACGTATTAAATTCGACGGCAATAAGACCGCGGCTTCTTTTACGGGAGCCACACGCCCCATTTACGACCTGACCTGGCGATATACGCTTACGGGACATCTTCTCTGGGGTGGCGGCACGGCATGGTCACGTATTATGTTCCCTGCCTTCAACGAATATGTCCGCACCCGCAGGCCCATAGCCGTGGTTGCAACACACATTACGGCAGCCAACGTCGCTGTGGGCGCCCGCGTAATTACGGGTATCGATTATCCGGTCATCTGCGTACCAACAGACTATGAAGTCGAAGGCTTTTGGCCCCACAAGGACACTGACCTGTTCTGCGTGGCCAACGAGTTTATGGCCGAAACGCTGCGCCCGCGCAAGGTTCCCGAGTCAAAGATCCGCATAACGGGCATCCCCATCCGAGCCGGTTTCGATACCGATTACAAACGCGAGGATGAGCTGAGCAAGTTCAATCTCCCCATAGACAAAACCGTCGTATTGGTGATGGCCGGCGCCAGTTTGCCCCAACCATACGTGCGTTTCCGCGCCGCGATGGACCACACGCTCCCCTTCTTACGCAGCTTTGAGGACATGCACTTTGTCTTTTTACCGGGCAAGGATAAGGAATACGCCGCCCGACTCAAGACGCTCTTCGACGCCATGAAGCTCGACAACGTCACGGTTCTGGACTACGTGGACGACATGGCGGCCCTCATGCACGGCTGCGACCTGGCAATCCTCAAATCGGGCGGACTCACGGTCACCGAGTGCCTATGCGCACATCTGCCGATGATCCTGCTGGGCAAATCATACGGTCAAGAAAAGGCCAACACCACGATGCTCACCGGCATGGGCGCCAGCATGCATGTCACCACCGCACGAGAACTCATCGTGACGTTGCGCCATCTCCACGATCATCCGGAGTCGCTCAAGGCACTGCTCATCAATGGCGAAGTCCTGCGCCGTCCACGCGCAGCCGAGGATATCGCCATTGCAACCATGGAGCTAACCGGCAAACCCCAAAAGCGCAAACGAGCCTTCTGCCGCTTCTACTGGGGCGGAAAACCTGCTCATATCAGGTAGACGAAAGTCCGCTGCTCAGTGGGAGCCGCCCATATATCATTCCATGCTCAAACATTCTCGCTGCGCTGCGAAACTGCGCGTGGAACGATATATGGGCG
>OGQK01001008.1_pt1 | contig 16493 bp, 13 predicted proteins | sample 1553221 | NCBI WGS metagenome assembly OGQK01 (sample SAMEA2579996, study PRJEB22360) | human gut metagenome | biome: human gut; feature: human-associated habitat; material: faeces | place: Denmark | collected 2008/2010 | reverse complement strand
GCCCCCCGGCACAGCCGCCGCAGGGCCGGAAAAAGCCGGAACCGGGAAGAAACAATTTTTTATTGCGTTCCGGGCGGGTAAATCATATACGCCGGCGGTTCAGCCGCCACCGTTTTTTCCCTACCTTCCATGCCCTCCATTTCCTTCCTGAAAAACCTCGGAGTCCTGCTGACGGGCTGGCTCCTCTTATGCTGCGGCGCGGGAGCGGCGGAAAACGGCAGAATCCTGATGGTGACGGAAGCGACCTTCCCTCCCTACGAATTCCGGGAGGGGAACGCCATCATGGGCATCGACCCGGAAATCATGCGGGAGGTGGCCCGGCGCTCCGGCAGGGAGCTGGTCATTGAAGACATGAGCTTTGACTCCGTGATTACGGCGGTGGTCTCCGGAAAGGCGGACGTGGCCGCCTCCGGCATCACGGTCACTCCGGAACGCCGGGGAAAGGTGGACTTCTCCATTCCCTACGTGGAAGCTGCGCAGGTCATCATCGTCCCCAAAGGCTCCCCCATCCGGGGCCGGGAGGACATCCGCGGCAGGAGAATCGGCGTGCAGCACGGAGCCACGGGAGACACCTACGTCACCCGGAACATCCAGCAGCCGGAACGCTTCCCCAACGGGGCGCTGGCCGCAGCCGTGATTGATCAGGACCCGGCCAGGATGTACGTGGCGGGCAACGACCGGCTGGAAATCCTGCCGGAACCCCTCACCTCAGAATCCTATGCCATTGCCGTCCGCAAGGGAAATCCGGAACTTCTCCAGGACATCAACAGCGCCATCGCGGACCTGAAAGCCTCCGGCAGGCTGGAGGAAATACGTAACGCTTATGCGGCCATGCAGGTCAGGTCCGCCGCGGGGGCCGGAAAACGTGCCGCCGGGGGAAACTGGCTGGAAAATATGTGGCTGGACCTGAAGGACTCCTTTGACGTCAACTTCATGCAGGAAGGCCGCTGGAAATACCTGGCCAACGGCTTCCTGGTCACGGTGGAGGTCTCCTTCTTTGCCGTTCTGCTGGGCATCCTGATGGGCTTTGTGGTGGCCGTCATCCGCGCCACGCATGATAAAACGGGCAATCTCCGCTTCCTGAACGCCCTCTGCAAACTGTACCTGACGGTCATCCGCGGCACGCCCGTAGTCGTGCAACTGCTCATCATCTACTTTGTGATCTTCGGCGCCGTGGACGTCAGCAAGGTGCTGGTGGCCGTGGTGGCCTTCGGCTTCAACTCCGGCGCCTACGTGGCGGAAATCATCCGCGGCGGCATCATGGCCATTGACAAGGGGCAGTTTGAAGCCGGGCGCAGCCTTGGCCTGGGATACGCCCAGACCATGATTTACATCATCCTGCCTCAGGCCTTTAAAAACGTGCTGCCCGCGCTGGGTAACGAATTCATTGTACTGCTGAAGGAGACCAGCGTCTCCGGCTACATCGCCCTCCAGGATTTGACCAAGGGCGGGGACATCATCCGGAGCCAGACTTACACCGCCTTCATGCCCCTGACGGCCGTAGCCCTGATTTACCTCTCCGTAGTCATGCTGTTCAGCTGGCTGCTCGGCAAACTGGAAAGGAGACTGAAAAACAATGAATGAACAGCCCGGAAACGCCCCCATGTTCCAGATCAGCCGCCTGGTGAAGGAATTCAACTCCGTGCCTGCGGTCAATGACGTCACCACGCAGATTGACCGGGGGGAGGTGGTCTTCATCGTGGGCCCGTCCGGCTCCGGGAAAAGCACCTTCCTGCGCTGCCTGAACCTGCTGGAGGAACCCACCTCCGGGGAAATCCTCTTCAAGGGGGAGCTGGTCACCTCCCCCTGCACGGACGTCAACCAATTCCGCCGGCACGTGGGCATGGTCTTCCAGCACTTCAACCTTTTCCCGCACCTGACCATTCTGGAAAACATCACGATCGCCCCGGTCAAAACGGGACGCTCCACCAGGAAGGAGGCCGTGGCCCAGGCGGAAACCCTGCTCCGGCGCATCGGGCTGTACGACAAGCGGAACTCCTATCCCCTCCAGCTTTCCGGGGGGCAGAAGCAGCGCATCGCCATCGTGCGCGCCCTGGTCATGAATCCGGACGTCATCCTGTTTGACGAACCGACGTCCGCCCTGGACCCGGAAATGGTGGGGGAAGTGCTCTCCCTGATGAAGGACCTGGCGCAGGGAGGGCTGACCATGGTGGTGGTCACCCATGAAATAGGGTTTGCGCGCGAGGTAGCCTCCCGCGTCCTGTTCATGGACAAGGGGAAAATCGTGGAAGAAGGGCCTCCCGCCCAGATGATCGACCATCCCGCCAACCCCAGGCTGAAGGAATTCTTCTCCAAGGTGCTTTAACGCGGCCAGCTCCGGAAAATCCCCGCCGGAGACACACCCCAGGGAGTCCTGATGCCGAAGCAGGAGGCAGAGAAGGGCGCCTTACTTCTTCTTCTCCCTGATCTCTCCCCTCATGCCCAGCTTGACGTCCACGGGAACGGAAACCGGCTCCACCGGAACCTTGTAAATCATGCGGAACCTGAGTTTTTGCATATTCTCCGGCTCTTCAAACTGCAGGCGCTTCGTCCATTCACGGTAGGAGGAGCTCATGCTGCTCCCCCCGCCCCGGGATTCCGTTTCCAGGACTTCATCCTTCTCATTGAGAATTTCAAAACGGTCCAGGTCGAAGGAGCTTTCCACCCACAGCCCAAGAATCATTTTCCTCATCTTTTTTCCGTTCCTTTCAAACGTGCTGCACTCTTTCAGGAAAAGCCTGCCCGTAGGCGCGCTTTCAGACAGGACGATGTCTCCGCCTACCGCTTCCTCCCGGTCATTGGCCCCCGGCAGCGGCACATGCTCTTCCGCCTCTTCCGCCAGGGGAAGTTCGTAAACAGGGCTCTCCATGGAACGGGAGACGGGAACGCGGAACACCCCTTTCAGCCGCACCCAGGAAGCGTCCGGAGAAGGCAGTTCTCCGGCAACTCCATTGACGGTTGCCTGTACCATTCCGCCTTCACTCCGGGGATACATGCCGCCCATCTTAAACTCTGCCGGAGCCAGCTTCCTGCCGGTGGAATCGGTCGCCTCCAGATACTGGATACCGTCATTATATTGCGTCCCAAAGCCCAAGGGGGCCTGGACGCTGAAATTCACTCCGAACTTCAGCTGCAGAGGGGATTCCCGGGGCACTCCGTTAATCCACATGCTGTTTTTTTCCATGCCGACGGAAACAAAAACGGCCTTCACCGGATTTTTTTCCTCCGTCTTGCCGCCGCCCCACGCCGCCATTCCCAACGCCGCAGCGGCGCATAGCAAAAACCGGGCAACAATAATGCTCTGCCTGTTCATCCTAGTTCTCCTTGTTCAGGGTATCCTGTTGTTCCACGGCGCCGGACAGGCCGCACCGGATACGGACGGGCGCCATGATTTTCCTTAATCCCGCCGCATATTGAACGGCCACCTTCAGTTCCTCCTCCTTCTTCCCCTGCATCCGGAAATACCGGCTCCAGTCATAACTCTTCAGGGAGCGTCCGGAGCTGGAACCGTAATTTTCCGTCACCAGCGGAGCGCCATCCGGGGAATGCAGTTCAAAATCCAGAAAGCCAAGCGGTGCGGAAGAATGGACTTCCACCCGCAGCATATACCCCTTCGTGTCATCTCCGCCCTCGTCATAATGGCCTTTCAGTTTGACCTTTACGTCCCCGCCGTCCAATCCGGCGTTCTTGAGCACCAGCGGAACGGAGAAATCCTTGACCGTCATCTTGAGCGTCACCCTCTCCGAAACGGCGGGACCGCTGTACATAATCAAGGGAACCTCTCCCTTGACTTCCACCCATCTGGCTTTTTCCGAAGGGAGCCAGGAAGGCGTGCTTATAAAGATTGTTCCGGCTACATTGCTCTGCTCCGAGGAACGGGAGTCACTGTAACGGCAATTCGTCCTGGCGGGAGAACTTCCTTCCGAATCCGTCAGGGCCAGCTCGGAACCGGACTCCCCTCCATAAGCCACCTTCCATGAAGAAGACGTTTCCCTGACCTTCAAATCCATGGAAAACGACTGGCTGGCTTTTGAAAACGGCAAGGACTCATGGAGCTTCGTTCTCCAACCATCCAGGGAAACGGTTACGGCAGGTTCTTCAGGGCTTTCCTTTCCGGCAGCGGAGCCGGAAACGGCCGCGAACCAGAACGCGGCCAGCCAGGGCAGGCAGTAATGAAACATGGGCAGTAGGTTAAGGGTACTTTTCCAGCATAGCACGTCCGCGGAACGGCACAAGATGAAAAGGGACTGCCGCCAGAGAAGAAGCACCGTTCCCGGCACAACACTAGCCGGCTTTCTTTCCTCCCCGCTTTTCCGGTTCCTCCCGGATTTCCCCGCCTATGCCGAACCTGGCGTCCACAGGAACGGAAACATACTCCGTCGTTGTCCTGTAAATCAAGCGGACCCTGCATTTGTCCGTGCCCATCTTTTCCGGAAGTGAAAACGTAAACTCCGCCGTCCAGCTTCTCGATTTTTCATCGATGTCGGAACTGTCGGGATTTGCATCATCCAGCACTTTTCCCTTCTCATCAAGGAGTTGAAATTTTTCCGGCTGAAAGAGGCTATTTGCGTCCAGACAAATGCCCAGAACGAATGTCTTCCCTTCGTCTCCCTCCGTCCATTCACATTTCTTCACGTAAAACTCCCCCACGGGCAGATCGTTTGATTCCACCACATCATTCACATTTCTGCCATCCGCTTCCTCCCAGCCCGGCAACGGAATGAGGGAAGAAGCCCCCTGTTTTAAAGGCAGTTCATAAACAGGACTTTTCAGCATGCGCACCACCGGAATTCTCAGACATCCCTTCAGCCGGAACCATGTGCAGCCGGCGGGAGGCAGCTTGGCAGCAACGCCTGCAAGTTCCGTGGAACTCACTCCTTTTTCATGGTTTTCACTCCGCCACCCCGTATGGAATTCTACAGGGGACAGTTCCCTGCCCTCCGCATCCCACATTCCCAGGGACTGGTCTTCCGCAAAAGAACGTTCCCCAAACCCCCAAGGCTCCCGGACAAAAAGAACGGCGCGGCATTTCCATTGCAGTTTTCCCGGCCGCCCGTCATTTTCCATGCTGCGCTCCAGCCCCGCCTCCTTAAAAACCATTTCCACCTTTTTTTCCGTCTTCCCGCCCCCAGCTCCCTGGCATGGCTGCCAGCCCAGCAGGCAAAGGCCAAGGCCGCACCATAAAAAATGCACCGCATTCATCGTCCCTATTGCCCTGAAGTTTCCCGGACCATTCCGGACAAGCTGAATTTCATCTCCACAGGAACATTCACCAGTTTCAATTCACTCATGTAGCTCACAAATACCTGCACTTTTCCTTCTTCCCCGGGTTCCAGATCGTAATGCCAATGCCATTCGGAGGAACCGTCGGAAGCGGAAGAATGGCCCCAGCCCCTTCTTCCTAGAACGGGAGCGCCGTCCGGTTTTATGAGCGTTACTTCACTGATGCCCAGGACGCAAGGAGATTTGAGGTTTACCTCCAGCCTTATTTTCCCGGAATTCCTGTTGGGCGACCACGTTCTTATTTCCAGCGCAGTCTTCACATCGCCCTGCCGCCCGTCATCCGCCAGGGCTCCCCCTTTCAGAACAAGAGACTGCTTTTCCTTCTTCTTATCCATGGAGAAAAGGACCCCTTCCGACATCACCTCCTTTTCCGCGATCATGAGCGGCACATTCCCCTTCACACTCACCCAGCCGGCTTCCGGGGAGGGAGTCCAATGTTCCATTTCCAGCGTGACCTCCGGCGTACCGGAATCCATAAAATGATCATAACCGCGAGATGCCCGCCCTGAGCCGGTGGAATCACGTATGTCCAGCAGGAAGCCTTCCTTCCTGCAATCTACGATTTTACCGGGAACAGGAACGGAAAAACCCAGCCTGATCCTGAACTTTTTTTCCGGTGTTTTCAATCCGGGGTTCCATGAGGCCTCACCGACAGCCGACAGGAGAACCGCGGAAACCGTCTTTTCCGGAGGAGGCCCGGCACCCGGAGCGGAAACACCCGCACACAGGTGCAGGAGTGAAATAGCGGAGAAAAGTTTCATGGAGGCAGTTTTCACAATCATTCACGCTAACATTTCCCTTTCAAGGAGCAAGGGCAAAATGGAGACGCCGGGAATTCACCCCCGTTTCACCCTCCGCGAAAGAACGGATGCGTGCTGCCGCCAATCAGCAGAATCACCGGAAATCCCTCCCCCGGCGTCCCTGAGAGACATGCTCGGTTCGCCCGATGCGGAGAACGCCCGGCATTGTTCCATTTCCGTTATCCAGGTTCAGGTTGATTAACCGTGGATATATTTTACAGGATTTCCCGCAAGCCGCGTGTTTTGCAAAAAAACGGGCCGGGAGGAACAGGGAGCGCCTCCCCTGCGGGCGTTTTGCCCTGCTTACTGGAGGGATGCTCTGCGGAGAAGGCCCCTAAAGCTCCAGTTGCTCCGCCAGCTTGATTTCCGCAAACATTCCATTCAAGCCTGCCATATACGCATCCTGCACTGCCTGGGCCGGGATGGAATGCTCCATGATCTTCAAATCCCTGGCAGCGCACGCGTCATACAGGAGCGTGACGGGAATGCCGTAATCCTTCGCCGCGCGCACGGTGGTATCAATGCACATCTGGGTCATCATTCCGCAGACAACCAGCTCATTCACTTCCCTGGCTTGCAAGAGTTCCAGCAGGTTCGTCCGGAAAAAGCTGTTGGGAGCATGTTTCACGACAACCGGCTCGCCCCCCGCAGGAGCAATGTCCGGATGGATTTCCACGCCGGCGGTATCCGGAAGGAAAAATGAAGCGCCCGGACGGGTGTTGATGTGCTGGACAAAGATAACGGGAAGCCCCTTTTCCCGGAACCGGCCCAGTACAGCCTTGGTCCGTTCAAGCGCTTCAACGGCGCCCGCCAGTTCACACCGGCCGCCGGGAAAATAATCATTTTGAACGTCAATAATAAGTAATGCCTGCATCAGCTTCTCCATCCCGCCATTTTTCCAGTTCTTGCAGAGGCGGGCAAGGAAAATTACAGGAGTGCGTACTCCCCCCCTCCCTGCCGCTGCTGTTGCCTTTGCGGAACCTGGCAGAACAAGTAATACGCCTGACGGGAGCGTGCCCGGTAAAAGCGCTTTACAGGAGCCATCCCGGGACGGGGACCACCGCGACCGTTTCAGGCCCGGTGCGGCCCATCCGCAGAAATGCTGTCCGTCCAGCAACAAAGCCTTTGCCGTTTCCGGCAAAGGCTTTGGGAATGGCGCCCCGTTACGGGCGCGGAACGGACTGGAATCCTAATTGCTGTAGGAGGATTCCACGCGCCTGGCTACGTCGCGGTAGCCGTATTCGGCGTCGTAAATCTGCTGGAACGCCGCCAGGGATTCCTCCTTCTTGCCCAGCTTTTCATAAAGCAGGCCGATCATGTAAAGGATTTCCTTCTTGGTGTCATTCATTTCAATCAATTCCTTGTTGGCTTCCTCCAACTGGCGCAGGGCCATATCATGCATGTTCTTGGCGTCATAACACTTGCCGAGCAGCAGCATGGCGCGGATGCGGATATGGGGGTTGTTGCGGGCGCGCTGGAGCTCCGGAATGGCTTCCGTGTAGTTGCCGCAGTCAAAGAGGGCCTGCCCCAGTTCAAAGCGCGTCTGCGGGTCCGTGGGGTTGTTTTCCACGCGCTGGCGGCACACGGCCACCTGCTGTTCCGCCGCTTCCTTGCTGAATTGGGCGAGTTGTTCCTGAAGCTCCTTGTTGTCCGGCTCCGCGGCGGCGCGGCGGCGGGTTTCCTCCACCTGGGGCTTGCGGTAGCGCTCGTTCATTTCAGAGGCCTTGTTTTCCAGGGAAATGTCATTGTTGCTGAGGCTGAACGCGTAGTTGTAGAAGGAATAGGCATTCGCCCAGTCTTCCATCTGTTCATAGACGCCGGCGATGTCGCGCACGGCGGCCAGATCCTGCTGGTTCTGGGCATAACGGGCGGAGAGAAGCCCAAGGCGTTCTTCCAGCTCCGCACGGGTGAGGCCCTTCTTGTCGCTCTTGTCCAGGGAGTTCGTTTCCGCGGAGTTCTTCATCACGTCCCGGAAGCTCTTGGCTTCCTCCCACTTCTGCTGCTGCATCGTGGCGCGGGCCATGCAGTCCTTTTCACTCTTCACGGCCACGCTGTCCGTGGGGTCCAGCTTCACAAGGTCATGGTACACCTCCGCAGCCTGGGCGGGCATGTCCCGGGAAACGTAATGGGAGGCCAGCATGTGGAGCATCTTCTTGTTGCCGGGATGGCCCTGGCGGACGGTTTCCAGCGCAAAGGCGGCCAGGTCCGGGAAGCCCACGTCCATGGCGGCCGTGTACAGGGCCTCGTTGACCGGAATGCTGTAAGGATCATTTTCCAGTTCGTCTTCCAGCGCGGAAAGCTGGGTGGCCGCATCCTTCTTGGAGGAGGTGAGCTTGCTGGTACTGATTTTCATGCCGCTGAACAAGCCGCCCTTCTTGGCTTCCGGGTTCAGCCTGATTTCACAGGCGCGGAGCGCCCTGCGGCCTTCCAGAAAGCCGGGGAGCTGCTTCACCAGGGCCTTGAGCAGGCTGACGGCATAGGGATAATTGTTCATGTCCACCGCCTGGCGGGCGCGCACCCAAAATTCGGCCTGCTGGGGGGTCAACTGTTCTTCTGTAATCGTTTCAATCATGGAACTATATAAGCGTAAATGGTGAACAACGGCAGCGCTCCAAACAGGGAGGCCCCGCATGTAATAGTTTAATGCTATCAGCCGGGGAGGCATACTTCAACCTTGTTTTTTGTTCCCGTTAGGAAAAAATACGCCGCATGAGACTGGATGCTCTTTTATCCCGCTACGGGTACTGTTCCAGGCGGGAAGCGCCGGGCTGGATCAAACGCCACTCCATCACGTTCAAGGGAGAACCCTGCTCCGCCCCCACGGACAAGGTGCAGGCGGAAGGCATCCTGCTGGACGGAGAGCCGGTGGAGTTCCCGGACGGCCTGTATGCCGCTCTTTACAAGCCCGCGGGATATACGTGCAGCCATGACGACGGGGAGGGGGACGTGATTTACGACCTGCTGCCCTTCCAGTGGCGGCACAGGAACCCCGCTGTTTCTTCCGTAGGGCGGCTGGACAAGGAAACATCCGGCCTGCTTCTCCTCACGGACGACGGGAAATTCATCCACCGCATGACGTCCCCCAGGCATCACGTCAACAAGGTTTACGAAGCCGTCACAGAAGAGGACATTCCGGCGGAGGCCGTGGAACTGTTCGCCTCCGGAACCTTCACGCTGAACGGGGAGGACCGCCCCTGCTCCCCCGCCGTGCTGGAAATCCTGGAACCGCGCCGCGCCCGGCTGACGCTGACGGAGGGAAAGTACCACCAGGTGCGCCGCATGCTGGCCGCCGTGGGCGCCCCCGTGGCCTCCCTGTGCCGCATTTCCATCGGCTCCCTGTGTCTGAACAGCCTGAACCTGGAGCCGGGAGAATGGACGCCCATCCGGCCGGATGCGCTGTAATTCCCCCCTGTTCGCCATGTGGATTCCCATTTCCGACGCTCCTATTGCCTGCTTTCCGCACTTTGAGGTGGCGGCGGAGTCCGGGGACTGGATTGTGGTGGACAAGGGCGCGCCTCTCATCGTCCACCCTTCCAACGGAAAGAAGGAACCCAACCTGCTGGAGGGCGTGGAAGCCCTGCTGAGCTATGAAATAGCCAACGGAGCCGCCCTTTCCCTGGTCAACAGGCTGGACCGGGAAACCAGCGGCCTGACGCTGATCGCCAAGAACAAGGCGGCGGCGCGCGAGCTGGGGAGGGCCATGCAGCGGCGCCGGATGCACAAGGAATACCTGGCAATCGTGCAAGGCCGGCCGGAATGGAAGGAAACAACCTGCGCCGCCCCCATCCTGAGGCAGGGGGACGTCGCGGAAAGCCCCGTCTGGGTCAAGCAGGCCGTTCACCCCGCCGGGAAGGCATGCGCCACCGTTTTCCGGGCGGAACGGACGTGGAACACGCCCCGCGGCCCGCTAGCCCTGGTCCGGTGCATTCCGGAGACGGGCCGCATGCACCAGATACGCGTGCATCTGGCGCATCTGGGCCACCCTATTCTGGGAGACAAGATTTACGGCCCCACCGAAGCCTGCTATCTGGAATACATCCAGCACGGCTGGAGCCGGAGGCTGGGAGAACGGCTGGTCCCGCCGCGCCCTGCGGCGGCAGCCGCGCGGACATCAAGGACCCTGCCGCGCCATGCGCTGCATGCCTGCCGGCTGGAGTTTCCGTTTGATGAAGAAACCTTCACCGCGGAAGCCCCGCTGCCGGAAGACATGCGGAAACTGCTTGAAGCGGGGGATTAAAGAAAACTCCGTCAGACGACCGGAATGACGTCATCCCGGTCAAAGCGGACTTTCGCCAGACGGGCGTATTTGTCCGCTTCTTCATCACGGTAGCCCAGGGCCAGGGCGCAGAGCGCATAGTACGGAGAACCTTCCAGGTTCAGAATGCGGTCATAGGCCGCAGGGTCCATCCCTTCCAGGGCGCAGGTATCCACCCGGAGGCCAGCGGCGCAGCTCATCATGAACCCCAGGGCGATGTACACCTGGCGTTCCAGCCATGCCTTCAGCACTTCCGGGGATTTGGAATCCACCAGTTCAAAAATGCGCGCGCGGTACTGGTCCAGGGATTCCATGGTGACGCCGCGCACTTCCACGATGCGTTCCAGATAGCGCTGCACGTCCTCCGGTTTGAAGTCCCTGCGGGCGCAGAAGACCACCAGATGGGAGGCGTCCGTAACCTGGGGCTGTCCCCAGGAGACCTCCCGGAGCCGTGAGCGCACGGACGGATCCTGCACATCGAGGAATTTCCACATCTGGAGCCCGAGGGAGGAAGGACTCAAATGCAGGGATTCCAGAAGGGCCTCCCAGTCCTCCGCCGGAATTTGGCGGTCCGGGTTGAATATCTTGGTGGCATAGCGCCATTCCAGCGTCTTGATCAATTCCTGAGCGTTCATATTCGTATAAAATGATTGATGCGGGAGCTTTCCGCGTAGCCGGCGCGCCGGGCGGCGTTGCCGCCATGGCATGCGCCGCGGTTTGCCCCATGTCATGGCATCTTCCCCGTTTCCTCCCCGGAATGCAAGCCAAGGTTCCGGCACAAGCGCGGCAGCGGGTTCTTGCGGAAAAACTTTTCCTACCCGGTACGCCGGAAGCCCCAGCCCTCCCTGAAAAGAAGATGAACGTGGACGGACGAATTGTAAAAATGCGGCCTTGGACCGTGTCCGGGGGGGGGCCATGAACAAAAGCTGATTCGTTCATCTTCCAGCTTCACTCACCTTGAGGGCGGCCTGTCTCGCATTCCGCTCCAACCAGGGAATCCCGGTTTCCCGGCCCCTGTAAAATCACGCAAACCCGGAGAAAAAGCCCCCCCTCCCCGGAAAAACGTCACACAGCCCGGGCAGCTTCCATCCCTAAAACAACGGATGCCGTAACAAGGAGAAACGCTTCCGGCGCACCCATTACAAGAGAACCGCGCCCTTCCCCGGACATTAGAGGAACTTGACCGGCATGTAGTCCCCGGTCTGCTGGATGGTGAAGCTGATGCCCAGGCCGAATTCGTTTTTATTCCCGTTCTTGCGCACGAACGCTCCCACGCCCAAATACCAGGAACCCATGTTGTGGTACACGTTGTATTCCTGAATGTCCAGCTTTCCGTCCAGCAGGGAGAAGCGCCACTTGCCGCTGAATGCCCAGGCTTCCGAAAAACGCTGCAACACGCGCAGGTCAAGCTGGCTGCTGTCCTCCAGCAGGGAGTGCTGGTTCAGGTAACGGTGCCCCACCACGAATTCCGTGGAGCGCCACGGCATGAAGCGCAGGGAGTTGTTGTACTCATGGCAGCCGGAAATCTTGTCCTTCCCCAGGATGGGGGCCTGCATTTCCGACCGGTATTCCATCCACGGAACGGGATTCCAGCGCATGAAGGAGAAGAGGTTGGAGAAGTCCCGCTGGTTGATCGGGTCATACAGGTACGCATCCATGAACACATCCCAGGAAAACCAGCGGTGGGAATTGGCGTCCCGACTGGTCATCAGCATGTTGCGCAGGCCGTACCGGAATACCAGCCCCGTGGGGAGGGAGTCAATCTCCGTATACCTGCCCAGGCTCAGGGACGGCGGATTGGTAGTGGGGGTGTCTCCGTCAATCTGGGGATAAAGCTCGCTCAGGCGGTTGGTCTTCACGTACGCCAGCGTAAAATGGGGCTGCACGATGTGGTTCATGCCGTTCAGGCCCAGGGAATCACTGTACACGGAGGAATAACGGCGGGAAAATTTGAAGTCCGCATCCGTTCCGGCATAAAAAATCCCCTGGTTGAGCGGCTTGTAGTCCTCCACGCCGTAATACCCGGTGTAGCCCCCGCCCAGTTTGGGCGTCAGGTTCAGGAACCCCATAATTTTCTTGGAGGCGGAAATTTCATGGAAGGAATGGAACCGGCTGTAGCTGTCCGTCATCAGCATGCGGGCCCAGTAATCATAGGAAGTGGTTCCGGGCTCCATCTCGTCCAGCATACCCCGGATTTCCGTCCGCATGAAGGGGGGGACGTACTGCTTCAGGAAGGCGAAGCTGGTGCGGCTTTCATACATGACGGGGGAACGGAAAATGGGGGACTTGATGCGTTCATAGCTGAACTCCGTCCGCTGGTCCGCCATGTAGAAGTTGTTGGGAACAAAACGCTGCAGCAGTGAAAAATCATTCGTGTCGTCCGTGCGGGAAAGAAGCACCGTATTATCCGGAGAAGAATTGCGCTGATAGATTTCCGGATAAAAGTCGCGGAGCATGTATTCGTCGCTCAGCATGTTGACGTTGGCCTTCAGCCGCCAGTCCGTGCGGGCGTTTACCCGGTGGGACCACATCTGCTGGAGCGCCAGCCGCCACCGGTCCGGGTCCAGGTGCTCGCGGTATTCATCATCCCCGGCGTTGATCTTCACCCCTTTGTCATGGGTTTTGTAAAAGGACAGGCCCGTCATGTCCGGACAGTCCTTTTCCAGCAGCACGTCACGGATGTCCAGCCCGTAGGCGAAGCCGCGCCTGGTGCGGTAATCCACATGGAGGGTGCCCAGATAGTCGGCGGAAGGCATGCCGTTGTCCGACCATTTTTCCCCCAGCAGGAACCCGTATTCATTCAGGAGGTAAGGCCCCCAGATGGACCGCATGCCGGGAAGGGGAAGATAGCCCACCTCCGGATTCAGGGAATGGCTGAGATAGGGAAAGTAAAAGAAGGGAACGCCCCCGTAATACAGGGTCAGGTTCTTGAAGGAGAACCTGTCTTCCGGATACACGCGTATCCTGTCCGCTGAAATCCAGGTGAGGGGTTCGCTGACGTCCTCCGCCGTAACGGAGGCGTTCCGGGCTTCCAGATAGGTCCTGCCGGAGGCGTCCTTACGGGATTCAAACTTCCCGCTGCGCAGAATCAGCCCTTCCATCTTCGCCCGGATGGCGTCCGTGAGGAGCACCTCGTTCTCCCAGTCGAACTCCGCGCTGCTGGCGCGTATCAGGCTGTTGGTGCGCGTCTTGCTGTCGCTCTGGTAAATGGACAGGTTCCCTTTCAGAAAAACCCTGCTCCGGTCCATGTCCGCCTGGGCGTAATCCGCAAACACCTCCACCCCGGTATCCGTGACCATGTGAACGCGCGGGCCTTCAAAAATGATCTTCCTGGCTTTCTCCACCCTGATGGGCCCGTCATTGGTGATGGAGATATTGGAGGGAATCTGCGGCATGAGCGCGCCGGAAAGCAGGTTGCCCGCCATTTCCCCCTGGGGATCTTCCTGCCCGGAACCGAAAGACGGCGGCTGTTGCGCGGGCGTCTCTGCAAACAGGGGCGCGCCGGCAATCAGCGCCGCGGCACCCCATAGCTTTGCATTCATCCCAATCATGGCTAGTCCACAGAACACTATGAGAAAGGACAAAAGACAAGCCTAATGTCACATTTCTCCGCCAGTGGAGCGGAAATTTACCGGGTCAGAATGCCGTTGGCAATAATGCCCCAATCGGCGGCATTGCCGTCCCCGGCGTCGTCCACGCGGATTTCCAGCTTCCTGCCGCCCTCCACCGCCGCCTTCACCGGAACGGAGGAGCCGTCCTTGAGCACGGGGGTTTCCACAAGCTTTTTGCCGTCCAGGTACACGCCGAATTTGACGCTGCCGCGGGAACCGAAGGGAAGCCCCACATCCGCGCGGAACTCTTTCCAGCGTCCGTCCAGGTCATAGGAAAAGACGGCAGGGGCATGCGCCAGGATGAAGCGTTCCGGCTTCCCGATCGTCCTGAAGAAAGGCACGGGCCCCAGGTCAGACGGAAAGAGGACGTCCCACAACGGAACGGCCCACCCCACTTGAGCCACGGAGGGCTTGCAGTCATTCAGGCTGACGCTGGCGGTTTCCGCAGGAATCTGTGCAGGGGTAGCCTCCAGGGAGGGGTCCTGGCGCTCCAGGGCGCGCTTCCAGATGGGGAGCCATTCCTTCACCTCCGGACGGGAACCATGCTTGCGCTCCACCTCCGCGAGGGCCTTCCGGGCTTCCTCCGCGCGGCCGCGTATCCACAGGTTCTGAACGTCGCCGAAGTAAACGGTCTGGGCCAGGGAAGGAGTCTTGGCCCCCTGGGCGTCCATCCACACGGGCAGCGTAATCATGCTGCGGGTGCTGTCGCAATTCAACACGGCCACCCGCATCTCTATAAAGCCGCCCTTGTAGCCGGGCCGGCAGATGGTGAGGTCAAACTCTCCCTTTCCATTCAGGGAAGCTCCCACGGCATTGGAATCATAATCCGAACCGCCGGGAGGGTCCAGGTGGACTACGATTCCATAAGCGGGCCGCGTCAGGCGCACCCGGCCTTTCAGCCGCAGGCCGTCCTTGACGGGAATGGCCTCCAGCCGCTCAAAGGAGCCCGGAACGTACTTCCCGATCATGCGCCCGTAGGAGGCATCCGCGGGAAGCTCCGTCTCCACGCCGTTGAACAGGGGAACGCTGGCCAGTTTCAGGGCGTCCGTAGGCGCCAGGAAAGCCCCCTTCCCCTCGTTGCGCAGTTCATTGCCGTACGAGGAATTGCCGTGGCCCATCAGGGAATCCCCCGCGTTGGGGTAGTCCCATCCGTTGCCCGTGTGCGGAAGGCCGAAGGAATGCCCCAGTTCATGAGCCGTGCCGCCTATGTAAATGGTGGCGTTCTTCCCCTTGGTCACCTTGAAGCGGCCACCCTGCATCATCTCCGTATCCAGGAAGCTGGCGGGATCCAGCCCCTCCTGGTCGCAGGTCCAACCCGTTCCCTGGTGGCTGAAGCCGCCGCCGTAATAAGGCCCCACGCCGTCCGGCAGCTGGCACACGATCAGCACGTGTTCCTTTTCAATGTCAATCCCCTTGGACGCCAGCACCTTTTTGGCGGCCTCCCGGGAGACGGGGCCGGAGCTCTGCACGTTCATCTCGCTCATGGGCCTGTCCACATAGGCATCGTAAATGACCAGCTTCCCCCGTTCGTCCAGGTCCAATTGGAACGTAAGCGGCGGGAACCCGTTGGCCTGCATCTGGTCCGCATAATAGGCCTGGATGTTCTTCAGGATATGGTCATACCGTTCCCGGTATCCTTCAAGGGCCGGCCTGTCCTTGAACGTTACGTAAACCACGTGCAGCTTTCTGGAAGACTTGGGCTTCCCCTGGTGATAGGCGCTCAGGGCCTTCCATGCGGCGCGCGCGTTGGCGGCATCCCCGGGATTCACCGTCCAGCTCACGGGCAGGCGGGTGAACTCCGCCCCTTCCCGGGCCGCGGGAGCCGGAGCCCGGGAAGCTGATTCCGCATCCTTCCCCATGGCGGGGGCGTTCCACGCCCCGGCGCCCAGGGCCAGCAATAAGACAAAAAAGCGTTTCGACATAAAATCCATGCACCGATGTCAGGATATACGGGTAAACCGGAGGTGTTTTATCACCATATCATTCACCAGACGGTTCATATTCTCGGAAAAAGAGTCGTACACCACTTCCACGCGGCAGGGACCGGGCGTCATCACCACCTCCACCGCCGTGGAATAAATGAAATGCTCCCAGTTGCCGGAGCGTGACGTATGGGGAAAAGCCAGCGTGCCCGCGCGCCGCCCGTCCAGGTACAGGCTGCGCAGGGCGCAGGTGTTCCCGTCTGAAACGTCAAAAGTGCCGTTCGCGAAAAAGGCGTCCACCCGGTACACGCCGGGCTTGTCTATGTTGACATTATAGCACAGGGCGTCCGGAGACTCCGTAACGCGGGAAAACCAGACTTCATCCCCGCTCAGCCCGCAGGGGCGCGTCTCCATGCGGGCATCCGCGGAAGGATAGTCATTGGGTTCATTCAGATAAGACTCCCTGCCATCCAGAGCGACCGCCATCACCTGGAAAGACACGTCCCCCCGGCTGGGGGCAGGCATGTAATGGCAATACTCCGTCTGGGACACGGGAATGCCGTTCCGGTAAACACGGTAATAATCCGCTCCGGCCACGGCCTCCCAGGCGATTCCATGGCGG
>OGQK01001006.1_pt1 | contig 16523 bp, 15 predicted proteins | sample 1553221 | NCBI WGS metagenome assembly OGQK01 (sample SAMEA2579996, study PRJEB22360) | human gut metagenome | biome: human gut; feature: human-associated habitat; material: faeces | place: Denmark | collected 2008/2010 | reverse complement strand
GAACTCGTGTTTTCGCCGTGAGAGGGCGACGTCTTAACCCCTTGACCAACTGGCCATGCAAGCGGTATGCTTAACATATATATTCAATTTGTAGAAAACAGAGCAGCCAGTACGAGAATCGAACTCGTGTTTTCGCCGTGAGAGGGCGACGTCTTAACCCCTTGACCAACTGGCCATGCAAGCGGTATGCTTAACATATATATTCAATTTGTAGAAAACAGAGCAGCCAGTACGAGAATCGAACTCGTGTTTTCGCCGTGAGAGGGCGACGTCTTAACCCCTTGACCAACTGGCCTTGTCAACCGACTCGCTTAGTATATCTTACTTTGCAGGAGAATGCAAGCACTTTTTTTATTTTTTTTGCGAAAAATTGAAAAACTCCGAAAAAAGCCAGGGAATAAGCGGGTTTGCGGTGTCAAAAAAATTTTAAACAAAATAGAAAACCCAAATTTTACTTGCAAAAATACCATAAACTGGGGTATGATATAGAACGAATGTTTGAACAGAAGATAAGAATGGAAAAGAAGCGGACATACTGTCCGCTTTTCACAACCATTGGAATAAATGCTGAAGCCCAGACAGTGCATCATGAAATGTAGAGCTGTAAATGAAATGAGCAGTTATTTCGTGCACTTACAAGTTGATTTCTCGAACAATCCTGTCGGTACACTGGATGCATAAAAGAAGAATATGGGACAGCAGAGTCTGAAGTTACTGTTCACTGGTAACAGTCTGAATGATAGTAAGAAAGGAATTAACACCATGGCAAAGAAAGACACTTACGACGCGGGTAGTATTTCTGTCCTGGAAGGATTGGAAGCTGTTCGGAAACGTCCGGGAATGTACATCGGAAGCGTATCCAGAAAAGGCCTGAACCACCTGATCTATGAGATCGTGGACAATGCGGTAGATGAACATCTGGCCGGTTACTGTTCTGAAATTGAAGTAACACTGGAGAAAGACGGCTCCTGTACGGTCACTGATAATGGACGAGGAATTCCGGTAGATATGCATGCGAAAGGGGTATCTGCAGAGCGTCTTGTATTTACCACCCTCCATGCAGGCGGTAAATTTGACAACTCTGCTTATAAGACAAGCGGTGGACTTCATGGCGTTGGTTCTTCCGTTGTAAATGCCCTGTCCACATATCTGGATATTAAGATCAGCCGTGATGGATTTGTACATCACGATCATTATGAGAGAGGTATCCCCACGATTGAACTGGAAGAGGGACTTCTCCCCAGGCTTGGCAAGACCAGACAGACCGGAACCTGCGTGAATTTTCTTCCGGACCCGGAGATTTTTGAAAAAACAAGATTTTCATCCACAGAAGTAAAGAGCCGTCTCCATGAGACTGCATACCTGAATCCCAACCTTACCATTCATTTCATGGATCTTCGTGGTGATACGCCTGAAGATATCACTTATCATGAGCCAGATGGAATCGTGGGATATATCAAAGACCTGAATCACAATTCCGAAGCTCTCCACGAACCGATTTATCTGAAAGGAGAAGCCGATGGAATCCAGGTAGAAGCAGCATTTCAGTACACCAACGAATTCCGTGAGAATGTACTTGGTTTCTGCAATAATATTTACAATGCAGAAGGCGGTACTCATCTTACCGGATTTAAAACAACCTTTACAACGGTGATGAATACTTACGCTCGTGAGATCGGTATTCTGAAGGAAAAAGATGCTAATTTCACAGGAGCGGATATCCGTAATGGAATGACAGCGGTTGTTTCCATCAAGCACCCGGAGCCACGCTTTGAGGGGCAGACCAAGACCAAACTGGACAATCAGGATGCAGCCCGCGCCACGGGAAAAGTAATGTCTGAGCAGCTGGTACTCTATTTTGACCGAAACCTGGAAACCTTGAAGACCATTTTGTCCTGTGCGGAAAAGGCCGCCAAGATCCGTAAGACAGAGGAGCGTGCCAAGACCAACCTTCTCACCAAGCAGAAATATTCTTTCGATTCCAATGGAAAGCTTGCCAATTGCGAGAAAAAAGATCCTTCACTTTGTGAAATCTTTATCGTAGAGGGAGATTCCGCTGGCGGTTCTGCAAAGACTGCCAGAGATCGTAATTACCAGGCAATTCTTCCGATCCGCGGTAAGATCCTGAATGTGGAGAAAGCCACCATTGACAAGGTGCTTGCAAACGCAGAGATCAAGACTATGATCAATGCATTTGGATGCGGATTTTCCGAAGGCTATGGAAACGACTTTGATATCACCAAACTTCGTTACGACAAGATCGTGATTATGGCCGATGCGGATGTGGATGGTGCTCATATTTCCACACTTTTACTTACTTTATTCTATCGTTTTATGCCGGAACTGATCTATGAGGGACATGTTTATATTGCCATGCCCCCTCTTTACAAAGTAATGCCGAAGAAGGGTGCCGAAGAGTACCTGTATGATGATAAGGCACTGGAAAAATACCGCCGCAGTCACAAGCCGGGAAGCTTTACCCTCCAGAGATACAAAGGTCTTGGAGAGATGGATGCCCAGCAGCTTTGGGAGACAACCTTAAATCCGGAAACCCGGAGAATGAAACGGGTGGAAATTGAGGATGCCCGTATGGCTTCCAGCGTGACGGAAATCCTGATGGGAAGCGATGTGCCGCCAAGAAAGGCATTTATTTACGAGCATGCAACTGATGCAGAACTGGATATTTAAGAAGGCTGAAATCCGAAAGAGCAGAATTTTTCGGACGAAAAAGCAGAATATGGTCTGAACGTAATATAGAAGAGTATTTTGCAAGAGGAGAACCTCAGATTTTAGCTTGGAGTGTGTTTGAAAAATGCTTTCTGCAAGATGTGCGTCACAATTTGTGGGAGATTGCAGGAATGATTTTTTAAACAGGCTCCAGAGTGTGTTTGAAAGGAAAACAGATTATGGAAACAAAGCAGGAGAATGTAATTGCCACGGACTATGCGGACGTGATGCAAAAATCCTATATAGATTATGCCATGAGCGTTATCATTTCCAGGGCACTTCCGGATGTCCGCGATGGTCTGAAGCCGGTACAGCGAAGAACCCTGTATGATATGTACGAGCTTGGGATCCGTTACGACCGTCCATATCGTAAGTGCGCCCGTATCGTTGGAGATACCATGGGTAAATATCACCCTCACGGGGACAGCTCTATTTATGAAGCACTGGTTGTAATGGCGCAGGATTTCAAGAAGGGCAAAATCCTGGTAGACGGTCATGGAAACTTCGGCTCCATTGAGGGAGACGGTGCCGCTGCCATGCGATATACAGAGGCAAGACTGGAGAAACTGACCCAGGAGGTTTTTCTGGCAGACCTTGACAAAAATGTAGTGGACTTTATGCCAAACTTCGACGAGACAGAGAAGGAGCCTCAGGTGCTTCCGGTGAAGATTCCCAACCTTCTGGTAAACGGTGCAGATGGTATCGCCGTAGGTATGGCCACCAGCATTCCGCCTCATAACCTTGGGGAGGTTGTGGATGCAGTGAAGGCTTATATAAAGAACAACGACATCAGTGTGAAAGGCCTGATGCGTTATCTGAAAGGACCGGATTTCCCTACAGGCGGTCTGGTTGTAAATAAAGATGATCTTCTGAATATTTATGAGACCGGAAGCGGCAAGCTCCGTCTCCGCGGTAAAGTGGAAGTGGAAAAAGTAAAAGGCGGTCGCCAGCAGCTGGTGATCACCGAGATTCCGTACACCATGATCGGTGCCAATATTGGAAAATTCCTTAACGACGTAGCCTCCCTTGTAGAAACCAAGAAAACCACAGATATTGTGGATATTTCCAACCAGTCCTCCAAGGAAGGAATCCGTATTGTACTGGAACTGAAAAAGGATGCAGATGTAGAGAATCTCACCAACATGCTCTACAAGAAAACCAGACTGGAAGACACCTTCGGAGTCAATATGCTGGCTGTTGCAGACGGACGTCCGGAAACCTTAAGCCTGAAGCAGGTGATTGAGCACCATGTGGATTTTGTGTTCGAAGTAACTACCCGCAAGTACAAGACTCTTCTGGGAAAAGAGCTTGAGAAAAAGGAAATTCAGGAAGGCCTTATCAAAGCCTGTGATGTAATCGATCTGATCATTGAGATCCTTCGAGGCAGCAAGAGCCGTGACCAGGTTAAAAAGTGTCTGGTAGAGGGTATCACAGAGGGAATCAGATTCAAGTCAAAAGCCAGTGAGAAAGCTGCAAAGAATCTGAAATTTACGGAGAATCAGGCTACAGCCATTCTGGAAATGCGTCTGTATCGTCTGATCGGACTGGAAATTGAGGCACTTCAGGCAGAGTATGACCAGACTATGAAAAATATTGCTTCTTATGAAGATATTCTGAACAACTATGATTCCATGTGTGAAGTAATTATTGAAGAACTTGACGGAATCAAAAAAGAATACAGCACCAAGAGAAGAACTGTGATCGAGAACGCAGAAGAGGCAGTTTACGAAGAAAAGAAGATGGAAGAGACAGAGGTCTGCTTCCTTATGGACCGCTTCGGCTATATGCGCCTTATTGATAAGAATGCTTATGAGAGAAACAAAGAGGCTGCCCATGCAGAGAATAAATTTATTTTTACCTGTATGAATACAGACAAGATCTGCATTTTCACAGATATGGGACGCATGCATTCCATCAAAGTGGCAGACATTCCGCTGGTGCGCTTCCGTGACAAGGGAACTCCGGCTGATAACCTGAGTAACTACGACAGCAGCCAAGAGCAGATCCTTTATGTGGCACCTGTAGGACAGGTGAAATTATCCACCCTGTTGTTCGTGACTAAGACCTCCATGTGCAAGCTTGTTGCAGGTGAGGAATTCGATGTGGCAAAGAGAACGATTGCATCTACCAAGCTTGGAGAAGAGGATCAGTTGATCTTTGTAGGTCCGGCAGATGAAATGGAACAGATAGTATTTCAGAGTCAGAATGGCTATTTCCTACGTATTCTGAAAACGGATGTTTCTACTATGAAGAAGACCTCTGTTGGTGTAAGAGGAATGAAGCTGGGGGACGGGGATGTTCTTGAACATGCCTATCTGGTGGAACCGAGACAGGAGTACACTATCCAGTATCACGACAAGCCGTATGCATTGAACAAGGTAAAGTTGGCCAAACGTGATACCAAGGGTATGAAGCCCAGAATTTAAGCAGCAGATTATGAAGAAAAGGCTGTTATACAGGTTGTGCAGCAGAAGCTCAAAAGAGCTGAAAGTAAAAGCTGTTATTGGTGAAATAAGCTTAACAATACTGTCAAAATGGGTTAAAACCCTGTAAAATGGGCATTTATAAGAAAAAGCCCTTGCAATTTGGATTTAAAGGTGTTAGAATGATACAAGAAATTAGAACTTGTTGACAAAGGAGTGGGCGTGAGCCCACTCTTTTTGATGATAAGGACCAGAGTGTGTTTGAGAAAGGCAGGTGGGAAAAATGAGCAGAAAAGAAGAGTATGAACAGAAAGCAGAAGCATTGTTATCTCCGATCGTAGAAAGCAATGGATTCGAACTGGTAGATGTGGAATATGTCAAGGAGGCAGGAAACTGGTATCTTCGCGGCTACATTGACAAACCAGGCGGAATCACAGTGAATGACTGCGAGACAGTAAGCAGGGCTTTCAGCGACAGGCTTGACGAAGATGATTTCATCGAGGACAGTTACATCATGGAGATCAGTTCTCCGGGACTTGACAGACCTCTGAAGAAAGAAAAAGATTTTGCCAGAAGCATTGGCAAACTGGTAGAAATCAGAACCTACCGGCCAATCGAGAAACAGAAAGAATTTTGTGGTGAACTGACAGCATATGATAATAACAGTGTGACCATTGATGAGGAGGGAACTCCTCGCACTTTCGATAAGAAAGACATTGCACTGGTGCGTCTGGCGATTGATTTTTGAGTTACCATGAAAGTCCGGACCGGCAGCTGTGGGAGTACCACAGGCGCGGAACAGCTGACTTTCATATAGGAAGATGCTGCCAGTAGGCGGCATGTCCGATTTAAGAAATAAGCGATTATGCTGGAAAGCAAAAAGGAGGAAATAAGAAAAATGAACAAGGAGTTAATGGGTGCTCTGGACGAACTGGAACGCGAGAAAAATATCAGCAAGGAAACTTTGCTGGATGCCATTGAGCAGTCCCTGATCCAGGCATACAAGAATCATTTTGGAAAAGCTGACAATGTACATGTTACCATTAACAGAGAAACAGGCGATTTCAGTGTATATGCAGACCGCAGGGTTGTAGAATTCGTAGAAGATCCTGCTGAGGAGGTTTCTCTTGTAGAAGCACAGAAGCAGAATACCAATGCAGAGGTTGGCGATATCTTGAAGGTACCGGTTCACTCTGACAAATTTGGCCGTATTGCAACACAGAATGCAAAGAACGTAATCCTTCAGAAAATCCGTGAGGAAGAGCGTAAAGTTCTGTTTGACCAGTATCACGGCAATGAGAAAGAGGTTGTTACCGGCATTGTACAGCGTGTGGTAGGACATAATGTAAGCGTAAATCTTGGCAAGGCAGATGCAATCCTTGCTGAGAATGAGCAGGTGAAGGGTGAGACCTTCAAGCCTACTGAGAGAATCAAAGTGTATATTCTTGAGGTAAAGGATACACCGAAGGGACCTCGTATCCTTGTTTCCAGAACACATCCTGGCCTTGTAAAACGCCTCTTTGAGTCTGAGGTTGCTGAGGTGAAGGACGGAACTGTTGAGATCAAGAGTATTGCCCGTGAGGCAGGTTCCCGTACCAAGCTGGCAGTATGGAGCAACGATCCTGATGTAGATCCGGTTGGAGCATGTGTTGGTGTAAATGGTGCCCGTGTAAGTGCGATTGTAAATGAGCTCCGCGGTGAGAAGATTGATATCATCAACTGGGATGAGAATCCTGCAATCCTGATCGAGAATGCATTAAGCCCGGCGAAGGTAATCGCTGTTATGGCAGATCCGGATGAGAAGACTGCACTTGTTGTGGTTCCGGATTACCAGCTTTCCCTTGCAATCGGTAAAGAAGGACAGAATGCACGTCTTGCAGCACGTCTGACTGGATTTAAGATTGATATCAAGAGTGAAACCCAGGCAAGAGAGTCCGGCGACTTCTATGATTATGACGAGGATGACGATGAGTACTATGAGGATGACGAGTACGAAGAGTCTGAGGAGTCCGCTACAGAAGAAATTTCTCAGGATAGCGAAGAAACAGCTGCCGGTGAAGAGTCTGAAGAGACTGAGGATGCGGTAGAGAATGAAGACGAAGAATAAAATTCCCATGCGCCAGTGTACTGGCTGCAGAGAAATGAAGAATAAAAAAGAAATGATCAGGGTGTTGAAAACCGCAGAGGATGAGATCATTCTGGATGCTACAGGCAGGAAAAACGGTCGCGGAGCTTACATCTGCAAGAGCCGTGAGTGCCTGGAGAAAGCCAGAAAGAATCACGGACTGGAGCGTTCTTTGAAAGCAGCTATCCCGGATGAGGTTTATGATAGCCTTGAGAAGGAGTTTGATAGTATTGAAGAATAATAAAGCGCTGTCCCTGATCGGACTTGCAACAAAGGCCGGAAAGACAGTCAGCGGAGAGTTTTCCACTGAGAAATCCATTAAGACCGGCAAAGGATATCTGGCAATCGTAGCCGGAGATTCTTCGGATAACACCAAGAAGAAATTCCGGAACATGTGTGAATTTTACGAAGTGCCCTTGTATATCCTTTCAGATAAAGAAACGTTAGGGCATGCCATGGGCAAGGAATTCCGTGCCAGCCTGGCTGTACAGGACTGGAATTTTGCAGAAGCTATCAGGAAGGTGCTGCAGGATGAGGGGAAGGAGCTCTAGAGCATACCACTGTTGTCTGAGAAAACAACCTGAACCAAAGAGAAAAAAGCGTTCCAGGGAATGCTTTTAAATGTTCCCGGGAAATGATTTTTGATAATACGAGCTGCGGAGAACTTGTGAAAGCGTATCCTGACTCGTACTGGTGAAGGGAGAATGGCATATGGTGATAAATTCACATGAGCCTGCCAAAGACAGAAATAAGCAAAACAGAGAGAATAAAAACAGAGTGAAAAAAGTTATAGATACGGGAAAGGAGAAAGGAATAACATTGGAGACTCCTAAGACAGAAGAGCAGAAAGTGTCAGTAAAGAAAGAAGGCGACGGTGCAGAGGCACCGAAGAAGAAAAAAAATATTATCCGCGTATATCATGCACAGAATGCAAGTGACGGCGGGAAGAACAGAAAGAAACCAGCTGGAGAGAGAAAGCCACGTCCACAGGGCACACGTCCTGCAGCACAGGCACAGCCGGCAGCGAAAGCAGAGGCACCTGTAAAGTCGAGCACCGAAGCCAGAAGCTCCTAAGACAGAAGCACCGAAGCCGGTAAGTGCACCGAAGGCTGAAGCTCCTAAGACAGAAGCACCAAAGGCAGAAGCACCAAAGGCAGAAGCACCAAAGAGCGCACCGATAAGTGCACCGAAGACAGAGCCTGCAAAACCGGTTCAGGCTGCACCAAAAGCAGAAGCTCCAAGGACAGAATCCCAGAGACCAGCTGCACAGCAGAACAGAAACGACGGCCAGCAGCGTCAGGGAAATAGCCAGGGCAACCGTAATTTCCGTCAAGGCGAAGGCCGCGACAATAATCGCGGGGATAACAATCGTGGTGACAGAAATGGGAACGGAGGCAGATTCGGCCAGGGAAGACCACAGGGTGGATTCCGCGGAAACAGAAATAATGATGGTCAGGGAAGACCTGTAAGACAGGGAGATTCCCAGAACAGAGGACCGCGCCAGGGTGATGGAAACGGACGTGGATTCCGTCAGGGCGGTGACAACAGAGACAATAGAAATGGAAACGGAAATGGCAGCAGATTTGGCCAGGGAAGACCACAGGGCGGTCAGGGACGTTTCGGAGGAAAAGACGGAGATAACCGTAGTGAAGGACGCTTTGGCGGACAGAACCACCAGGGTGGACAGCGCTCCGGCGGTGCAAGAAGAAGCGGCGGCGGATCTGACGCAATCTTTACACCAGAGCTGACCAAGACATCCAAGGACAGCAAGCGTGAGCGTGACAGAGAGAACAAGAATAAAAAGAAAGATTTCGATAAGACATCAGGTGGCGGACACAGACCAAACCAGGGCGGCAGAAACCAGATGTCCAGAATCCCGAAAGCACTTCAGAAGCCTGCTCCGCAGCAGAAACAGGAAGAGAAGAAACCGGAGATCAAAGAAATTACAATTCCAGAGAAGCTTACCATCCGCGAGCTTGCAGAAGCGATGAAGATGCAGCCATCTGCAATTGTTAAGAAGCTGTTCATGGAAGGTCAGATGGTAACGGTAAACCACGAGATCGATTTCGAGCAGGCAGAAGAGATTGCTCTTGGATTTGACATTATTGCAGAAAAAGAAGAAAAAGTAGATGTAATTGAGGAGCTTCTGAAAGAGGAAGAGGAAGACGAATCCACAATGGTTTCAAGACCACCGGTAGTCTGTGTAATGGGACACGTTGACCATGGTAAAACTTCTCTTCTGGATGCAATCCGTAAGACAAACGTAACAAGAGGCGAGGCTGGTGGAATCACACAGCATATCGGTGCTTATGTAGTTGATATTAACGGGCAGAAGATCACTTTCCTTGATACACCGGGACATGAGGCATTCACTGCCATGCGTATGCGTGGAGCAAACTCCACAGATATCGCTGTTCTTGTAGTTGCAGCTGATGATGGTGTTATGCCACAGACAGTAGAAGCTATCAGCCATGCAAAGGCTGCTGGTGTTGAGATCATCGTTGCCATCAACAAGATCGATAAGCCAAGTGCAAACATTGAACGTGTAAAACAGGAGCTTTCCGAGTATGAGCTGATTCCTGAGGACTGGGGCGGTACAACTCCGTTCGTTCCGGTATCTGCCAAGACAGGAGAGGGCATTGATGATCTTCTTGAAATGATCCTTTTAACAGCAGAGGTTTCTGAGCTGAAGGCAAACCCGAACCGTGCAGCAAGAGGTCTTGTGATCGAGGCTCAGCTGGATAAAGGCAAAGGACCGGTTGCTACGATCCTTGTACAGAAGGGTACTCTTCATGTTGGAGATTTTATCGCAGCCGGAGCATGCAATGGTAAAGTACGTGCTATGATGGATGATAAGGGACGCCGTGTAAAACAGGCTGGTCCGTCTACTCCTGTAGAGATCCTTGGTCTTGGCGATGTTCCGAATGCCGGAGAGGTTCTTATGTCCTTTGAGAATGATAAAGAGGCTAAGAATTTTGCAGCAGCATTTGTTTCCGAGAATAAGAACCGTCTTCTTGAGGAAACTAAGGGTAAACTTTCCCTGGATAATCTGTTTGACCAGATTCAGGCAAGCGACCTTAAGGAGCTCCCGATTATTGTCAAAGCCGATGTGCAGGGTTCTGTAGAGGCTGTAAAACAGAGTCTTGTAAAACTTTCCAATGATGAGGTTGTTGTAAGAGTGATCCATGGCGGCGTTGGTGCTGTCAATGAGTCTGATGTCAGCCTTGCTGCTACATCAAATGCGATCATCATCGGATTTAACGTTCGTCCTGATACCACAGCGAAACAGCTGGCAGAGCAGGAAGGCGTTGACCTTCGTCTGTACCGTGTTATCTACCAGGCAATTGAGGACGTGGAAGCTGCCATGAAGGGTATGCTGGATCCGGTATTTGAGGAGAAGGTAATCGGTCATGCAGAGGTTCGTCAGCTGTTCAAGGCTTCCGGTATCGGTACTATCGCAGGAAGCTATGTGCTTGACGGTACCTTCCAGAGAGGATGCAAGGTACGCATCACCAGAGACGAGGAGCAGATCTACGAAGGTGAGCTGGCTTCCCTTAAGAGATTTAAAGATGATGTCAAAGAAGTTCGTGCAGGCTATGAGTGTGGTCTTGTATTCCAGGATTTCAATGACGTTAAAGAAGAAGATAAAGTTGAAGCATATATTATGGTTGAGGTGCCGCGCTAGAGCGTAGTAATCGCAGGTGTCAGTTGGGGGCAAGCTCATTGCCCCCAATTTTCCGTTGTCCAGAGCCTGCACTCATATAGGAGACCAAAAAATGAGAAAAAACAGCATTAAAAATACAAGGATCAATGCAGAAGTTCAGAAAGAACTGAGCAACATTATCCGCGGTGAGATCAAGGATCCCCGCATCCATCCCATGACATCTGTCATGGCTGTGGAGGTTGCACCGGATCTTAAGACCTGCAAGGCATTTATCAGTGTCCTTGGCAGCGAGGAATCCAAGCAGTCCACAATTAAAGGGCTGAAAAGTGCAGAAGGCTATATCCGCCGCCAGCTTGCGAAGAACCTGAATCTTCGCAACACGCCGGAAATCCGCTTCATTCTGGATGAGTCCATTGAATATGGCGTAAATATGTCCAGACTTATCGATGACGTGATCGAACACGACCATTCGAAGGGCACCGAGAGTGAGGACGGGGAAAAACAGGATACAGCAGAAACTGAAGACGAAGAGTAAAAATCGAGGTGAAGGGAATGGAGAGAATCGAAGAAATTCTGGATGGCGTAAAGACCATGGGAATTGGGGGACATGTTCGCCCAGATGGTGACTGTGTAGGTTCCTGCATGGCACTTTATCTGTATATAAAGAAATGGTATCCTGAAATCAAGGCAGATATCTATCTGGAGAAGCCGAAGCCGGTATTCGGACATATTGCATGCATGGATGAGGTACATTATGAAGCAGGTGAGCCCAGAGAGTATGATCTTTTTGTGACCTGTGATGTGAGCGCTCCTGACCGTCTGGCAGTGGCGGCTGATTATTTTGCTTCTGCGAAAAAGACCGTCTGCATTGACCATCATGTGAGCAATCCGGGATTTGCAGATGTGAACCACGTACATGGTGAGATCAGCTCTGCCAGCGAGGTTCTGTATAAACTCCTTGACAAAGAAAAAATCAATCTGGATATTGCAACTGCTATTTATACCGGAATGATCCACGATACAGGTGTATTCCAGTATTCCTCCACATCTCCGGACACCATGCGTATTGCCGGTGACCTGATGGAAAAGGGTGTTGATTTTTCTAATATTATTGACGAATCCTTCTATCAGAAGAGCTACATTCAGAATCAGGTCATGGGACGTGTTCTGGCAGAGAGCATTATGCTTCTGGATGGCAAATGTATCGTTGGCTACATGAAGCTGAGAGACATGGATTTCTATGGGGTAAAGCCGTCAGACCTGGATGGAATCGTAAGCCAGCTCCGTCTTACGAAAGGTGTGGAAGTGGCAATGTTTATTTACGAGCATGAAAGCCAGGTATTCAAGGTATCACTCCGTTCCAACGGTTCTGTAGATGTAAGCAAGATCGCTTCCTATTTCGGAGGAGGCGGACATGTGAAAGCAGCAGGCTGCGATCTGGCCGGTTCCATGTACGATGTTATCAATAATATTTCAGAGCAGATCGAAAAACAGCTTTTAGGACAGGATAAGTAATGGCAGATTTTCAGGGAATCATTGTAATTCACAAGGAAAAAGGCTTTACCTCCCATGATGTGGTAGCCAAGCTTCGGGGAATTCTCCATATGAAAAAGATAGGGCACACAGGGACTCTTGACCCGGATGCTACCGGTGTTTTGCCAGTAGCCCTTGGAAAAGGCACCAAGCTGGTGGATCTTCTTACAGATAAGGAAAAGACGTATGAGGCGGTGCTTCATCTGGGAATCGACACGGATACCCAGGATATGTCCGGAACAGTTCTGGAAGAGCGTCCAGTGAATGTAACCGAGGAGGAGGTACGAAAAGTACTGAAAAGCTTTGTAGGGGAGCAGCTTCAGGTTCCGCCTATGTATTCTGCTCTGAAGGTAAATGGAAAGAAACTTTACGAGCTGGCTAGAGAGGGCAAAACGGTTGAGCGAAAAGCCAGGCCAGTGTGTTTCTACGAGATAGAGCCTCTGGAATTTCATCTTCCGCTGGTGAAAATAAGAGTGACCTGCAGTAAGGGAACCTATATCCGCACCTTGTGCCATGATATTGGCGAGAAGCTTGGCTGTGGCGGCTGTATGGAAGAACTGCTCCGGTCAAGGGTTGGTCGGTATTCTCTCTTTGAGAGCCATACGCTTGCCCAGGTGGAAGCTGCCGTGGCAGATGGAACCGTTCAGGATATGATCGACCCGGTGGAAGCAGTTCTGGCTGAGTACCCCGCTCTTTATGCGGATTCTTACGGGGACAGGCTTCTGGCAAATGGAAATCCGCTGTCCGACAATCTGGTTCGTCCCCAGCACAAAGAGGGCTGGGTGCGCATGTACGCCAGTGACGGAACTTTTACAGGTATTTTTCAGTGGGATGCAGGGAAGAAGAAATATTATCCGGTGAAAATGTTCTGAATAATAAAGTGACGATTCAGCAGGTGCTGAACAGTTACCAATCAGGCATAAACTGGTTTGACAGGAGAGATTATGGAATACCTGAAGATAGAGGGTGAGTTTCCAAAACTTGCCAACTGTGCAGTAACAATGGGAAAATTTGACGGGATCCACCGTGGCCACAGGAAACTGGTTGAGAAGATCAGGGAGCGGAAGACACTTGGAGAACAGGCTGTCCTTTTTGCCATTGATGCTTCTAGCAATATGATCCTTACCAGCCAGGAACGGGCTTCCCTTCTTGAAAAGCTTGGCGTGGATGTGCTGGTAGAATGCCAGTTAAATGACAGGATCCGGCATATGAAGGCTGAGAATTTTATAAAAGAGATTCTTATGGGAGATCTTGGGGCATCCTACGTAGTAGTGGGAGAGGACAACCGGTTTGGCTTCGAGCGGAAGGGTACGCCCCGGCTTCTTATGGAATTTGGAGAAAAGTATGGCTTTGATGTGGAAATCCTTTCCAAAGAAATGGATGGGCATAGGAAGATCAGCAGTACCTATATCAGAGAAGAACTGAAAAAAGGAAATATGGAGAAAGTCACTTCCCTTATGGGAAGGGATTATTTTGTGGAAGGCCAGGTGGTACATGGCAGGGGAATGGGACATAAGGTTCTGCTTCCCACTACCAATCTCGTGCCTCCCAGGACCAAGATCCTGCCGCCAAACGGTGTGTATGTGACAAGCTCTTATTTCGGGGATAAGATATACCACGGAATTACCAACATTGGCTGTAAGCCTACGGTTGGTGAGAGCTTTATAGGGGTGGAAACCTATCTTTTTGACTGTAAGGAAGATCTCTACGGAGAGGAATGCCGAGTGGATTTCAAAAAGTTTTTGAGGCCGGAACGGAAATTTCCCTCTCTTGAGGCGCTGAAGAGCAGACTTCTGGCGGATGCAGAGGATGGCCGGAGATATTTTGAGAAAACTGAGAAATAATATCGGGAAGAAAAACGAAAAAAACAGTTTACAGAATTTGGCGGGTATGCTATACTAGGCAAGGTGTGAGTAGGTTTAGTCCTTGCGTTCACATATCAGACAGCCCATATTCAGGGGTTGGACACTCCGACCGTCTCTTAATATGCGGCGATTACGTCCCCACAGGAATACCTGCATGGGAGACCATTAAGAATAATAAGGAGGAAATCAAGATGATTTCAAAAGAAAAGAAAACAGCAATTATGAAAGAGTATGCAAGATGTGAGGGAGATACTGGTTCACCAGAGGTACAGGTAGCTGTTCTTACTGCAAGAATCCAGGAGCTTACTGAGCATTTACAGAACAACCACAAGGATCATCATTCCAGACGTGGTCTGCTGAAAATGGTAGGTCAGAGACGTGGACTGTTAGCTTACTTAAAGAAAACAGACATCGAAAGATACCGTGCACTGATTGAGAAATTAGGTTTAAGAAAATAATTAGTATGCGGAAGGGGCGGATATCCATCCGCCCTATTTTAAGATGTAAGGAAAGCTATGATTGTTCACAGACAAGCTCCGCACCGGAGCTTTTGTGGATAGTGACAAGTGTCACAATAGAGGCACTATTGTCTGTAAGGGCGACCTGACAGATAAAGATTTCCGAGACTTCTGAAAAGGACATTTGAAGAAACCTGTCTACAGCAATATCAAATGTGTTTTTCAGTCGTTTCGGACTTCTGTTGTGACAGAGGCAAAGAGAGCTGCAATATACGTTGGTCAGAACTGGTTTTCACAGTTTCTGCAGAAGTGTAGGGTGGCTTCAGATCAATATTTTATATGAAAAAGGAGAGAAGACATGTACAAAAGTTATTCCATGGAATTAGCTGGAAGAACACTTACCGTAGATATCGGACGTGTTGCGAAACAGGCCAATGGCGCAGCACTTATGCATTATGGTGATACCACTGTACTTGCTACAGCAACTGCATCCAAGGAGCCAAGAGAGGGAATCGACTTTTTCCCGTTAAGCGTTGAATATGAAGAGAAAATGTACGCCGTAGGAAAGATTCCGGGCGGTTTCAATAAGAGAGAGGGAAAGGCAAGCGAGCACGCAATCCTTACCTCCCGTGTTATCGACAGACCTATGCGTCCTCTGTTCCCGAAGGATTACAGAAACGATGTAACACTGGTGGACATGGTTATGTCTGTAGATCCGGAGTGCAACCCGGAGATCCCGGCTATGCTTGGTTCTTCCCTTGCTACCTGTATTTCTGATATTCCATTTGATGGCCCATGTGCAACGACACAGATCGGCCTGATCAATGGAGAGTATGTTGTGAACCCTACACTGGCTCAGAAGGATATTTCTGACCTTCAGCTGACAGTAGCTTCCACAAGAGATAAGGTTATCATGATCGAGGCCGGTGCCAACGAGGTTCCGGAGGATCAGATGATCGAGGCTATTTATAAAGCACATGAAGTAAACCAGGAGATCATCAGATTCTTCGATCAGATCATCGCTGAGTGCGGGAAAGAAAAACACAGCTATGAGTCCTGTGCAGTTCCGCAGGAGCTGTTTGACGCCATCAAGGAGATCGTTCCTCCGGAAGAAATGGAAGTTGCCGTATTCTCTGATGACAAGCAGACAAGAGAGAACAACATTGCAGAGATCACAGACAAGCTGAAAGAAGCTTTCGCAGAGAAGGAAGAGTGGCTTGCTGTTCTTGGTGAGGCTGTTTACCAGTATCAGAAGAAGACCGTTCGTAAGATGATCCTGAAAGATCACAAACGTCCGGACGGCCGTGCGATCACACAGATCCGTCCTCTGGCAGCAGAGGTTGATATCATCCCGAGAGTACATGGCTCCGCTATGTTCACCCGTGGACAGACTCAGATCTGTACGATTACTACTCTGGCACCTCTTGCAGAGGCACAGAGAATTGACGGACTTGACGAGTTTGAGACAAGCAAGAGATATATGCATCACTACAATTTCCCGTCCTATTCTGTAGGTGAGACAAAGCCATCCAGAGGACCGGGACGCCGTGAGATCGGTCATGGAGCACTTGCTGAGAGAGCACTTGTACCGGTGCTTCCAAGCGTAGAAGAATTCCCATATGCAATCCGTACTGTATCTGAGACCTTTGAGTCAAACGGATCTACCTCCCAGGCAAGTATCTGTGCATCCACCATGTCTCTTGAGGCTGGCGGTGTACCGATTAAGAA
>OGQK01001005.1_pt1 | contig 16535 bp, 10 predicted proteins | sample 1553221 | NCBI WGS metagenome assembly OGQK01 (sample SAMEA2579996, study PRJEB22360) | human gut metagenome | biome: human gut; feature: human-associated habitat; material: faeces | place: Denmark | collected 2008/2010 | reverse complement strand
GGAGGCCTTCGGCGAAGACGAGCCGGTGGCTACCATTCCGGGCCAGCGCAGTCATGTAATCGAACTGACGCGGCTCTACGCCACCGACGAGGCCATCCGTTCCGCCTGCGAACGTCTCACGGCGTAATGAGATCGTAAGTGGCGTTGAGCCGTTCACGCCCCAAACTGGGCGGCCTTGTTGCCGAATTTGCGGCGCACAGCGTCCAGTGCGGCCTCGGCATCATGCAAACGCGCCTGTGAGGTCTGGCCGCGGGCATTGTCGGCCTCTTCGAGCATGTCATCCAGTGAAGGCTGCACGGCCGTAGCCGCCGCCTTACTGAGCGAAGACGTGCTCATACCGGCCAAGCGAATAGTTTTGGGCAGGGGAGTGGCAGACTCCGCCGAGGCCGGTAGCCCCAGCATGACTTTCAGCTGCCGCACGCATTCCGGGTACAGCACGCCGGCCGTATCGGTCGGCCGCTCCATCGTAAAAGACCGGGTCTGATAGCTCAGGTCGGCGAACCGCAACTTCACCGTCAGCGTGCGCGCCACCAGCCCCTTGCGCCGCAGCGTGCTGGTTACTTCGTCGCAGGCCGAACGCAGTAGCCCACACACCACGCGCATATCGCGTGTATCCTCGGCCAAGGTTTCCTCGGACCCAATGGATTTCTCCTCGCGTACCGTGGTAATTTCGCGGGAATCCAACCCGTGCGAGGCCGCCCATAATCCACGTGCCGCAGCCGGGGAGCCAGTGGCACGAGTCAATGCAGCCTCATCCAGCTGAGCCAATTCAGCCACCGAATGCACGCCCCAAGCATTAAGCCGCTTCTCCAAAGACGGCCCGATTCCCGGAATACCACGCAATGGCATCATCTGCACGAATTCGGCCGAGCGGGCCGCGGGAATCAGCAGCATGCCGTCCGGCTTGGCATTGGTCGAGGCCATTTTGGCCACCAGTTTGTTACAGGCGATACCCACTGAACACGTCACGTGGAAGCGCTCGGCCACCTGAGCGCGAATCCACGCGCCGATCGCGCTCGGCCGCCCCCACTCCAGCAGTGCGGCGGACACATCCATATAGCCCTCGTCCACCGAAACCTGCTCGAACCGGTCGGTGACGGTCAAAAACACCTCATGCATGATTCGGTGCGACATCATGCGGTAATACGCCATATCCACCGGCAGAAAAATGCCGTTCGGGCACAACCGATGGGCGCGCGCGGCCGGCATCGCCGAATTGATGCCGTATTTCCGGGCTTCGTAGCTCGCGGCGGACACCACCGCGCGCGGCCCGGTGCCGATGATTACCGGCTTGCCTTTGAGCCCGGGGTTGCGCGCCACCTCCAATGAGGCATAGAAGGCATCCATGTCGATATGCAGCACGGTGCATCCGGTCTCGTCGTGGCCCCAATCGCGTTTGGCGGCCTCAAGTCTCGGTGCGGTGCTCATGCCACCATTGTAGGAATGCCGAACGAGGTCATGCTCACTATGTGGCGCGCATGATGCGGCGCTCATTGTCATAATGCCGAATATCGCCGGAATTCCAAGGGTTTACGCACTGTGCGGCTGTTTCGCATGGTGGGTGCGATTCCACGGAATCGTCCACATTGCGTCACTGTCCGTAACGCCTTCCAAGTCAATGCGCGCTGTCCCGGCTCTCCGAGTAGCGTAAACCTCATGAAGAAGGCAGTGGTCGGTATCCTCAACCGTGTTCCCGTGGTTCTTATCGTGATTGGTGAGGCACTGGTGATTTATTTGGCTACGGCCGTCGCCAAACTTGCGTTCACCCAGCTCGATCCGCTGTACTCGGTGTGGTATCGCGTGGGATTCATGGCGGTGCTGTTGCTGCTGTGGCGCAGGCCCTGGAACAAGGCGAAGCGAGCGCAACTGTTTCACCGCGACGCCCGCAGCTGGGGGCTGGTCGTACTGCTCGGCTGCTCGCTGGTGCTGATGAATACCCTGTTTTATGTGGCCATCAGCAATATGGATATGGGCATTGCCGTGTCTATCGAATTTTTGGGACCGCTTTCGGTGGCGGTGATTACCGGCAAAAGCTGGCGCGAGCGGGTCGGTATCGGTATCGCGGCGGTCGGTGTGGTGCTGTTAGCTGGCATATCATTGGCCAATCCGTCCGGCAATGGCACGTTTTTGTATGGTCTGATTGCGATTTTGATCGGCGGGTCGATGTGGGGCATGTATATCATCACCGGCCGGCGCGTGGCGGCTGGCGGCAATTCGCTGGATAATCTGTGCATCGCCGTGACCATCGGCTGGCTGGTCCAGTCCCTGTTCCTTGGCGTGCCGGCTGTGGCTCATGTGGTTCACCCCAAGGCCGATGCCACGTGGGCGCTTGAGCCCGGCGGCTCGCTGAAGCTGCTGGCTCTGCTGTTTGTGATTTCCCTGATGGCCTCGTTCATTCCCTATGTGGTGGAGCAGATCACGCTGCGACGCACCACATCCGGCGCATTTTCGGTAATGCAATCCATCAATCCCGCCATGGCGGTGGCCGTGGGACTGGCGTTCGGCGAGATTCCCAGCGTTGGTGAAATCGTCGGTGTGGCGTTGGTGATTTGCGCGGTTATCGTTACGTTCTCCGGCGACGCCGCACCCGCGGACGTTCAATAATGTGTCGTTCGGCACGCCGTATCCGCAGGACGTGGTACAGTAATTTGCTGTTGCGCATTATTGCGTAACGTGGAGTCATGCCTGAGTGGCCGATAGGGGCACCCTGCTAAGGTGTTAGTCGTGTAAACGGCTCGAGGGTTCGAATCCCTCTGACTCCGCCGATTAAGGTTCCGGGTGAAAGCTCGGAACTTTTTTGTTTTCCGGAAACTCCGGGTTAAGTAACTCCTGAAATAACCGAGGACGGGCGGTCTCCGCTTGTGGTAAGCGGAGTCGGAGGTACGCCATTGTCCGTCCGCCTCCAAACCGCCATTTTAGTGGGCGAACGAGTGCGGCACGTCGGGAAAAGTCCGAGCGACGAAAGAAAAATGTCCACTAAGTGAGACTTTTGCGTGGTGTTCGTGAATGGTGATTGAAGATTAACCGGTTAATATATTGCTTGTCCAATCGCTTGCTCATCGCCTCCCTCCCCGCAGTACTTGACCGAGATGGGCGGTACCCTAGAGAGAGAAGAAGAGTTCCGAAGGGCGGGCAAAGATGAGCCATATCGCTGGGCAGGGGCAACATCGCTCCAACTCGACACGAACCAACCGTGCGGCGCTGATTATCGTGTTCGTGATCGTGCTCGCCGTTGCGCTGGGCATCGGCGCATGGTTCGCAACCCATCGCACGGACGGCAATGGCCCCGCACACGCCGGAGTGTCGGACGTCGCGTTGAATAAAGCGAAGAACACGCCCAAACCGGTGACCGAACATCACGGCAATTCACCGGATTGCCCGGATACGGACTGCATCGCCATGCTGGTCAACGGCGATTTGTTGTTCCATGAGGGATTGTGGAGCCATTTCCAAGGCTCGAACCCCAACGCCACGGATGGCACCGCCTTCAACTTCGACCCGCTGTTCGCGCCGATGAAGCAGTACATTCAGGCTTCGGACATCGCCGTGTGCGAATTCGAAACCCCGATCGCCCAGCGCGGCGGCCCATATGCCGCGTACCCGATCTTCAACATTCCGCCGGAAGTGGCGGATGCCGCCCGCAACGTGGGATACAACGCCTGCACACACGCCACCAACCATTCCTGGGATCAGGGGGCGGATGGCATCGCCCGTCTGTGGGGCACGCTTGAGGCCAATGGCATCGCCCAGACCGGCTCGTACAAAACCGAAGCCGACTCCACCAAACCGTTGGTCATCGATTCCCCGACCGGCGGCGGCAAGCTGGGTCTGGTCACCGGCACGGTCTCCCTCAACGGCATGACCGCCGACGAGGACTGGCAGGTGGATCGTCTGCGCGAAGACGGCGACCCGAATCACGACAGCGACATCCAGCGCGCGGTAGACAAGGCCAACAAGGCCCGCGAGCAAGGTGCCGATGTGGTGGCCATCGCCATGCACTCGGTGCAGGAATACCTTGATTACGCCGATTCCTGGCAGATTTCGGAAGCCCATGAGCTTGCCGACACTGGTGCCTTCGACGTTATTTACGGTGCCGGTTGCCATTGTGCGCAGCCCATCGAGAACTATAACGGCACGTGGATTATCTACGGTCTGGGCAACGCCGTCACCGAGTCGGCGAACACGCCGGAAACCTTGGTCAACAATCAGGGTGTGACCGCACGCATCCAGTTCGCCGGCAAGAAGGGCGTCAAGGGGTCGTGGCGCGTCAACCGCATCGATTGGGTGCCCACCGCCAACGTGCATCAAGGCAACTACCAATGGTGCCCGATATCCAGCGACCATCCCATAGGCACATGTTGGGACGAAGCCTACGACGCTCAGATACGCCAACGCATCTGGGATGTCATCTATTCGATGGGCGCGGACCAGAACGTCGTCAAGGAATGGAACATCACGCAGGAGCAGGCGGCAAAGCAATAGTTGCTCGGCTTGGTCTCAAGGAGGGGAAGCCGCAAGGTGACGCTTTTCCCGCCGGCCTCCTAATGTGGAGCCCATGACCGAGATTTACGAAACCCAAAGCGAACGCACCGATCTGCCCCTCGTCGTGATGCCGTCCGTGCTTGACTCGATGATCGAGCCCATCAAGGCCCAGTTCCCCGCGCTCCACGACGTTGCCCGCGTGCGTATGTTCGAGGAATTCACGTCCGACGAGGCGACCATAGCCGAGCGTCTGAAGGATGCCGACGCCCTGCTGGTGGGCGGCTACCACATTTCGGACGATCTGCTGCGCACCATCAGCGGGCAGGGGCACGTCAAGTGCATCGTGTTCTGCGGTACCGGCGTCGCCAGCTACCTCAATCTCGATAAGGCGCGCGAGCTGAAGATCCGCGTCTGCAACGCCGAACATTATGGCGATCACGCCGTGGCCGAGCACACCTTCGCCCTTCTGTTCGAGCTCATCCGCCGCGTTGGCCAACTCGATAAGGACGTCAAGGCCGGCAACTGGGCGTGGGCCAGCGGCGATGGACTGCAACTCGCCGGCCGTCGCAGGGGCATCATCGTCCTGGGCGGCATCGGCTCCACCGTGGCCGGCATCGCCCGCGCCCTCGGCATGGAGGTCGCCGCATGGAATTCGCATGTGCCGCCCGAGCATTTCGAACGCTCTGGTGCCACTCCGGTCGACGATCTCAACAAGCTCATCGAAACCAGCGACGTCATCTCCGTCCATCTGCCGCTGAACAACGCCACGCGCGGCATCGTCACCGCCGAGAACCTTGCGCATGTGAAGCCCGGCACCCTGTTCATCAACACCGCCCGCTCCGAAGTCATCGAATCCGGTGCGCTGCTTGCCCGACTGCAAAAGGGCGATGTTCCCGCCGCACTCGACGTGTTCGACCATGAGCCGCTGACCGCCGACGACGCCATCTGCCATGTGCCCGGCATCGTCCTGACCCCGCACGTCGGCTGGCGTGCCGACGGCGCGTTCAAGGAGCTCACCCGCCAGATGATCGCCTGCCTGACCGCCTACTTCGCCGGCGAAGACTATAACGTCGTCGTCTCCGAACGCTGATAGCCCTGCCTAGCCTCGCGCTCAATCGAACCCCCAGCCAGTCGACCACCGGAACACGCTCATGCAGACGATTCTCAACACGCCCGACGATCCCGCCCACGATTCGCTCGTCGAAAAAAAGTCCGAATTTATCGGCGACGCCGCCCATGTCGATACGCTCGACGAGGCGCTCGCGTTCGTGGCTGCGATCCGTGAGCAGCATCCGAAAGCCCGACACGTGGCGTATGCCGCCGTGTGCGGAGGCGCGGATGGGCGACTGTCCGAACGCATGAGCGATGACGGCGAGCCGTCCGGTACCGCCGGCAAGCCGATTCTCGACGTACTCAAGCAGTCGGGCACCACCGATTGCGTGGTTGCCGTCACCAGATATTTCGGTGGTATTCTGCTGGGCTCCGGTGGGCTGGTCCGCGCGTACTCATCCGCCGCATCATTGGCGATGAAAGCCGCCCGCGCCGCCCGCATCATGACCGCCAAGCGATACCGGGTTCGCCTCGAATACCCGCAGTTGGCCCGATTCCAGCAGATCCTGGCGCAGCTTGGTGGCAGTCAGGAGGATGAATCGTATGCGGTGAACGTCGAGTTGACCGCGGTGGTGCCGCAGGATGATTGCGCGCGATTCGAGGAGCGTGTGCGGGAAGCGTTCAATGCCGCTGTGGTGCCGGCTCCGATTGACATGGTCAACATTCCGGTTCCGCTCGCGTGACGCCTGTATGACTAAGCTGGGCATCATGACCGACGAGAACACCACCAGCCAGCAGACCCAGCCCACCGAGGCCGCAACCGAGGCCGCGGCCGAGACTGCAACCGACACGGACGCCCAGCAGCAGGACCAAGGCGCGCAGTCCGCAGCCGAGTCCGCCGCTCCGGTGGATTTCGAACCGCTGACCGCTACATACGAGCGTCTGCGCCATTCCACCGACCCGGCCGAACTGTCCGAATTCGCCCGTCGGCCGTTGCCTGACCGTGCCGATCAGGCGGCGTTCTCCCGCGCCACCGCACTTTTGGAGGCTGTGGCCGGCAACCCGCACACCCCGGTGGCCGATCGTGTGTTCCTCGCCGACACCATGCCGTTCCCGAACGTATTGGTCAAACTCTCCGAAGACCCCGAACCGTCCGTGCGTCAAGCCGTGGCCGCCAACGGGGACGACAAGAATTGGCTGGTCGGCCGTCTGACCAAGGACCCGGTGCCTGCGGTCCGGGATACGGCGTTGAAAAACAAGCGCACCAGCTGGAAGATGCGGCTTGAGGGTGCGCAGGACCCCACTGCGGATGCGGAGACATTGGATTTCTTGGGCGTACTTGGCACCGAATCCGAAGAGGGAGCACCGGCGGTGCTTTCTTCGATGGTCCGCCGTGCCGTGGCACTGAACCCCAATACGTCCGAAGCGATGCTTGCCAAATTGGCCAACGACCCCTCGGCCGAGGTGCGGCACGCCGTGGAAAGCCGCCGCTAAGCACACTATTGCTGTGTTTTGCCGCGCAAATTTGGCCGGCAATCACCCCCTGTCCACCATTGTGAGCGCTCACATCTCACTATGTGAGGGTAAAAAGTACATAATTTGGCGGAATCATGGCATTTTTCTTACGGTGTGGCGCAATCAAACGGCGTTAGACTGGGGCTATGAGTGAGATTACCGAGAGTGAAGAGCGTCTGGCCCGTCCGTTGATTCGACTGGCCAAGTTGGTCGGTGTCGGCACGAGTTATTTGGGCATGAGCCATGACTACCACGAGATAGACGATGACGTCCTGATCGAGGTGCTGGCAGCGCTGGGCATCGACGCCTCCAGCGAGAGCGCCCAACTCATCGCCATCCGACGCATTCTGAACGAGCGTTACGCCCGATTGGTGGCACCCACCGTGCTGCATATCGCCGGTAGCGAGGACCGGGTGCTGGTGAACACCGGTATTCTGGACGTGCCTTCGGCGAGCATCACGCTGGAGAATGGCGAGCCATATCAAGGCACCATTGAAGTTGGTCCTGGAGATGGATCCCAGGCCTACGACTTGGATGGTACGTTCATTTCGAATGCGACTGTGGTCATTCCCGCCGATCTGCCGATTGGTTACCATACGCTGCACGTCAAGGTCGCCGACCGTGTGCAAGACGCCACTTTGATCAGTGCACCTGATCGCGTCGATCTGCTTGACCCGATGAAGGGCGGCAGTCTGTGGGGCTGGATGGCCCAGCTGTACTCGATTCGCTCCTCCAACTCCTGGGGCGTGGGCGATTACGAGGATCTGAAGACCATGCTGGTGGACGCCAAGCAGAAGACCGGTGCCGACTTCGTGCTCATTAATCCGGTGCATGCCGCCGAGCCGGTGTCCCCGCTCACCCCGTCGCCGTATCTGCCGGTAAGCCGTCGCCTGATCAACTTCACGTACATCCGTCCTGAGGCGATCGCCGAATATGCCACGCTCAGCGAGGGCGACAAGAATGCCGTCGACGGACTGCATGCCGACACCGAACCGCTGAACGGTGATTCCCAGCTCATCGACCGTGACGCCATGTGGCGCAGCAAGATGCACGCCCTGTGGATTATCTTTAAGGCCGGCCGTACCGCCGAACGCCAAAGCGTATTCGACCGATTCAAGGCGGACTGTGGTTCCGACTTGGAGGCGTATGCCACGTGGTGCCTGTGCTACGACAAGTGGGGAGCACCCAACGGCGAGGAGAGCAACTGGGAGCGCAAGTTCAATCGCAACTCCCCGGAAATCGCCAATCTGCGCAAGCAGTACCCGGACACTTTGGACTTCTACCGCTGGCTGGAATGGATTGCCGCCGAGCAGCTGTCCTCCGCCCAACAGGCAGCCAAGGACGCCGGCATGCATATCGGCATCATGTCCGATATGGCCGTCGGCGTGCACCCCTCCGGCGCTGACGTGTGGTGGAATCCCGAGCGCTTCGCCAAGGGAGCCACGGTCGGCGCACCGCCGGACATGTTCAACCAGCAAGGCCAGAACTGGAGCCAGCCGCCGCTGAGCCCGATCAATCTGGAGACCACCGGCTACGAGGCCTACCGCAATATGGTGCATGGCATGTTCGCCCGTGCCGGTGCGGTGCGCATCGATCACATCCTTGGTCTGTTCCGCCTGTGGTGGATTCCCGAGAACCGTTCGGCTATGGATGGCGCTTACGTGTACTACGACTCAGACATCATGCTGGGCGTTCTGGCCATCGAGGCCTCTCGCGCCGGCGGCGTGGTCGTAGGTGAGGACCTCGGCGTGGTGCCGGACCATGTGGCCGATTCCCTGTCGAGCCACGGTATTCTCGGTTGCGCCGTTGAATGGTTCGAGCAGTGCGACGGCGTGTTCCGCGCCCCCTCCCAGTGGCGTCCGTATGCATTGGCCTCCGTGAATACGCATGATTTGCCGCCGGCCGCCGGTTACCTGGAATACGAGCACGTCAAGATTCGTGAGCGTCTGGGCTTGCTGACCGGCCCGGCCGAGGAATTCGAAGCCTCCGCCAAGGCCGAGCAGGATGCGATGCTGGCCATGCTGGTCGAGCAGGGTTATCTTGATGCCGACTTTGCCGAACATCGTGAGGATCACGAGGCGGATATCGTCGACGCGCTGTACCACGCACTGAAGGGTTCGCCGTGCAAGCTGCTCGCCGCCTCGATCACCGACGCGGTGGGGGAGAAGCGTGCGCAGAACCAGCCGGGCACCAACAACGAATACCCGAACTGGCGCATCCCACTGGCCGACGCCAAGGGCAACGTGGTACCGCTCGAAACCCTCTTCGACACCCCCGGTGCCCAACGCTTCGCCCAAATCTTCAATTCCTGACCCGCTTTACCTCCCTCTGACGAGCCGAGTCGTTAAGCGGACAGTCCAGTGGACTGTCCGTAGACGAGGCCTGAAAGAAGCGATAGCTGAGAGAAGGCAGGGAATTGCCTCACCGTAGGTGAGTCGGTTAGCCGAAGTGGGTGGGAGAGAAACCATAAATAGGGGAAGAGAAGCCATAAACCCAATGGAGTGTCCCCAGTTGCCCTATGTCAAGCCCGGCGATATACTAGTGGATTGTTGTGTTTCCCTAAGGGGTCCTTCAAAGCGCTATCCCACTCGCCATCGAGGACTTTCAGGGAGCCCACGGATAATGAGGTTCGACGCCTCTTGGATGCGGCCCTGACCAAGCCACACCAAGCAGCTGAGACCCGGAACACAATATAGAAAAGGTAATCCAGTGAAAACTTTCACTCCGAAGCCAGCTGATCTGACTCATGACTGGTACGTCATCGACGCCACCGACGTGGTGCTCGGCCGTCTCGCCACCCAGGCTGCAATCCTGCTGCGCGGCAAGAACAAGCCGACCTACGCTCCGCACGCCGATTCCGGCAACCACGTGATCATCATCAATGCCGACAAGATTGCTCTGACTGGCAACAAGATGGGCAAGGAACTCTACTCGCACTCCGGCCGTCCCGGTGGTCTGCGTCGTGACTCCTACGCCGAGCTGCTCGAGAAGAACCCCGAGCGCATCATCAAGAACGCTGTCAAGGGCATGCTGCCGAAGAATCGTCTGGCCAAGGTGCAGCTCGACCGCCTGCGTATCTTCCGTGGCGCCGAGCACCCGCACACCCCGCAGAAGCCCCAGGTCTTCGAGATCGCCCAGGTCTCGCAGCAGGCCAAGTGAAACCTGAGAGGAGATAAGAATCATGGCTGAAAACACCAACGACTCCCAGGTTGTCGAGACCGAAGAGGAGCTCACCAACTACACCACCGAGACCAACGCTGGCGCTGGCACCGGCACCTCCGCGATTGAGCCGGGCTACGGCACCGGTCGCCGCAAGGAGGCTGTCGCCCGTGTCCGTCTGGTTCCGGGTGACGGCAAGTGGACCATCAACGGCCGCACTCTGGAGGAGTACTTCCCCTCCAAGCTGCTGCAGCGTGAGGTCAACTCCCCGATCGTTCTGCTCAAGCTCGAAGGCAAGTTCGACGCTATCGTCCTCGTTGACGGTGGCGGCACCACCGGCCAGGCTGGCGCAATCCGCCTGGGCGTTGCCCGCGCTCTGAACGCCATCGATCGTGATGCGAACCGCGCAGCCCTGAAGAAGGCTGGCTTCCTGACCCGCGACGCTCGCGTCGTGGAACGCAAGAAGGCTGGTCTGCACAAGGCACGTCGCGCCCCGCAGTTCTCCAAGCGTTAATTTCGCTTGTCCTGTACCGAGCATACAAAGGCTCTCCGCGGAATTCCGCGGAGAGCCTTTGTGTTTGTGTCGCGCTGTCTTGAGTGTGACTCACACCTGCTTCATCAGCGTGATGCTCAGCGCCGGCATGGTCCAGACATTGTCGTCGACGGGAGTGTCCGGTGTATCATCCACAGGGGCATCGGGCATATCAGCTGATACCTCATCCCGAGGCGCGGACGAGGTGCCGTTTGCGGCGTGATCTGTTACTGGCATCGCGAATTTGATGGTATCCGCTTCATTCTCAGTCGAGGATTCCGTACGCTGCATGGCCACTTCTTCGACCATCTTGAGTACTGTCTCGCTGGCGTCCGGTACATGCTGCGTCCAGACGGTGGTGTCACCGTTCAAATCGCATTCCTCGACCTGAGTGCCATGCCCGGCTCGGCGGCCGTTGATTTCGGCCGAGCACCATTTAGGCGTCCAGTGGGTGTCTGGCGGCAGGCGGAATGTGCGGTCGTCAGCGGTGCCGTTGACCACAATGCACACGTCCACCTCACTGTTGGACAGCAATCGCATGGTGAAGCTACGTACGCCCAGATCGAACCAGTCACGCTCCATCGGCGTGGTACCGTCGGGCAGGAACCACTGCACGCGGCTTGAGGGCTTGAGTAGGCCGATCTGGGTCAGTCGGGTGAAGAAATCCTCGTGGTGATACAGGTCCAGTGATTTACGCAGCGCCACCAGTCGAGACACGGTTTCCAAGCGGCGCATTTCGCGCGTCTTGTTGGTGGAATACATCCAATCCCACTTCAGCCACGTGATGTCGTTGTCTTGGCAGTAGGCGTTGTTGTTGCCGTCCTGCGTGTTGCGGAATTCGTCGCCGGCGAGCATCATCGGCGTACCCAGCGAGAGCAGCAGCATGCCGATCATGTTCATGGCCGCCTGTTCGCGTGCCGCAATGACGTCTGGATCATCGGTGACGCCTTCGACGCCGAAATTGGCGGAATGGTTCACCGACGAGCCATCATTATTGTTTTCGCCGTTGGCTTCATTGTGCTTGGAGCGGTATCTGGTGAGGTCCGTCAGCGTGAAACCGTCGTGGCAGGACACGAAATTGATGGAGGCCGGAGCGCCACGCCCTGGTTCGGTGGCGAACAGATCGGCCGAGCCGCAGAGTCGCGTGGACATCTCCTGCAAACTGATACGCCCGAAATCGGAGCCGCCGTCCACATCCTCAAGCCAGAAGGTGCGGGCCGTATCGCGGAAGCGGTCATTCCATTCGGCGAACGGCACGGAGAATTGGCCGGTGCGCCAGCCGAGGTTGCCCAGATCCCACGGCTCCATAATGAGCTTCAGGTTGCCCAGCAGCAGATCGGAACGCAGGGCGTAGAGGAACGGGTGATGATGGGTGAATTCGCCTTCCAGGCGGGCCAGCGTGACGCCAAGGTCGAAGCGGAAACCGTCTATGCCGATACGCTTGGCCCAGTATCGTAATGAGTCGATGGCAAAGGTGACCACATGCGTGTTGGTGAAGTCCAGCGTATTGCCGCAACCGGTGGTGTCTTCGAGTCGGCCGGTATTGGATTTTTGATGGCGATAGTAGGCCAGGTCGTCGAGGCCGCGCCAGCAGACCGTCGGGCCTTCGACGCCGCCTTCGCATGTGTGGTTGTAGACCACGTCCATGATGACTTCGAAGCCGGCCTCGTGCAGTGCGCGCACCATGTCTATGACTTCTTGGCGCACGGCGGCCGCGCCCTTCTCCTGGGCGGCTTTAGTGGCGTAGGAGGGTTCGGGGGCGAAGTAGCTGAGGGTGGAGTAGCCCCAGTAGTTCTTGCGGCCGTGTTCTTGCAGGAAGAGCTCGTCCTGCTTGGCCATAATCGGCAGCAGTTCGATGGATGTGATGCCTAGACCCTGCAGATAGGCGAGCGTGGTGGGGTGTGCGAGTCCGGCGTACGTGCCGCGCAATGATTCGGGCAGCCACGGTGCGTTGGCGGTGAAGCCTTTGACGTGCATCTCATAGATGACGGTTTTGCGCCACGGCACATGCGGGTGCTGCGGGTCGCCCTCATGCTTATGGGTATCGCGATCGTCGATGGCCACGGACACCGGCATATGGCCGAGCGAGTCTACGGTGCTCATGGCACCGTATGCCGAGCCGATTACCTTGCGGTCCACGACATCGCATTCATAGGAGAAGGCGGCGGGGGTGAGCTCCATGGAGCCGTCGATGCCCTTGCCATACGGGTCAAGCAGGAATTTGTATGGATTGAAGCGCACGCCGTGTTTCGGGTCCCATGCGCCGTCCACGCGGTAGCCATAACGCATGCCGTCCCATGCTTTGGGCAGGTGCACGTACCACAGGCCGTAGTTCGGCCCGGTCATGCGGAACAAGGTCTCGCGCAGATACAAATGTTCGATAATGCGTGTGCATACCGGGAACTCATGAATCTGCTGGATAAAGGAGATATTCGGGTCCTCGAACAGGCGGATGGCGTCTTGGAAGAAAGCGCTGGGCTCATCAATGGGCTCCAGTACGCATAGCCAAACCTGATCGGCAGTTTCGGAACGAACAACGACGTCAGCCCCACCGTCGTCAGTGAAGTACAGCCCTGGGCGAGTGGCGTAACGATGCAACGGTGGGTTTTTCATACCTCCATTGTAGACGTGTTGTCACTTTTGGTGGAAGCCCTTGATTTCCTGCCGCGTTCCGCAGCACCGCAGATGCCGTCGAGATAATTCTCGGCGAACCGCAACGCGGCACCGATGATGTTCTGATCTTCGGCGCAGTAGCTCTTGCGCAGATTGAAATGGTCGGTGCCGAACGGGCTGCGTGCGATGACGCGCGTCTTCAGATCCTCGATGTCGCTGTCTTCAAGATGCTGGGCTGCTTCACCGCCGACAATCACGTCGCCCGCGATGATGGATCGCGCGTTGACGATGGCCTGCGCCACGTAATCCAGCCACTCATCCATGCGCTCGCGATGATGCCGTTCGCCCTGCTCAAGCACGCTGAAGAAGCCGGGAATGCTTTCGTAATCCTCGGGCAAGGTCTCCGGCGAGCAGTAGGTGTCCATGCAACCGCGCTGGCCGCAGTAGCATTCGCGGCCGCCCGGCACCAGCGTCATGTGTTCGATGGCGCCGTTGCACTGGTTCGGGCCTTGATACAGTTTGCCCCCCGCGATCACCGCGCCGCCCGGGCGTCGCTCCAGATAGACGCACACCGCATCGGTGAGCGTGGAGTCGAACCAGAGTTCGGCCATGGCTGAGGCATCGGAATCGTGGATCATCATGCACGGGTAATGGACCGATTGGCTGATGGTTTCGAGCGTGAGCCCAGTGTTGCCCATAATGGTGCCGAAGGTGATGGTGGTGGCGTCGGGGGAGAGGATGCCTTGGATGGCGAACGAGACGCCGAGCACCTTGCCGTGCTTCTTTTCGACGTTGGCGGCGAAGTTGTTGATGATGCCGCCGATACGCTGGTAGTAAACGTTGGTGTTGCGGTAAGGTAGGGCATCGTTGCGTTTTTCGATGACGTTGCCGTACAGGTTAATCGCGTACAGGCGCAGTTCGTTGGACCGCATCACTACCCCGATGGCAGTGCGATGATCGGGATTGAACTCATAATTTTGCGCCTTGCGCCCGCCGGTGGAATCCTGCAGTTCGCCTTTGCGGATGAGTCCGTCATCTTCTAGTGCGCGCAGATTTTGGGTGATGGTGGGCAGGCTGAGGCCGAGTTCGCGTTCCAGTTCCTGCTTGGTGACATGGCTATGGCCATACAGATACTGGGTCATGGCACTGCGGTTGTGCGCTTTCACTGCGGTCGATGGCATTGCCCTCATATTTACCCCTTTGTGCGATGAGATATATGCAAGTATACTTTATGAAAGTGGCTTTCATGTGCCTCGACGCGGAGGTTATGAGGCAACAATCGTATATTTGTAGGCGATTTTGGGTACTTTTTTAAACCAATTTTCTAGAAATGTGGAGAAAATGATTGCTTTTGAAAACTTACTTTAAAAAAGTTCTCGGATTGTGTTGTTTGCAGGCATGTGATTTTCGGTAAAAAGTGAACAAAAAGTACCAAATCGCCGGATAGAGTGAGGATTTGTTCGATATTTCGCACAACTCGTAACAAAAACTGTTCAATATCGCACGTGAAACGCCGTCGATTTTGTGCGTATGCATCGCGCCGGACCGTTCAGTATATTGTGCCTCAGGTCACATATGCAATGTGACAACGCATCACCGGTCATTTTCGGTTACTGAGGCGGTATCCCGCTGGTGCAACTGAGGTGACGAGGCGATGGCCCAGAACTTTGCCATATACCCCAAGAAGATCGAGGAGGACCCCAAGTGGCAGAAGCAAAGAAGAAAGTCGAAGCTACCAAGCCGACTCCAGAAGAGAAGCAGGCCGCAGCTGAGGCCGAAGTTGACGCGCTGGTTGCCCGCGCCAAGAAGGCTCTCGTCGAATTCGAGAACCTCGACCAGAAGCAAGTTGATCGTATCGTCGCCAAGGCCTCCATCGCCGCTCTGAACAAGCACCTCGTTCTCGCCAAGATGGCTGTCGACGAGACCGGCCGTGGTCTCGTGGAAGACAAGGCTACCAAGAACATCTTCGCCTGTGAGCACGTCACCAACTACTTGGCCGGCCAGAAGACCGTCGGCATCATCCGCGAAGACGATGTGATGGGCATCGATGAGGTCGCCGAGCCCGTCGGCGTGGTCGCCGGCGTCACCCCGGTCACCAACCCGACCTCCACCGCCATCTTCAAGTCCCTCATCGCCCTGAAGACCCGTTGCCCGATCGTCTTCGGCTTCCACCCCGGCGCGCAGAAGTGCTCCGTCGAGGCCGCCAAGATTGTGCGCGACGCCGCCATCGAAGCCGGTGCTCCCGAGAACTGTATCCAGTGGATCGAGCACCCGTCCATCCAGGCCACAGGCGCCCTGATGAAGCATCCGGGCGTGGCCACGATCCTCGCCACCGGTGGTCCGGGCATGGTCAAGGCCGCTTACTCCTCCGGCAAGCCCGCCCTCGGCGTGGGTGCCGGCAACGCCCCGGCCTACGTTGACACCGATGTTGACATCGTGCGCGCCGCCAACGATCTGGTGCTCTCCAAGCACTTCGATTACGGCATGATCTGCGCCACCGAGCAGGCCATCATCGCCCACAAGGACGTCTACGACCAGCTCATCAAGGAGCTCAAGGTCCGTAAGGCCTACTTCGTCAACGCCGAAGAGAAGGCCAAGCTGGAACAGTACATGTTCGGCTGCACTGCCGGTTCCGGCGTCAAGCCCGTGCTGAACTCCGCGGTGCCAGGCAAGTCCCCGCAGTTCATCGCCAAGGCTGCTGGCTTCGAGATTCCGTCCGACGCCACCATTCTGGCCGCCGAGTGCAAGGAAGTCTCCGACGACGAGCCTCTGACCCACGAGAAGCTCGCTCCGGTGCAGGCCGTGCTCAAGGCCGACAACAAGGAGCAGGCCTTCGAGATGTGCGAGAAGATGCTCAAGCTGGGTGCCGGCCACACCGCCGCCATCCACACCAACAACCAGGAGCTCGTGCGTGAGTACGGCGTCCGTATGCACGCCTGCCGCATCATCTGGAACCAGCCTTCCTCCCTCGGCGGCATCGGCGACATCTACAACGCCATCGCCCCGTCGCTGACCCTGGGCTGCGGCTCCTACGGCGGCAACTCGGTGTCCGGCAACGTGCAGGCCGTGAATCTCGTTAACATCAAGCGCATTGCTCGGAGGAACAACAACATGCAGTGGTTCAAGATCCCGGCCAAGACCTACTTCGAGCCGAACGCCATCAAGTACCTGCGCGACATGTACG
>OGQK01001000.1_pt1 | contig 16616 bp, 15 predicted proteins | sample 1553221 | NCBI WGS metagenome assembly OGQK01 (sample SAMEA2579996, study PRJEB22360) | human gut metagenome | biome: human gut; feature: human-associated habitat; material: faeces | place: Denmark | collected 2008/2010 | reverse complement strand
AGACCTCCACAGGCTCGCCACCTTACTGTTCCACGCCCCGGCCGCAAGCGCCACCAGCAAACCGGACTGGCGCGGAAAGCAAGGTGACATCCCATGTCCATCGCCAAGCGCCTCAAGCGCCGCATGCCCACCGTCATCGCCGTCATCGTATTGCTGGCAGTCTGGGAAACGTGGGTGGATCTAGGACATGTCTCCCCCACGATGATCTCCGCGCCAAGCGAGATTTTCGCCGCCACCATCGAAACATGGAACACGCTCGGCCCGGCCGCGGCAATCACCGGCTATGAGGGCGTGGTCGGCTTCCTGTTTGCCGTGTTCTTCGGCATTATGATCGGCATTGCACTGTACTGCTCGCACACGTTCAACGCGGCGTTCTATCCGCTGCTTGCCGCCGCACAAACCATGCCGCTGATTTCCATCGCCCCGTTGTTCCTGATTTGGTTCGGTTTTGAGATTTCCGGCAAAATCGTAATCGTGGCGGTATTCGGCCTCTTCCCCATCGCCGTGCAGACTGTGCGCGGACTAGAAGCAGTGCCCCAGTTCTATTCCGACGTCGCATTGACCTGCGGCGCGACCCCGGTCTGGACGCTCTGGCACGTGAAGCTGCGCGTTGCCGCACGTCAGATCTATGGCGGTATCCGAGTATCTGCCGCATACATCTTCGCCACGGCATCCACCGCTGAATACCTTGGCGCACGCAAGGGCCTTGGCATCTGGCTGCAGGCTGCCTACAATTCATTCCGCACGCCGCTGATCTTCTCCGCCACCATCGTCATTATCCTGATGACATGCGTACTGATGCTGGCGGTAAACGCCAGCGAGCGCATCCTGCTCGGCCCGGCCGGCGACGACGAAGACCCCGACGCGGACCAGTAGTTCTTTTTTACCGTCAAAGGCACGAGCCGGCAGCCAGGACCGACTGAACGCGCGGCTTCTCATGAGGTCTCCAACCCTGTCTCTATAATGGAACAGCTTTACCAGCGTGTGGCAAACCGGCTTTCCCGAGCTTTCATAGGGAATGTCGGGGGCGCTGGTCGAACGGAAATCAAGGCCCTCCATATCGTTTTCTGCCGACTTCCGTTCGAAGCAATCCCAGAGAACGATAGAGAGACAACGAATTAGGGAACCATCATTATGAAGAAAAGCCTTGTATCCAAGGCCGCTGCCCTCGTGGGCGCCCTTGCCATGACTTTCGGTTTCGCCGCATGTGGCCAGACCAACACCGCCGACTCCTCCAACTCCAACACCTCCGACCTCAAGAAGGTCACTTTCATGCTTTCCTGGGCACCCGATACCAACCACATCGGCGTGTACGTGGCCAAGAACAAGGGCTACTTCAAGGACGCCGGCCTTGACGTGGATATCGTGGCCGTGGCCCAGGCCGGTGCCGAACAGGCCGTGAACAACGGTGTGGCCGACTTCGCCCTGTCCAACCTGACCAACGTGGGCGTCTACACGCTGAAGGGCGCTCACATCAAGCAGGTGCTGCAGGTGCAGCAGAAGCCGAGCGCCATTTGGTGCGCACTGGCGTCCAACACCGCCATCAAGTCCCCTAAGGATTTGGATGGCAAGACCTTCGCCACCTTCGGCTCCAACGAGTCCGATGCCGTGGTGCGCCGCATGATCCAAACCGATGGCGGCAAGGGCGAATTCGACAAGGTGACCGTCGGCACCTCCACCTTCCAGACCATGGAATCCGGCAAGGCCGATTTCGGCGGCTTCTACGCCACGTGGGAAGGCGTGCAAGCCGACATGTACGGCCCGAAGCTCAACTGCTTCACCGAGCCTGACTATGGCGTGCCCGGCAACGCCGACACCATCGGCATCATCACCAATGACAAGACCATCAAGAACAATCCCGACCTGGTCAAGAAGTTCACTCAGGCCACTCAAAAGGGTTACGAGTACGCGTACGCCAACCCGGATGACGCCGCGCAGATTCTCGTGGACGAAGCCCCTGACGCCAACCTCAAGCCCGAATTCGTCAAGAAGAGCATGCAGGTTATCGTCGACGGCCAGTACTGGGGCGATCCGGCCAAGATCAAGGACGGCTCTTTCGTGCTCGGCACCAACGACTTCAAGGGCGCTCAGGAATACTTCGACTTCCTGGCTGAAGAAGACGCATACACCGACAGTCATGACAAGATAATTCATGAGGCCCCGCAGGCCAAGGACCTTGCCACCGACGAATTCATCGGCAAGTAATTTCCGATATTCCGAGTTTGAATCTACGCAAAAATGCGTCCTTCCCATGAGGAAAGGACGCATTTTTGCGTATCGGCCGATAAGGTTATTCATAGCGGATCACGCTAACAAGGAGACGATTCTATGGTCCAATGTCCTGACCGTATTATTGCCAGCATGGATACGGGTGTTGATGATGCGTTGGCGTTGGCGTATTTGTTGGGGTCAGCGGATGAGTGCGAGTTGGGCGGCGTGATTGCCGGTTATGGCAATGTGGATGCGAACACGGCTTATGCCAATACTTGCGCGGTGCTTGATTTGTTTGGTCGGGCGGATATTCCAGTGTTTTTAGGGTCTGAGCATCCTTCTTGGGCTGATGCGTTTATTCCTGATGCAGGGTGTGCCCAGTTCCACGGGGATGATGGACTGGGGAATACTCGGCTGGCAGGGTCCGGGGCTCTGGCTGATGGAGCTTGTGTGCCTGGTGATGATATGTCTGTGGATGTGCCCGATGAGGTTGTTTCTGTTGGCGGGTATTTGGCGGGGGATGTTCATGCTCATCCGGCGTTGGGTGCTTGTTCTCGTGTGAACCGCTCTCAGTCGGTGGACCATCCCCAGTCGGCTATGCCGACAGCTCTCGCCCCAGCGGGGGCAAAAGGAGGTGCTCCGTTGATGCTGCGGATGGGATTGAGTATCTGATTGAGCAGGTTCGCGAGTTTGGCCGAGACGTTACCGTGCTGGCTACCGGGCCGTTGACGGATGTGGATGCGGCTATTACTCGAGCACCGGATATTGCATCGAAACTCAGGCTGGTGATGATGGGCGGTACGCTTACCCAACCCGGTAATTGTTGGGATGCGGTAGCTGAGACGAATATCATCCAAGACCCTGAGGCCGCGAATCGTGTATTTCATTCCGGCGCAGACATCACAATGGTGGGACTTGATGTGACTCACCAGTGTTTGCTACCGCAATCGGCGGCCGACCGGTGGCGTGCGACGGGGACCAAGCGCGGGCGGTTCTTGGCTGATCTCGCGGACTTTTCCATCAAGGCAAATTTGGAAGCCGACCCCGCACTGTTCTCTGGCGGCATGCCGTTGCATGATCCGTTGGCGGCGGCGGTTGCACTTGATTCTTCACTGGTCGATTGTTTTGATCTTGCGTTGCGCGCGGAGACCAATACCGGTGATTTCAATGGAGTACGAGGCCGGACCACCGGAGACCCGGTTGGGCTGGTGAATCATTCCATGCCGCATGTGCATGTGGCACTTGGTGTGGATTCGGGACGTTTTTTGGATGAGTTTGTAGAGAGGATGGCTGAGGTGTGCCGGTAACTCCCCTCAGTCCGCTACACGGGCAGCTCGACCGCAATTACGGACAAGCTGCCGCTCGCATTCTTCTGGCTCGACTCTCGTCTCGCCTTCGCCTACAAACAGTCCACCGGGCGTTTGCTTTACGGCTCAGCCCGTCAGAGGGGGCCTAACAAGGACTATTTCACACCGCCGAATCGGCGATCGCGGTGGATGTAATGGTCGATGGAGCGCCATAGCACGTCACGGCCGCAGTCCGGGAAGAGTTCGGGCACGAAGTCGAGCTCGGCGTAGGCGGCCTCCCACGGCAGGAAGTTGGAGGTGCGCTGTTCGCCGGAAGTACGGATCACCAAGTCGCAATCGGGAATGTCCGGATTGTACAGATGGTCGGCAATCATCTTCTCAGTCACACGGTCGCCGGAAATCTTGCCATCGCGCACTTCGCGAGCGATGGCGGCGCAGGCGTCGGCGATTTCAGCACGGCCACCATAGTTGATGCAGAACACCACATCGATGACCTTGTTGTTCTTGGTGCGCTCCTCGGCGGCTTCAAGCTCGTCGATCACCGACTTCCACAGCTTGGGGCGACGGCCGGACCAGCGCACGCGCACACCCCACTCGTCCATCTGTTCCACACGACGGTGGATGATTTCACGCGAGAAACCCATGAGGAAGCGCACTTCCTGTGGCGAGCGCTTCCAGTTTTCAGTGGAGAACGTGTACAGGCTCAAATACCGTACACCGGCTTCGATGGCACCGGCGATAGTGTCGAACACCACCGGTTCGGCGGCCTGATGGCCATTGGTGCGGACCATGCCGCGCTGCTTGGCCCAACGACCATTACCGTCCATAATCACACCGATATGGCGGGGTACCTTGTTCTTGGGGAAGTCGGGAATACGAGCGGGGTCGCTGAACGGAGCTGCGGGAATGTCCAACGACGTGTAATCAACGTTCTCAAAAGCCATACTCATGAATCTATCAAGCGCAGCGAACGAATCGGGCGTTCGAGGTAATACTCCCCCCAATCTTCAACCAACTCCTGCACAACCCGCTCCACAGGCGCGGCATCAAGCACCGACCAATCGCCACGAATCAGTGCATCGAACTGGTTTAACACGAACGGTGCGATACGGCGCGCATCGGTAGTGTGGTCGGCTTCGCACATCACACCGCCGGACGCGATGGACAGGTACGCCGGCTCCGCCTTGCCGCATACCACGCAAGTGCCCAATCGTGGCGTCCAACCGGCCAAGGCCAAGGCGCGCATCACATAGGAGTCGCCTATGGCTTGCGGGGCGTGGGATTGTTTGGCGAGCGCGTTCAACGCGCCGATGAGCAGCCGATATTGGTTCGGCAGCTGCTCATGTTCGGTGCTGGCGATTTTATCGATAGTCTCAACGATGACGTTGGCGGCCTCATACGCCGCATAATCCGCCGCGATCGGAGCACCATAAGCGGCGACCGCTTCAGCTTGGGAGACCACGTCAAGCGAGCGGCCTTCAGCGATAAGCACATCGACTCGCATGAACGGCTCGAGCCTGGCACCAAAGCGTGATTTGGTGCGACGTACGCCTTTGGCGACCGCCCGAATCTTGCCATGCCCACGCGTCAGGATGGTGATGATACGATCAGCCTCGCCCAGTTTGGAGGTGCGCAACACCACACCTTCGTCTCGGTACAGCGACATCTCATCTCCTTTCCCGCGACGCCTGGCAGACTCTACTCAATGAAGTAGTCAGTAAATAAACAGACCCCAGAAGGCGAACACCAACAGTATGTACAGCATGGTGAAGGCCACCAGCCAGAACAGGATTCGGCCCAGACGGGTGGAGGCCAGTACCGGGTCAGCACCGGTGACGATGTCTCGAACGGATTCGCGACGAGGGGGTATCTGAATCAGGCCGCGGACGGAAGCGACTTCTATCAGATGCATAAAGACGCGGGACCAAGCCCATAGCACCAGCACGGACACCACTTGGATGACCGGCCAGCTCCAATACATGACACCCGGCGTCTCGGTAGGTGCGCTACCCCATGCAAGTTTGACCACGCCCATGATCACCTGCCCGAGTCCGGCGAAGAAGATGAGCAATGTGGCAAGAGTGGTGAGGGTCAAAGTCAGCAGCGCATTGCCGAAACCATGTGCGAAACCGAGTACCACAGGCCGTCCCGGTATCAGCATGCCCGCATGTTTGGCCTCGCGCTTCTCTCGCCGCCATCGGGCATCCGCCGCGATTTTGCGACCCAGCGCCACCAGTGCCAGCACGATGGATGCGAGCAGCAGCAGTACCACCGTGACGTGCAGAATCACACCATATATGGTGCCGACGCGTCTTGCCTTCAAAGCGCCCGGCAGACCGATTGATTGGTACAGATTGGTGCCGGCCACCTTTTCACTGGTCTGCGTGAGTCCGGCGGAAGTGCCGACGGCCCAGTCGATGAGATCGTCCACATAGGCGTCCGCAAACGGGGTGCCCGCTTCGGACTCATCTCCCAAACGCAGCACATGGTTGGCGACCGGGTAGCTGCGCACGGTCACATTCCAGTTATCGGCTTTGTGGGCGTTGTAGAGAATCGCACGCACACCGTCGACCTGCGCCGTCATCACGTCTTTCGAACCGTAAGCCACATAGGTGGGTACGGCGTAGGCGGCGGGTTTGAGTGTGGCGAGGTCGAAATTGTTCAGTCCGAACAGGCCGGTGTCCGCGCTGAACACACGTTGGACGATGGATTGATAGCCTTCGTTCGCGCCAACAAGGGTGAAGTCTTGGGTGACGAAAAATCCCAGCGATTGGCGTGGGCTGAACACCATCGGGCTCAGGAGAATCTGGAAGGCGATGTCCGGATCGTCCTCGAGCAGATACGAGGAGATCCATGTCGATTCGGAGGTGGCATAGATGCCGACCTTGGCCTCGTCTACATCGCTTTGGTCTCGCAGGTATTCGATGACCTGATCATAAGCCTTGGCTGAGGCCGGATAATCGCGGTTGATGTCGGTGGTGTTCCAGACGGGTTTGTCGAGCACTGCGGTCACAAAGCCGGCCGAAGCCATACCGGAGGCCACGTCGCCAAAGGAGTTGTCACAGGTGCCGTATCCGGCACCGTGCATGAACACCACGCCGGGGCGCTTGCCTGATGCGTTCTGAGGTTCCCGAATCAATACCTTGATGGCTTGGACGCCGTCCGCATTGGCCTTGCCCCGAGCACCGGACTCCTTGGTCAGATTGCCGTCGCCGGTCATGTTCAGCGTGATGTATCGCTCGGTGACCTCATACGTGCCTTTTGCCGGCAGCGTTTCTCCGGACGGGTTATCGAAGGTGACTTCGGTATCGTCGGTGAGCGTGGCCATCGACTGGCCGGTGGGTTCGATGTTCCAAGGCACCGTGGTCAGATTGGAAATGGAGACCAGCACGCCAATCAGGATAATGAAGATGGGCAGGCTGACCATCAGCCGGTGGGTGCTGGTCCACGGCTTGGATCGAACAGTCAGGCGATGCTCTTCTTCTTGCGGCACGTGCGCTATTGTAATCTGACCGCGATATTTATGCCGAGGGCCTATTCGGCCGAATCAGTGACCGGGGTGCTGGATTGGGACCACGACCGGGCCGGTGGAATTGACGGGGACTTGACCGTCGGCCTCCATTTGGGCGGCGATATCGTTCGCTATGGTGAGCAGCGTGTCGACGATCTGGTCTTCGGGCACGGTCTTGATGACCTTGCCCTTGATGAAGATCTGGCCCTTGCCATTGCCGGAGGCCACGCCGAGGTCGGCTTCGCGTGCCTCGCCCGGACCGTTGACGATGCAGCCCATGACGGCCACTCGGATCGGCGCGGTCACGTCCTTCAGGCCTTCGGTGACGGCGGAGGCGAGCTGGATCACATCCACTTGGGCGCGGCCGCAGCTCGGGCAGGAGATGATGTCGAACTTGCGGGGGCGCAATCCCATGTATTCCAAGAGTTTGCAACCCACCTTGACCTCTTCGGCCGGCGGCGCGGAGAGAGACACGCGAATCGTGTCGCCAATGCCCTCGGCCAAGAGCGCACCGAACGCCAGGCAGGATTTGATGGTGCCTTGCCAAGCGGGGCCGGCCTCGGTGACGCCGAGGTGCAGCGGCCAATCGCCCTTGGAAGCGAGCAGTCGGTACGTTTCGACCATGGTGATGACGTCATGGTGTTTGACGGAGATCTTGAAATCGTGGAAGCCGACGTCCTCGAACATGTGCGCTTCCTTCAAGGCAGAGGCCACCAATGCTTCCGGAGTCGGGCCACCGTATTTGGCGTAGAGTTCCTTGTCCAGCGAGCCGGCGTTCACACCGATACGCAGCGAGATGCCCGCGTCGGTGGCGGCCTTGCAGATGTCCGGGCCGACTTCGTCGAACTTACGGATGTTGCCGGGGTTCACGCGCACGGCCGCGCAGCCGGCGTCGATGGCCTGGAACACGTATTTGGACTGGAAGTGGATATCGGCGATGACCGGAATCGGCGATTTGCGGCAGATTTCCGGCAGTGCGTCGGCATCGTCCTGACTCGGCACGGCCACGCGCACGATGTCGCAGCCGGCGGCGGTCAGTTCGGCGATCTGCTGCAACGTGGCAGGTACGTTGGCCGTGAGCGTGTTGGTCATCGACTGCACGGAGATGGGCGCGCCCCCGCCCACCGGCACCGGGCCCACCATGATGCGGCGGGACTTGCGGCGCGGGTGCAAGGGCGATTCGCTGGTCAGGTCGACCGGATCACCGGTTTTGCGGAACGGCTTTTCGATGGGATTTTCCGTATTCAAGGTATTCATCATTGCTTGTTTATCAGGTCGTCGGCGCGTCGGCGGGCTTCAAGCTCAAGCTGGTTCATTTCCTCCACGTCCGTGAACAGCGGGTTACCACGAAGCTCGGCGTCCATCTGGTCCAGCACGGCTTTGACCGTGTCCACGATGCCGAGGTATGGCAGACGATGCTCGAGGAAGGCATGCACGGCCTGTTCATTGGCAGCATTGAGCACCGCCGTATGCTTCTCGGAGGCGGCCAGGCAGTGGCGGGCCAGTTGCACGGCAGGGAACGCCTCATCGTCCAACGGTTCAAAGGTCCAAGTTGCGGCTTGCGTCCAGTCGCACGCGGCGGCCACATTGGTCATGCGGTCCGGCGCGGACAGACCCAGCGCGATGGGCAGACGCATGTCTGGCGGCGAAGCTTGGCAAATCGTGGCGCCATCCACAAATTCGACCATGGAATGGACGATGGACTGCGGGTGCACGGTCACGTCGATGCGTTCAGGCGGCACGTTGAACAAGCGGGACGCCTCGATGACTTCGAGGCCCTTGTTCATCAGTGTGGAGGAGTTGATGGTGACAACCGGCCCCATGTTCCACGTCGGATGATGCGCCTGCTCGGGAGTGATGTTCTCCATGTCGGCACGTTTCCAGCCGCGGAACGGTCCGCCGGAGGCGGTGACCACAAGCTTGGCGACTTCGGCGTGGGTTCCGGAGCGCAGGGATTGCCAGATGGCGGAATGCTCGGAATCGACCGGGTTGATTTGGTTCTCGCGCACTTGCGCGCTGAACAGCAGATGCCCGCCCGCGACTACGGACTCCTTGTTGGCCAATGCCAGCTGGGAACCGGCCTTGAGCGCCGCGATCGACGGTTCGAGGCCGATGGAGCCGGTGATGCCGTTCAATACGACATTCGCACCGGAGCCGGCCATGGCGATGACCGAATCCGGACCGCCGGTCACGCGGACACCTTGTGCGCCGGCCTGTGCGAGAGCTGCTTGCAGCGCTGGAACCTTGGTCTCATCAAACACCGCGACTTCGGACACATGGAACTGTGCGGCCTGTTGCGCCAGCAGCTCGATATGTGCTCCGCCCGCCGCCAGACCGGTGACGGTAAATCGTTCAGGATGACGCGAGATGACGTCAAGTCCTTGGGTGCCGATGGATCCGGTGGATCCGAGAATGATGACAGTGGAGTTGGAGGCTATGCTCACTGTTCCTTCTTCGTATCGTCATTGTTCAGTGTGGGGAACGACAGGTCGGGGATATCCGAATCGAAGTTACCGCCAAGCGGGAACAGCAGCGGGAACGAATCGCTGGAATCGTGCTTATCCTGTGACGGCTGAGCTGCTTCCGTGTCATGGGAGGCGGCAACGTATTCAGATGATTCCGCAGCCGGACGGGAGATCGTGCTGTCTGCAGGCTGACTATCGGATACGCGAACCGGAATGGAGTTCGTGTTACGATCCGGCTTGCTGGTGGGAGCAAAGGAGACCGGCATAGCAGCGGACGCAGCCTCGTCAGCAGTGCTATTCACAGGCTGTACTGCCGGGGCGGAGGGTGCCGGGGATGAAACCGAACCCGGTACCTCATTCAATTTCAGCGCATTCGGTGCATCAAGGCTGGGCATCTTAGGAGCGAAGGACGGTGCATCCACTGCCGGAAGTTCCTGAGAAACCGCAGCCATGTGGGCGAGAGCGGCCAAAGAGGAATCGTTCTGCACCATATCCACGGGCTGTTCCGCGAACACCGACGGGGTCGATGACGGAGCTGCGGGTTCGTGAGCTGCCTGTGCCGGAGCAAACGAGGGGACGCTGCCAGCGGTCACACCGGAAACCGGCGCGGACGGGGCACGGACGGGAGTCTCAGCCGCAGCAACTGCGGTAGGAGCCACGGAAGGCGTCTCGGAGACGGGCTTCGCCGCAGACTCGTTGGACGCATGCACCGGGTATGCTGCGGGAGCAAAGGAAACCGGCTGTTCCGCATTGGTGCTATTGGTGCTTGTGGAAGCATCGAACGATGCAGGAGCCGACGCATAGGCGATCGGTGCCGCCGCGGCCGGCGCTGCGGGAGCAACCGGAGCCGGAGCAGTGAACAAGCTCTGCTCGGCCTGATGCAGGGCATCGAATGATTCGTCATGAGCAACGGCAGCCGGAGCAAAACGTTCGTCAGTTGCCGGGCGCTGCGTTCCGGAAGCGAACAACGGTGAGACGCCGTTCGCTTGAACGGTCACGTTCGTGGCGGTCTGGGCAGGAGCCGCAGGCTCGCCGGACACGAAATCGGCCACACGGGCATAGGATTCCAAGCGACTCAGCAACTGTACGCAGGCGTTCAGGAAGTAATCGACCTGTCGCTCGTCATAGCCTTTCTTGCCCTTGCGCTGGGTGAAGATCACATTGTTGACCGTATTCGCATTGAGATCGGCCAAAGACCGTACATCGTCTTCGGTAACGCCGTCAACGCCCAATGCGGCCGCCGCCTTGTCCACAATCTGGTCGACCAGACGATCCACCTGCTTCTTATCGTACGAAGGCTGCTTGGGCGCTCCGGACTTGAAGCGTTCGCGCTCGTTACGCTCCGCATGGTTCTGGACTTCGTGATACAGCTTCTCGGTCTTCGCCTTCCACGTCACACGCCCGTGCTGTGCGATCTCCCATGTGGTCTGCTTATCGACCACGGCACGTTCCAGACGTCCAAGCGCGGCGTCAACCTGTGCGATCACATAGCCGTTCTTGCGCAAATCAAAGGACACGTTCTGAATGTCATGCTGGGTGAGATTCATGCCCTCGCTGTCATACAAAGCATGGGCGCGCTCCAGGAAAGCGTCCACCTGAGCGGGGTCATACCCCCACTTGCGCTTGCCCGCACGTGCGATGCCCGACTTGCCGTCCCCTTCACGAAGTTCCTGCGCCATCGGCTATTCGACCTCCTGCTGGATATAAACACTCTGCCACAACTTTACGTGACTATTGAGACGCATCTGACCAAGAAGACCGAAATTCACGATTTTGTAGCAGTACTGCCGGTTTCCTTCTGCACGCATCTCATTGAGATTTCAGAACCCTTGCCGAAGACTGTCAGGGAATATCGTCACAGCCTATATCCGTGGAATGAGGGGATTCCATGAAGCGATGAAAAATGAAAGTGGGCAATGAGGGACTCGAACCCCCGACATCCACCGTGTAAAGGTGGCGCTCTAACCAACTGAGCTAATTGCCCGCAAATGACAACAATAGCGTATGGCCAGCACTGCGCGACACGTGGTGTCGCATACGCGTGCCGTAGCGCTCAATCGCAATGACATTCAGTCACGCCCAGCAGCACTACGCAGCACACGACGCCGGTCAACACGCTTAAAGTCAAGCGTATTGATTGAGGCTTATCAGCGGCCCTTGCCGAATGCGCGCAGGCGGATGCCGTTCCAGTCCGAGCTGACGGTCAGCGGGGTGGCGGCGTTCATACCGGCGGTCTGTGCAGCGGACTGCACGGTGGACGAGCTGGCGGCACCCGGGCGGCCGGGCTTGGGAGTCAGTATCCACAGCGGGCCGTCATTGCCCAGTACCGCGTAGGCGTCAACGATCGTATCGGACAATTCGTCCTCATCATCGCCGTCGCGCCACCATACGATGACGCCGTCCACAGCGGAGTCGTAGTCCTCGTCCACGAGATCCTCGCCCGTGAGCTCTTCAATCTGGGCACGAATGGAATCGTCCACGTCGTCGTCCCAGAGCCACTCCTGGACGATATCGCCGGGCTCGAAACCAAATTCTTCAGCGTTCTGTGATGCCGTTTGATTCACAGGGGACACATTAGCAAGTCTTCGCGAACAAATGCGTTAACGCGGCCGAAAATCGCCGCATTGTGGGCAGACCCATGCGAGTCGTCTCACCAGAAACAACGACTGGCCGCGCGTGTCATGCCTCGCAATGAGGCAAATCGTCGGCCTGCCCCTTGCCGATGGCCACCAACGCCTGATACGCCTCGTTCAGCGTGGCGACCTTGACGTCGCGCAGACCATCCGGCACGCGGCCTGCCACATCCAAACAATTCGACGCGGGGGCCAGGAACCATGTGGCGCCATCGCGCTTGGCGCCAAGCATCTTCAGCTCTATGCCGCCGATTCTGCCGACTTTGCCGTCCTTGTCTATGGTGCCGGTGCCGGCGATGGTCTTGCCGCCGCTCTCGTTGGCGGGGGTGAGTTTGTCGATGAGACCGAGCGTGTACATCATGCCTGCGGACGGCCCGGCCGATGCTGTCCACGTGCATCGTCACCTTGGCGTGTTGCAATGCACTGGCGTCAATGTCCAGTTCGTCCGCATGGGCTTTGGCATACGCCAGACCGACGGCACTGGCCGAATCCTGGGAACCGGCCATGTCTTGTTCGACTTTCTTCTGATACTGGTCCGCACTCTGGCCCACCGGTACCGTGGCCTCACGCGGCATGACCTCCACCTGCGGATTGGACCAACCCCAGACGGCCTGCGCGTTGATGATCGGGTACCCGGGCACGCCGGACGCGTTCACCGTGGTCAGCAGCAGCTTGCCGGAATCCTTATACGTCGTCACGCCGGTACCAGTGATGTCGATAACCGCACCATCCTCAACTTTGCCCAGCACATCCTGGGTGGGTCCGGGCATCTCGATGACGTACGGGCTGGGCAGCAGCAGAATCACCACACCAAGCAACACGGCGAATGCACCGACGAAATGGCGTTTCGAACGAGCGGCCGCATAGGCCCGAGCACGGCTGATTCCACGAGATAGGCGCGAATCATGCTTCACTTCGAACGATGGCATGTGCTCATCTCCCGCTTCCGAATCCGCAGTCGGGCTCTCCTGCTCCTGGACGAGGTCTGGTTCCTGATTCCTGTGGCGTGCAAACATACCCTACAGTGTAAGCGGAGGGCCGAAATCGGCCGAAAACGAACATAAACCGAAAATAATGCTCGGCCACAAGCGAACAGGCCCGGGCAGACCCTACACTTGGGGTAACACACCGCGGCAAAGAAGGATACGCATGGACGACAACGCGATTCACGAGTGGCTGATCAAATGCTTCGGCCCCATTCAGGGTGAGATGGCCTGGCAGCAGATCAGCCAGTTGCCTGAGGAGATCCGTGAACAGCTGATGAGTCAGGACCCCAGCCGACTGCCCAATCCATCTGAAGTCCAGCAGATGATGGCCGCGTTCAGCGCCGGCGGACTCAACACGATGGGCGATATGCAGCGCACTGTCGAGGAAGGGCCGATCAACGTCAAGCTCGCCAAGTCGATTGCCTTGCAGCAGGCCAACGCCTCCGGTTCTGCATCCAGCGTGTCCGCCGTGGATGGCGAGGCGGCTCGCCGCGCGATGAGTGAGGCGAACCTGTGGCTGGATACCGCCTGCGAGTTCAATCCCGCACCCGGCGATCCGGATGTGCTGACCCGCGCCGGCTGGGTGGAGGGCACCATCGACCAGTGGGCAAAGTTCGCAGCTCCTGTGGCCGAGTCGATGAACGACGCTTTGGCTTCGGTGATTTCGGAGCGTCTTGGCGGCGCGTTCGGCGATGGCGAGATTGCCGGCATGTTCGCCGGACCGGTGCCGACTCCGATTCCAGACGGTATGAAAGACCCAGCCCAACTGATGAAGCTGCTGGGCAACACGTCCTTTGCCATGCAGTTGGGGCATGCGGCCGGCAATCTGAGCCATGAAGTGCATGGCAGCTTCGATCAGGGCATCGCGTTGCTGAAGAACCCGGCTGGTGGACTGATTGCCCAGAACGCCACCGAATACGCGAAGATGCTGAACGGTGAGGCTTCCGGTCCGGCGCCCGACCCGCCCGGCATTTCACCCGACTCGGTCAATCCGTTCTCCACATCCACCGACGCTTCTGCCAATCCCATTGGCTTCACTTCGGCCGGCAACAGCGATACTCCGGCAACTGACGGTACCGCCCAAGTCTCCGGCTCTGATGCTTCCGCCGATGCCGCCGACACCGCCGCGTTCGAGGCTGCGCTCTCCGGATTCGAGACCACCGAGAAAATCCCCGAATCTGAAGTGCTTTCCTTCCTGGCCCTGCAGGAAATGGCTCACGCCCGCCTGTACGCCTCGGTACCGTGGCTGATGCCGCGTTTCGAGGCGCTCATCGGCAAGTACGCACGCGGCATCTCCATTGATCTGGATGCGATGGAGGAACAGCTGCGTGACGCCACGTCAATGGATCCGGAGTCGATTTCCGGCGCGGTGAATCTCACCAAGGTCGGCATCCCCGACACTCCCGAACAGCGCGAGGCGCTGGCTTCGCTGGAATCGCTGCTGGCGATGGTCGAGGGCTGGGTGGATTGCGTGGTGTGGCGCGCCGGTATGGCCCATCTGCCTCATATCGAACAGTTGCGTGAGATGATGCGCCGCGAGCGCGCGATGGGTGGCCCCGCCGAGCGTACGTTCGAAAGTCTGCTCGGTTTGCAGCTGCGTCCCAAGCGCATGCGCGAGGCCACCGGGATATGGGAGATGATCACCGCCGCCGAAGGCCCTGAAGGCCGTGACGCCAAGTGGACGCATCCCGATCTGCTGCCTTCGCTGCCTGGCGACAAGCCCGCAGATGGCGCGTCTCCGTCATCCGACGCCCCTTCAGGTTCTTCTTCCGATGCCAACGGTTCCGCTTCTCACCCTGCCGCAGATGGCAAGACCGGCGATATCGATTGGGATGCCGAACTGTCCAAGCTGCTCGGCGAAGATGGCGAAGACGGTGAAAACGGCAACTCGGAGGATACGCAGGCATAGTCAACCGGCCTTCAGCCAATTCCCGCTCCTGAACGTTCAGGAGCATTCAGTATGCATTACAGACGCCCGTCACAAAAATCGTGATGGGCGTCTGCGCTGCGCTCCATAACCATCCTTGGTCCGTGCATACGACAAATGCAGCGAATCCTCAGCTCGGGTGATGCCCACATACATAAGCCGGCGTTCCTCTTCCAGCGCATCCCCCGTTTCCGGCGAACCATACGGCAAGAGCCCTTCCGAACAGCCGATCAGAAACACGTGCTTGAATTCCAGACCCTTGGATGCGTGGATCGTGGAAATCGTAACCCCGAGATCGTCGTTTGCGGCAAGTCCGGTGGCGTCCAAACCCATCGCCTCCAATAGTGCGCGTTTGGACGCGGCATCGTCGGCGAGCGCGGATGATTGCCATCCCGAATCCTTGCGGACGCGATATTTCAGTCTCGCAGCGCGCAAGGCGGCACCGAATACCGGCTGTTGGGCGTTGATGCGGGTGAGGATCGCGCAATCGGACGGCTTGGCCCCGTTGGCAACCAACCGGGCTATGCGTGCCGCCACGCCCTGTGCCTCTTCCATATCGCTCTCATAAGCGGTTCGGGTAACGCGCGGACCGGATTCACGGGCGGAAACCAGTTTCAGGTAATCCTCACGGTTCGGCGCGGCCGCAAGCACCCGGTTGGCGAGGTTCACGACTTCCGGCGTCGAACGATAGTCGGTGTTGAGATTGACATCGGCGGCGAGCGGCCCGAATTCATCGGCGAAACGCAGCAGATCCCAGCTGGAAGCACCGGCAAACGAGTAGATGGTCTGGGCCGGATCGCCCACGACGCATACGTTGCGGTTCATTGCGCTCTTGCCGTCAGGTCCTCCCCCGCCCAGCCACAGGGTCAGTAGCCTGTGTTGCAGGGGCGAGACGTCCTGATACTCGTCGACGGTGAGCCAGCCGATGGTGGAACGAATTTGGGCGGCGGCTTCGGGAAAACCATCCATGATATGGCATACGAGCAACAGAATATCGTCAAAATCGATTTCGCCACGCGAGGTCTTTTCCTGCTCGTAGGCGCTGTAGACGTCGGCGAACCGAGCGGTGTCGAGTCCGGCGGGCGGCTGCCTATGGGCGATGGCACATGCCCGGGCATAATCTTCCACCGCCACCAACGAGATTTTGGCCCAATTGATTTCGGCGAGCACATCGCGAACGGTCAGCGGATCGGCATCGGTACGTGCGGTGGCGCGGATGATCGCGCGGGAGACGACGTCACGCTGATCTTCGATCACATGCGGAAATGGAGCCTCGCATATGTCTGCCCAGACGCTGTTGAGCTGATGCAATGCCGCTGAGTGGAAGGTCGCGGCCGTGACTCCGGCAGTTCCCGCACCCGAACCGGAACGTCCAGTACCTCCCCCTACGCCGAGCTGGCCCAATCGTGCGCGCATTTCCGCCGCCGCTTTTACCGAAAAGGTGACGGCAAGCACCCGCTCCGGCTTCCATGCCCCGGTGGCGCAGGCATAGGCGATTCGCCGCGTGACCGTGCGTGTTTTACCGGCACCTGCGCCGGCGATAATGCGCACCGGCCCTTGCAACGTAGTCGCGGCG
>OGQK01000988.1_pt1 | contig 16687 bp, 17 predicted proteins | sample 1553221 | NCBI WGS metagenome assembly OGQK01 (sample SAMEA2579996, study PRJEB22360) | human gut metagenome | biome: human gut; feature: human-associated habitat; material: faeces | place: Denmark | collected 2008/2010 | reverse complement strand
CCTTATGAGTTGAATTACGCGCGTGCGGATATAAAGGTTGGCATGTTAAGCTGGTTGTTTTCTCGTTCTGCAATTCAACGGTTACGTTTTTCAGTTTTGTCGTTATCACGTAGTTCGGTAATTACACAGTTGCGTAGTGTCGAAATTGCTTTGTTCGGTTGTGTCGCAGTTCAGATATGAACAACCGCCGCAGGCGCCGGGTACTAGGGCAGAGCCTTGGCAGTACGCGGACGGCCGAAACGCAGTTTTGTACGGCAGCGTACGACACTTGCGGGCGAGTTCCGGCTATGTCATTGCTGAATTACGACAAAACGCAACAATAGAGCTGTGTAACCGCGGCATAACTGATTTACAGACGATACGAAGAACGTAATGAATGAACTAGTGAACTGCGACACAGCCGAAAAAGCGAACAGTTATAAACCAAAAAAACGCATTGAAGCAGGCGAGATGTTTTAAATCTCAGCCCACAAATCGAGAACAGTGGCGTCCCGGCGAACCGTGGCAAAATAGTCGCAGTAGTCATAGGCATCACCGGGACTGCGCATCACGGCAACAAGATCTCCGTTGTGCGCATCAACAACTGCATGTCGAAATCCCATCGTCTGACGCATCATCCGGTTGCGCTGCCGCTCGATCTCGATCGCATCCAGCAGGAGGCGGCCATCATCGTTGGTCATTTGAAACTCCGATCTAGGCGATTGCCTTTTCCTTGGCGAAGGAAATGAACCTCTTCAGCGACCAGATGCCGTCTCCGAATTGAGGCGGGATACCTTTTGAGACTGTTTAATCTGAACAATAAGATGTGTACCAGTAAAACCTGGTTTCGGCATTGATTGGAGTAGTCATGGCGATATGCGAAATTGCGGTCGTATTCGATGAGAGCGAAATGGCTTTGATCCAGGCTCATACGGGCACCTCAAATATGTCCTTTTCCGAGTTCGTGAGAAGGGCTGCGCTTGAGAAAGTCGAGGACATGGTGGACATCGAGGCATTCAACGAAGCGCTGATGGAAGATGACGGTACCCGCTACTCAATGGCCGACGCCATGCGTATGGCCATGAAGGGTGAGTAGCCGTTTGCGGCGCCAAGCTGACCGCCGCAGTAGGGGCAATAAACGGCTTTCATGGGCACCTCTTCCGAAAGGGTGTTTAACGGTTCCGGAAAAGGTTATCCACCTGCGAGAACGATAGGCAACCGGACACACATTCTGTCCGAGCGGTTAAAAGCGGGCACGGAATTTAAACGGCTGAAAAAGTGGCATCGACCTGCGCCGATGCCCCTAAAGTAGACACACATTTTGTCCTATAAGCCTCATTTATTTGCGAAGAACATCGGCTAGCCGCAGGATTGAAATCATCGACCGATAAGTGAGTTCCACTTTTTCGCCCGCAAGCAGTCGTTTCGAGCCAATCTCATCTAGCCCCACAAGCCGAGAAAACAGCGGGCCGCTCATCGTGCCCTCGTCAATTGATTCCCTTATGGTCTTCAAAACGTCCGTATCATGAAGCGATGCCGAGCTGTAGGGGGCAACACGAGCGGAACTCTCAATTAACGACGAGACAAAAGGATGGAGATGCTTTGGACATAGTCCATCAAACACCACATCCCCATTGTCATCCGAGCCGACCAGGCGCCAAGTATAATGATCGACCCAGTCATCTCCGTCATATATGGCGTCCATGAGCAACTTCCCGTCTAGAGAGAAAAACCTATTTGGACATCGGGGCGCAAGACCGCAATCCATATCGGGCCTGCAGCAGCTCCAACCCAACGCACCACATAGGTTCCCTTTCGTACATGTGTATCAATCTGCCCCGAAATGCCGGTGAATGCAATTCCAGACCCATTTGTCGGATAGCAATCGACGTATTTTTGTTTTCCGCTCACAACCTTGTATAGATATATCGTTCCAGCAAAAGAGAAGGGATCGTTCGCAATTTTGTCCGGAAGAACTTGCCACCTCAAAATCCCGCTACCAATATGGTCAAGCTTGACCGTTCCGCCGTCCCCCTCAAAAGTGGCAAGGGGATTTACCCCAGACTGAGAGTCGGCATCGCCCTCCTTAGCAGTTATCAGCAGGCTGCCCGTATAAGACTGCTGAGGCTCACCTTCAGGACAGGCAGCCTCGGCCCAAGAAGGGCCACTCAGGCAGAACAGTCCGAGCAGCATCATTACCAACAAAAGAAAACCCTTAGTTCTTTTCATCTATATCCCCAACGTCTCTCGACATTTGTATATTGTGACTATTTTAGATCTATATGGCCAATTCGAGCCCTCACCATGGCAATTGCTGCTGGGTTTCTTTTCATTAAAATTTCACTTTGGTAAATCCCCGCCCCTAAGCATTAAACCCGAAGTCCGCCGAGTGGGCGAAAGTAAAAGAGGGTCGAACCAGAAGCAGTTCCCGGACAATTGGCGTCCGGCCAGACACTTCGGTTCGACCCTTTCTTTCAGGATTCTGTAACAGCTGATTGAATTGCAGCGCGCTAGGGCAGGACAGTTCAAAACTAGCGAGGCGTGTCGCCGCGCGAGTAGTCACCGCGATCGACGACGCGATCGTCCATCTGTCGCGACACGGCGCTACCGCCGTGCGCCTGGCCGGTGGCGCGGACGCGGTCGTCACCGGCATCGGGAACGGAGCCGGCATAGCGGTTGCGAATCTCCCTTGCGTAGCCGCGGCGCGCAAGGAGCTCGTCGCGAACCGCGGGATCTTCGAGCTACTTCACTTCAAACCTTAAGAGCCTTCTCTCTGGCAGATCGGTCATCTTCATCGTATAGGTCCCAGGAAAAGCCTTCTCAAAACGGACGGTCTCGTAACCTTCGAAATAGTCGTTGGTGTTTTGCATCATGAATGGGACGAGCAACTCGTTCTCCGCCCCAACCTGTACAGCAAACGCAGCAGAGCCGCCCAGAGCCGGCATTGCCTGCGTTATCAGATCGGTATTGACCACAAAGTCATAGTTTGGCGCAGACTCCGGCACCAAATGCCAAACATACGTTTTGATTCCGCCTTCGACATTGTCCTTATTCCTGACACGCATCTTTACGGCGATAACACACGTGATGTCGGCGTCCTTCAATTTCGTTTTCGTATCCACGATGCCATATTTTGAATAATCATCATGCGCACGCTTGAGATACTCGCGCGGCGTGAGCAGCTCTGCCCCGTCTATGCAAAACGAATACCCGTCAGTCGCCACATCCTTCGACCCCAGAAACGCCCCATCCATCGAGAGCCATTCGCCCTCCGCATAATATTTCTCAGGAATGACCGTCCGGTTCCCGTTAACGACGCTCACCCTCATGCCCGCAAGGCCGGTAGCAGCACAGCCGAAAAGAGCAAGCACCGCCCTTCTTGTCCACAGGGTCTTCTTCATCGCGCTCACGACCTTTCCCGAACTTTCACAACGGCACCGTCGCGCATGCAGTAAACCCGATCGGCCAGCTCCTCGAGCACCTCTCCGTCATGGCTGGACAGAATAACCTCGCGACCCGTTGATGCCGCCATCGCCACAACGCGCTTGAGTATTTCCACGCCCGCTTCGTCGAGGGCATTTGTTGGCTCATCGAGAACAAGTAGCTTCGGCTTTTCCATAATTGCCGCAGCTATCCCCAGACGTTGCTTCATCCCAAGCGAGTATGCTCGGAACTTCTTTTTTTCGTCTGCATCGAGCCCCACGAGCCGCAGGGCAGAGCGAATGTCCTCGGGGGTGGCAACGCCCTTGATCTGAGCGATGAGCTCCAAATTATCGTAGCCAGACAGATATCCCAAAAAGGAAGGCGCCTCGATCAACATCCCCAGACTCGGCGGGAACGAGATGTCCACCCCAAGCCTTTGGCCATCGATAGAGATTTCGCCTTCGGTAGGCTTGATCAATCCGCAGACCGCTCGCATAAGCATGGTCTTACCCGAACCGTTTATCCCCTGAAGCCCAACCACAGTCCCAGGGTCAACCTCGATGGACACGTTGCGCAGAACATCGTTTTTGCCCATGCGCTTCGATACGTCCCTAACGATCACGCTCATATCTTGTCCCCCTTTTCTATAAGGTCGGCCCTTCGAAACCACAGTCCACCCAGCGATAGACATAACGACATAAGCCCAATTGATGCCAAGACGCTCGAGCCCGCCGCGATTCTCTCTTTGACAATTCCGCCCCAGCGCAACAGCATCAAGGCGTTACCCAATAGCGCCCAATGTCGTGCATATGCCGAGCAGATCAGGTAGCTCATTAAAACCACAAACGAGACTGACGGCCCAAGCACAAACCCAACCGCTGCCTGCGCAAACGCAAGCGCCTCGAAAGCAAATAAGAGACCTATGAAAAACGGCAGCGCATCTGCCTCGGCAGCTTTGAGAAACCACGGCGCCAAATTAGCCAGCTGAAGCGACTCGCCATGAATGACCGCGCTGAACGAGGAGCTCACCACCAAGCTCCAAATCACAACAGAGCAAACCACCACGAGCAGTGAAAATGCCGTTACCGCCGCCACTGAGATAAAACGCGAGGCCCACCAAAGGGTTCTTGCCCGGCATCGAACAAGTGCTTGTAAACCAAGCCCGTGCAACGATTCGGTCGGATAATCGAGTGTTGTATAGAGAATAAGCAGAATGAGGAATAGCCACCCTAACGGAGGCACAAACATGACCCCGGGCCTAGGCTCAAACGGAGCGGATCCGGCAAACACGAGCGCAAGATTATCCGCAAACCCCAAGGTATCCGTCCTGACCCCATACACAGAAGACAATCCGTAGGCGTACACCAAGTTCGCAACGGTCACTGCCGCAACCGCAATAAAAGTAACGATGTTCTTCTTCAAAACGGTCCTCAGGTCCGCGGCGACCAGCCTAAACAGCATCAGACCACCTCGCGCCTTTTTAAGAATCTCGCGGAAATCAAAGAAAAGACGAACAGCAAAATGATTTCCGCAAACCCCGCTCGAATGTCGGGCCAGTTATTTAGTGATTCCGACCTGATGCTGTTAAGAATGTTGCAGTTAAAGCCGACGCATGAAAGGACGCTAAAAATCCAGTCGTTAACAAAATGCCATGCAACCATAATCAGATATGGAACGACCATCGCCTTGATTCTGCTGCGAAACACAACCGACAGACCGGTCACGGCCATGGATAGAACCCCCAGCGCCACCGCATCGAACAGCGTATAAACCAGCACGTATAACAGAGGCCGGGAATAAAACAGGCCAGAAAAATAGCTATGCAGATAGAGTCCGACGTAAGTCGATTCGTCGACTCGGGGGAGATACGCGGGAAACAGCATGGAGACAATCAGGAAGTTCACGAGTAGCGGAATAGCCGTGACCGCAAACGCAGAGAGGAAAGCAGACAGCATCTTCACGTTCACATATGCATTTCTAGAAACACGCGTGCAGATCTGTGCCTCGTAACCGCTCAAACGCTCGGACAGGCATGACCACGACCCGGCCAACATGGCAAGCAACGGCAGCGCATAGAAAAACACCGACGCTAGCAACGGCGCGTTCGCGCTCACAACGATCCAGTTACCAAAGCTACTTTCACGCGTTTGGCCGAGGTATGCCTGAGACTGCAGACCAATGCCGTAGCCAAAAGATAACAGCTGCTTGCGCTCGGCCTCGAGTGTCCACCACGCCTCGATGGCAGCTGCCATCGAAATGGCAGTCGCCAAAATAAGAGCCAACGCAAATATAGGATTGCCAAATATCTTGGACAGCTCGTGCCGTATTAGATTTCTATTCAAATGTCATCATCCTCCCATTGGCCGGGCCGAGCAGCAACGCTCGGCCCGGCCCTAATCACAACAAGAAGCTGCGGATTGGCTAGGAGGGAAGTTTGTTAAAATGGCCAAAGCAATCGGGGCTCCACTTTCCATAGACCGTGCCGTATCCGGACTCGGCCCATGCGGTCAGACGAGCATGACTGCGTTTGTTCTCACGGACGAGGTTGTATATCTCCCATTCATGCTCATGGTTGGAGCGATACACGCCCTGCGTGCAATTCATGTTGCCCGTTCCTCTATTGTCATAGGCACCGTCCACGTACAAACGTAACGGCTTTCCCGAATAGCCCATAATCCAAATGTAAACTGAAGATGAGTCGTGCTTCGAGCGATAGCCAGTTGCGCTCGTGCCAGAACATTGAAAAGCGAAATCTGTATCCTTGTTGTTCTTACATGTGGCAATTCCGGCATCCGCGCTCTGCGAAATGCTCGAAACCTGGGAAGTGTCGAACTCCTCTTGAGCAAATGATGCGGCAGGTGCACCCATCGACAAGCCCGCAACAACCGCCAAGCCGACTCCGATTCGAGCAATAGCGCTCCTTGGCTTAATCATGGCCTTCTCCAATCAAAAGCGGTTAACAATGCGTCGACGCACGGCAACCTTTGCATGAATAGAGAAAGATGTCTGTAAACACCCGCTATTGAGTCGACCGCTCAGGCGTTTACACGTTATCTACCTGCGATAACAATGAAACAAGCTGCGTTTTATTCTTGATCCTCAACTGGCGGTAAGAAGCAGACCGCAGTGCTTGCACCGTAGATGCAGCGTAACCGACATCCCCCGCAATGGCCTTTGTCGTTGCGCCCTCTGCCGTCATCAGCAAGATTTGCGACTGAACATCGGAAAGGGAGCGCGACGTAAGCAGGGCCAGTTGGCGCACGCGGGCCGTTTCGGTGGACCCGTTCGCGCGGTACTCCAAGACAGCCTTCTCGTCCTCAACCGAGCGGGCGAGCGCGATGTGCGTGACGAACATGGGCACAGACCAGCAGACGATCACCGTTGCCACGACGACATTGACAGCCGAACTTTGCCCCAGCAACGACGCGAGGAACAACGGCTCGAAAACCATTAGATCCTGCGCCATGCTGAGCAAGACAACCCAAACAGGAGCCGTCGCCCCAAAGCAGAGCATCCATACCCCGAGCATTTTGCGCTGCGGACAGCTTCCCAGCACTATATATGTGAGCAGCATCCCCGTCAGTACCGCAAGTCCATGAATTCGCCCCCTAGTGGCTGCATAGATTAAAGCAGCCACACCTATCGAAACCAATGGCGCGATAGCCCGAGTATGGGTATGGACCTTAAACGGGCACAGCTTAACGGCGAGCGAAGCCATAGACGCTATGCCGCAAAACAGGACCGGCACAGCCATCAACGGATCGCGTACGCACCTCCATGCCGCGATATAGACAAAAGACCATTCCACGGCAGACAGTATCGCCCACACACACGGGCTTCCGAGCCCGATCGCCCCATCCGCTCCATCCAGATCGTCCCCGCGCTTCGGTTTTCCACCCGCGCTGCACAGCGACAGAAGCAGCCCGAGACCCAATGTATAGCTTGCAAGAGAAAAAGCGATTGCATGCGTAACGCCGGAACTCCAATCGCTATCCGCCATTACCAAGGGACCCGCCGCAAGAAGAATAAAAAATGATGTGAGCAGGTATCGAAACAGCCGGCGCGTCCGAGCTGATACCAGCAGATCGTCAGCATGCCGCCGCGACAGCTCGGGCACTACAGCATCACCCTCGTCCACAAACAACGCCACGAGCTCGCGTGAGCCCGCAACCGACGCCTTCCCGTATGCTCGGTGAAGCGTTGTTCGCACCGTCGATGGCTTCGTACCCGTCTCCCTGGCAATCTCCGCCGGCGTTTTCCCTTTGAGCAGCAGCCGAACAAACTGCTCTTCTCGAGGCGACAGGGCAGGGGAAAACACCCCCGCATCGAATGGGTCGGACGTGCGAGGGGTATCCGAATTGTTGTCCCGTTTCTCCCTTAGCAATGTGTATACGAAGGCGGCAACAGCAATAGCGGACCCCATCGACAGTGATGCAATGACCGCGGCACCGCTTGCAAAATATGCCACCTCGACAGCCGGAACAAGGCCAATGGGAACTGCTACGAGCACAGAACGGGCAAACACGTCGCCCTGCCCCCGACCAAAGGCGCGGGGACAGCAAAGCAGCGGGACCGCAGCCAATACGAGATAGACCAGAGGAATTAAAAGCACGATGCCAATTGATGCGGCCGTTACAGAGGGCATCCCCCATGGCTCGGGAACGACTCTCCATGAAACTCGACAGCAAAACAGCAGGCAAGACAGGACAACTATTGTTTCTGAAAAAAGCGCGCTCTGCGATCGGCGGGTCCCCCTTTCGCCGTCCCGCGCCGCCCCCCGTATCAAAGGAGAGCCCGCCGTATCCCAAATTACATATGAGAGGAGCAACGACCCAGTGAAGCACAAGGCACACGAAACACCATGCAACAACCAGATTGGTGCAAACGCGATTGGAATAGAATCTCCGCGAGCATAGAAGGCCAAGTCGACCCATTCGGGAACCACCGCAATAGCAGCAAGGAAAACACCGAAGACGCCAAGGCGACCCGGCCGTCTTATTTCCCTCCCCTTGCGGAGCGCAACACCGTGACCAAACGCCGCGAGGCATGCGCCAAGGATAACGAGCCAGGTCATTGCACCTGATGCCAAGCCGATTGAAGATGAAAACCGGTGATAAGGGGTAACCGCCATTACGATAAGCACAATGGCGCAGGCAGATGTGGCAGAACGGCGGGAAAAGAGCATATGGCCTCCATAGCATGTCATTATATCGCTCGATCCACTCATCTATCTCCATGCTCACACCGGTCAACATCAACGATTCGCGCATACTCCAATCCGAACCAGATCACGGGCCAATTTTTCCGCAGCCCCCGCCCCAAAGCGGGATACGGTTTCCTTTTGAGCGCCGGTTCGGATAATCTCCCACTTTGAGCTCCAAGTTAGGCTCAAAGTGGGAGATTATCCACTCTCATTTTTCCGGCATGTGCCTTACCTGCGGCTCCGATGTGCGCCGAGCGAGAGCAAATAACTAGCGAGCCTTTCCGTCACGGTTGCCGCTCTTGTTGACAAAGATGTTGAGCTCCTTGGCCAATGGGACTCCTAATGTAAATAGATAAAAGCCGGGGACTTCCCCGACACTTGGAGGTAGCTAAATGAGCCGCCAATAACCTTTTAGCGTGCGCTGGCGTGAATACAAGAGAGGAGCGGTATAAAGCTGCTGTTGGTTGCTTCCCGACGTATCCTCGTGCTTATTGCCTTCTCGGTTTCGAAACTTTAAAACTATTCGAGTTTCGAAACCGAGAAGGAGCAGATGATGGCTTGGGTAGACCGTAACTCGTACATGGAGCGGCTTTGGGCACTCGAGGGCACCCGGAAACCCTCCTAGCGGAAAACCATCTACTTCATATCATCGCCCGCGCAGGAGTTCGAACTCACACAAATTGATCTGGACGCAAGCAAAGCCCCCAGCCCGCTCCGTGACCCATGGGAAAGCCACCTGAGACTACTCATTTCTCCTGCTAGCAATGAAGACTTACGACCTGGAGTTTTGCAAACAGCTTGAAAGCCACCTGCGTTGATTCACTTACGGTTGCAGCTGGCGGCTTGCGCGCTAAGGGGGGATTGAATTTCGAAGCGGGCGTTTTCGGCGTTATCGAGCCATCAAAGCCGTCCCGCCGCACCCTTGGGGACAAAAACGAAAACTCAAAGCCCTGAGTTTAAGGTGAGTTTTTGAAGCTGCCCCAGCTTCTGTTCCCGAGGGCGATGGGACGCGAAGTCGCGTCACGCGGCGGCACGCGTTGCGCGTCGATATCGAAGGTTGAGTGCAACTGGAGTGACGGGACGGCAGGATCGACGCTGTCGAGCGGGAGAAATAAAGCCCCTTCGCGAGGGAGGACGAATGTGGTCTCCTCCGTTTTTTTCTCGTACCTTATCATGCATGCCGTGATGTTTGAGCATATTAGATACACGCAAGCCGATGGCACTGTCTACCTGCATGAACGAGAAGAATGTGCCGTCCTGTTCCATCGGGAGAACAACAGCGTCGTGCTGATGGGGGTCGTGCGCCAGGCCGACGGTGGTCTCTTGCTTCGGGAACAAAACGCCAAAAGAATGCGCTTATAGTGGAGACATGCGGTCTCGGGTGCGCTCACGAGCGCTTTACGAGGACGTTTTACGAGCTAGGGCATCTGGCGATGATTTCTTTCGGTTGGAGCTTTTTCCACGGCCTGCTGGCAGTATTCCTGAGCTCGCGGACCGTGGGCAGGGTTGAAAACCACCCGGTATCGTCTTGGCCGGATCTCTCTTGGCATCTTCGGTCTTTCGAATCCTTTGGTTGGGTCGAAAGGGGAGCCGTACCCCGGATTTTGAGGCGCGGCGCCGGCTTCAGGTCGCGTTGCCGCCTATGGCTTTCGCTCGGGACGGGCGGTTATCTACGACTGCGCACAGGGACCGGAGAATCTTCATGGTGATAGTTGACGCCTAATACCTTGCATCGTATAGTATGCGTAGCACAGTATACGACGAAGGGAGGTGTGCGGATGGAGGCCCAGTTGAAGCGTGGCTTCTTGGAGGCCTGCGTGCTCGCGGCCGTCTCCGGCGAGGAGTCCTACGGCTACCAGATCGTGAAGGACGTGCCGGCGAGCATGGGGCTCACGGAGTCGACGCTCTACCCGCTGCTTAAGCGCCTGGAGAAGGCCGGATGCATCACGGCGCGCTCCGTCGAGCACAACGGGCGGCTGCGTCGGTACTATCGCATCACAGACGCCGGGCGTGCGCGCATCGAGGAGTTTCTGGCCGAGTGGCCGTCCGTACGGGAGATTTACGCATACGTTGAGGGGGCGCACCATGACGCGCGATGAGTTCCTGGGCCGGCTGAGCGAGCTGCTCGCCTGCCTGCCGACCGAACAGATGGAGGAGACCAAGGCGTTTTACGCGGAGGCCATCGCCGACCGCATGGAGGACGGCATGAGCGAGGAGGAAGCCGTGGCCGCCATGGGCACGCCCGGCGAGGTGGCGGAGGCCACGCTCGACGACCTGCCCGCCGTGCCGCGCGTGATCGCGAGGACGCGCCGGCGCAGCACCGCGCTGCTGTGGGTGCTGACCATCGTGGGCTCCCCGGTGTGGGTGCCGCTGTTCGCCGCCTTCGCCGCCGTGGCCGTCACGGTCTATATCTGCATCTGGGTGCTGGCGCTCTGCGTGTGGATCGTCGCGGCGGCACTCGGGGGCGTGGGCGTAGTTGAGCTCCTGCTTGCCGTAAGCGGCGTCACCATCGGCCACTTCCCGTACGCCCTCGCCTCGGCGGGCGTGGGGTTCGGCCTCGTCGGCGTGGCGCTCTTCGTTGGTGCTGGCGCTTGGGCCGCCTCAAAACAAATCGCGCGCCTCTCGGCGCTCTGGGCGAGGAAGGCCGCCTCGCCCTTCTGGAAGGGCAAGGGCGAGAAGGGCGGCACTGCCGCGCACCTCGCGGCGTAGAAAGGAGCGAATACCATGACCAGCGCAAAGAAGATCTACCTCGCCGTGGCGGGCGGGCTCGTTGCCGCGGGCGTCGTCCTCGCGAGCATCGGCTTTATCGCCTCGGGCTTCGACCCGGCCGTATTCACGACCCAAATCGACATGCGCGACAGCACCATCGTGCTCGGCGGCGTCGAGGCGGACGACCCCGAGAGCATCCCGTTCGTCAGCCAGCTCGCCAATCTGGGCGAGATCGACACCTCCGACGTCGCGGACCCCGCCGCGCCCTAGGCGCAGCGAGCCCGGGCGGCCCGTCCGCCAAGCTGCGTAAGCCGGCGAAACCCGAACCTGGATTGGCTACGCTGATATGGACAGTTCCGTGAGGGACGCGAGAGACAGGACTCCGGGGCGATCTCCGAGGAGGGGTACCTCGACTGGAAGTGCGGGTTCAGTGGAGCATGAACCTAAACCCTGTCTCTCTTGCTTTTTCTGATTTGTTGAGAAGTCGGCATTTGGGGGCATTTTGGATAGCGAACAGTTCAAACAAGAAGCTGAGAAAATAGAACAAAGCCTGAGTGCCTTGAGAGTCGCCGAGCGCAATGCAGCGATTCCCTTCATGAACGGTGACTTTACCCAATGGGATCTATATCTGGCATCCTCCTCTGAGTATGCGATGAGACTGATAGACGGATTTATCTCCATGCTCGAGTCGAGGAATCTTGTTTGCGTCGCCCAGCTTCTCCGCGCGCAGGTTGGAGTCTGTCTGCGGACATTCGCGTTATTCGCCGCCGAAGACCAAGATGACTTTCTCAAGCAGGTGTTTCAAGGTGTGCCTGTGAACAAGCTGAAAGATTTCTCGGGTGAGAAGATGTCCGATGGAAGACTTCAAGACTTACTCGAGAAGTTCGATCCAAAGGTAAAAGATGTATACAAGGTGACGTCTGGATTCGTCCACTTTTCTACTGATATTCTGCCGAGCATGGGTGCGCCTGGGGAAGGCTATAAGGTCGAGTTTAATTTTGGAGCCGAGTCCAACGAGAGAAACAATGTGCCTCTCGTGGAATGCGGCAAGGCGTTCTGCCACTATGTCGACCTGCATCTCCAGATGCTCCATAAGGTGATTGCTTCGGATGAATGGTATGCCGATCGATTCCGTATCGATTCCGATGGTCCTGCAGACGAAGCCTCGACAAGCGAGAAGGTTTAGGTCGAACGCATTGACGCTGCCTTGACAGCATCCCGATAAAACAACGAATGGGAGGTTCCCTGCGAAATGTGCGCCTCCGCCTCTTCTGCGCGGCGTTGGCTTGTTGCGAGAGCCGATTCCCGTTTCATCGCTTCTCTCGCTGATTCGCAAGCGCTTACTGCGCCCTGGTGTTCATTGCCGGCGTTCTTGATGGAGATGAAGCTGATGATCAAGAAAGGGTCAAAATCGGGGATGCATCCCGTTTTAGGCCGAAAACTGGGACGCGTGGGCAGGAGCTATGCAAAGATAGCGGCTGTTGGCCTTGCGATCGGTCTTGCAATGGCGCTGTGCGCATCATTCGCGAAGTACAGGTACGAGCTGACTGCTTTCTGTTTAATGACTGTCAATCTCTTCTGCTATCTCCTTTCACTTTTACTCAGTAGTTATAGCTGAACGTTCTCAGATATATAAAATCATTCCTTCCATTTTCCGAAAGCCGTTTTATGAAATATCAGAAATAGCTAAACGAGTAATTGCACTCACTTCTGAATCTGATCCAATTGCGCTCCGACTTAAAGATTTCTGTTGTCAGGTTCATCTGCCGGATAATCATGTGGAACATAATCGACGTGATAACGCTTTTCAAGTTCCTCGATGAACCGGTCGACCTTTCGAGCATTTTGATAAACCTTTTCAAGCGTTCGGAAAACAGCTTTCTCGTTGTACGCGGGAAGCCCCTGGGCGTTCACAAAGTACATCAGCTGATTGAGGTTCGTTCCTTCCTTCAATAACTCATGATGGAGTTTTTCAACTTCAGCAATATCGAAATTGAATGATTCAATCTTTCCGTAGATCGCACCGCGGCGAACCAACTCGCTTACAGAGATGCCAAGCACTGCCGCCCGCTGTTCGATCGCCTTTTTTTCTGGAGCGGTCAGCATCACATGAAACGAAACGTCACGTTTCTCGGCGATGGCTTCACCGCACTCGCCAGATTTTTTTGGAGCGTGTTTGCGCTTGCAGTTGTGCAGCGCTTTATTTTTCTCGTGCTCGATTTTCTTTCCAGTCTCAAGATCGTCGAGAGCAATCGAACGGCTAATCAAAACGGAGCGGATTAGTTCAGCTTCCGTGCAACCAGCTTCGTCACAGAGGTGCTGAAGAATTTCCTTTTCTTCAGCGGTCAACGTCGCTTCGACTTTCTCGCTTCGTCTCATTTTTATCCCTTCAGCTTCGGAGTGGCCTCCGAAACAAGATTTGGAAAAGTCCGCTGAATTTTTCTCGAAGGCGAAACCGCTTCGCGCGAAATGGAACTCAGCTTTGCCTGTTTTCTTTTCCCGTAGGATGGAAAAGCAAGATCGTAAATGGCCATAGTTCATGTTTACATGTAATTATGGCCATTTACGTACATCTTGCAATCTCCGGAACGGTGATTGGGCGAAACGCAGTGTAGACGTGGAATGAGAGGCCTCATTCCAAGCGAGAGGCCTCGCGGCGTCGTAACTGCGTGAAGACCGTGAGCGGAAGCGAATTTTTAACGCGAAGGATGCTGAATGTTAGAAATTCGCTGTAGCGAGAGCGGAGCGGTAATGCGAATGCGAGGGGTGCCGAGTGTTTGCATTGCTGCGAAGCGGGTTTGCGGCGCCCGCGCCGCAAACATTCGACTTTATCGAATCGTTTTTCGATACGCTTACGAAAAAGTTGAGGCACCTTTCGACAATTTCAATGGCGCGGAGAGTCGTTAGCGTGACTCGCAGCGCTGTTGGATTTGTCGAAAGGTGACGCGGCTCGCATTGCGAATCGAATGGCGAGTTGATTTTCATGCGGCGGTCAAGCCGCCTATGATCGCGACCAGAGGTCGCTATCGATTTTCAAAACTCGCGTTTTGTTTTGACGCGAGTTGAGATGCGAAACGAAAAACCGAAACGCCCGCGCGCGCCGTTTCGACTTTTGCGCGGGCGCGATTCGAATCAAACGAAGAACCAGACGATGAGATTTTGAGTTTCGCGTTTTAGATCTCAGAAACCAGATCTAAAAACTGCAGCGTTAATTTCACTTCGCCAACAGCATTACGGCGCGAGCACATCCAACGGAACAACTTGGACGCCGCGGTCGGTAACATAGGCTTGTGAACCAAATCCAATGATTGCAACTTTCGAAACCGGCGGGTTGTTTCCGGCGGCAACCATACGTTCCTCGACAGCAACAAGATTGTCAGATGCCTCTTCGATTTGAGCAGAGCTGAGCTTAACTTCAACCGGGATCCAGGTCCCGCCAGGAGCCGCAATGACTGCATCGACCTCTAGATCGCGAGAATCGTGATAGTGGTAGAGGCTCATTCCGTTTGCTCGTGCATAAACCCACAAATCATGGAGCGCCAGCGATTCAAATAGTAGTCCAAGCGTCTTGAAATCTAGCAGCAAGGTCTCCGGAGTCGCCCCGAGCGCAGCGGCCGCCAGTGACGGGTCAGCAAGATGATGCTTCTTTGATTCTCTTAAATGCACAGGAGATCTCATTGCTGGATTCCATGCGGGAATATCGCGAACGAAGCTGACCCGTGCGAGAAGAGATATATACGATGCCGCCGTTTGTCTCGACACATCTCCACCAAGGTCGGCCACAAGCGTCTTGAGTGTCGCCAGAGTGGATTCATTACGCGCAAGCGATTCGATAACAGCTTTGACCTTTTCAGGATCGCGCCGAGAGCCATCAACACGAGACAAATCTTCTTCGGCAACTATACCGATATAACGTTTTGCCATCGCCGACGCAGCCAGCACATCGCGCCCGACCGCCGCGGGCCATCCGCCGCGAACAACGCACTCGGCAATCGAGGCAGAATCCAACGATCCGAAAGCGCCATTGAACTTTTCGCCAGAAATAATGCTCGACAGCTTAACCGCACCGCTAGATTTCCCAAGTTCAAAAAGCGTCATGGTGTCCATGCGCAATTTAGCGAACCTTCCAGCACCGCTGTGCATCGGCCGCTCATTGTCTCGCGGTGTCGCCGACCCCGTAAATATGAACTGGCCAGGCTCACCGCCGCGATTGTCGCACTCAAACCGCGCCGCGTCCCAAAGTTTCGGGACCTCCTGCCATTCGTCGATCAGCCGCGGCACCTCGCCGGAAACGGCAAGCGCCGGATCCGTCTCGGCACGCAAGCGATTCTCGAAGTTGCGCGACGGGTCCATGAGAAGGAGCCTGGACGCCGCACGGGTCCCGGCTGTGGTTGTCTTTCCACACCATTTCGGTCCTTCGATGAGAACGGCACCGAATATCCCTAGCATCTGGTCGAGCTCATTTTCGATAATTCGAGTGTAGTACTTTTTTGGCATATTTTTCACCATTGATTACCAGCGCGTTTAACTAAATTTACCGTTTTCATTTAACCAGATTTTGCTTTTTTGATTAACCAGATTTACGCATTTCAGTTAACGAAACAGATTAAACATGACGAGTCAAGCCACGGCAGGCGCGCGTCGTACTGCGGCAATCTCAGTATTATTTAGATTTACTTGCTGCCGGAATTGACCCGAACAGCCTGTCACCTCTTCATTTCAATCATCTATACACAGTCAGGAACGAAAATTACGACATTCTTGACGTGTTCGCGCGTGCTGATACGTATTTTGATTTGATAGACCATCTTAAATTCGCAACCTACCTTATGATTCATCGAGATGGTAGAAGCATTGAAGATATTTTTGAAATGCATCGCGATCGTGATGCATTTGCCGTTGCAGAGAGCTATACGGCAACTCTAGATCAAGCTGGGGGTGTATTATGCGATTTCTTGTTTCGAAATCGACCGGCTGGCAATAGTTCGTCGAGAAGAAAGAGCGCAGGATGTCCTATCCTATCGATACCCTGTTCAAAAGCTTTATCAGCTCTTCATTGAGACCATGAACATTTCAGGCTTCGAATCAGTGGCGAGCACCCCGACAAAAATAGTCGTTAGGAGTGTCAAATGAATAAGAATGCCACTGCGCAGTTGCACGTCTATTCCGCCTTTTTCGTTCTCGCGGGATTTGTTTTAAATCGGGGGGTATTTCTACTTTTCCTTGCGAATAAAGGGATGTCTGTCACGCAAATCGCACTTTATCAAGCCCTATTCAACATTGCAACGGTCGTTCTCGAGTTACCAACAGGGTTAGTGGGCGATTTCTTTGGAAAGAAGTTTTCGATTCAAGTGGGCGTGCTGCTGCTTTTCT
>OGQK01000986.1_pt1 | contig 16723 bp, 11 predicted proteins | sample 1553221 | NCBI WGS metagenome assembly OGQK01 (sample SAMEA2579996, study PRJEB22360) | human gut metagenome | biome: human gut; feature: human-associated habitat; material: faeces | place: Denmark | collected 2008/2010 | reverse complement strand
AGCATCTGTTACGGGGTTGCCTGCGGGCCAGCCCCCCGCCCCGGGAGAACACCGTTTCCCGCTTTCTGACAAAGCTGGACGAGTTCGATCTGAACGAGTACATACGCTCCATCCACTTCGACGAGCTGAAGGTGCCCACGGTGCCCTTCCAGCTGCCCGCCAGGTGCACGTACACGGGACTGCGCCAGATGATGGACAGCGAGCTGGACTTTATGAAGGCGGCAGTGCTGTCCCGCTCCATGGAGCCGGTGTTTATGTACAGCGATATGCCCATGACCGAGATGGCGAAGGACGCGGAATTTCCGAAAAGGTGGATGTTCGGCATGGCGATGCTGCTGAAAAAGGGGCTGAAGCTGCAAATCGTCCACAATATCGACCGCTCCCTGCCGGAGATGATGCTGGGGCTGGAGAGCTTTATCCCCATGTACATGACCGGTCAGATCGAGCCGTACTACTTCAAAACGCCCCAAGGCGGCGTGTTCCTCCACTTCCTCCGTGTCAGCGGCACGGCGGCACTGTCCGGCGAGGCGGTGGCGGGGCACCACGCCGAGGGCAGGTACTATCTCACCAACAACCGCGCCGAGGTGGCGTATTACCGCCGCCGGGCGGACGCCCTGCTGGAAAACGCACGTCCGCTGATGGACATTTACCGCGAGGACAAGGCGGCGCGTCTCAACGCCTTCCTGCTGGCGGACAGCCGCACCGCCGGACGGCGGCGCAGCCTGCTCTCCGCCCCGCCGCTGTACACGGCTGAGCCGGAATTTCTGGACGGCCTCCTGCAAAAGCACGCCGTGCCCCAGGAGGAGCGGGCGCGTGTGCTGTCCTTCACCCGCAGCCGCCGGGAGCAGGTGGAGACGCTCCTCAAGGAGAACGAGCTGCACCTGGAGCTGCCCCGCCTGACCCGTGAGATGTTCGACCAGTACCCCGCCGCGCTGTCCCTGTCCGGGCTGTTTTACGAGCGGGACATCCCCTACACCTACAAGGAGTATTGGGCGCACCTCCGCCAGACGGAGAAATTTGCCGCGTCCCATCCCCACTGCACCATGGAGCTGACCAGCGGTGGCGCGTTCCGGAATTTGCAGATCACCATGCACGAGGGGCAGTGGGTCATGGTGTCCAAGGAGAAATCCCCCGCCATCCACTTCGTTATCCGCCACGCCAAGCTCCGCACCGCCATCGAGTGCTTCACCCCGCCCGTGGTGGAGGAATGACCGGCGGAAGGGAACGTCTCCAAAAAAGAAAGACACCCATGTGGGTGTCTTTCTTTTTTGTGATTGTCCACAGGTTTTGTTGTCAGTAAATCAGTGCCTTTTGTCTTGCTTTTCCGGTGACGTAGCCGCTCCTTCCAGCAGTTCTGTCACGATCTGATTGAGCTGTGCGGCGTTCTTGGAGGTAATAACAGGGACGCCGGTGCGCTCCTCGACTGCCTTCCGTGCAATCCCAGCAGCTTCACCGCCCTCACGGGCTACAGCCAGATTCTCTGAAAATGTCTTCGGTGTTTTCTGTTTGGGGATTTCCGTGGTGGTCGCCTCTGCCAGCATATTCAGCACCAGCTCCAGGGTAGTCATGTTGTCACGGAGATTCTCTTTCTTCAAGCCCTTGAGATTTTTATATTGCCGCGTAGACATTCCTGACCATGCATGGGAGATCTCATCGGTAAGTATTGCGTACTCCACGCCTTTCTGTACGCCTCGGGCATCCCACTCATCCGTCAGTTCCTTACGGACTTGGATAGCTTGCAGCCGCTGGTTGATCCACGCGCGGGTGTAGCCTTTCTTGAGGTATGTCTCCAGTGCCCGTTCAATGGTCAACTCTGGATCGATGGTTTCCTCAATGTGTTCCCGTCCGACTTGCGCCAGCCACAGCTTGAACGGCTCCGCTTTGGGTGAGGGAATGGACTGGATGATGCGGAGAAGCTGCTCAGTGTCGGCTACGTCGGTCAGGCGCTTTTTGCCATCGGGAGCAGTCATTTTCAACTGTACGATTTTTTCGTACAGTTCGACTGCGCCCTCAGATTTAAGTTTCCTCTTGAGGTCGCTCCAATAACGGCGAGGATTATCTGTGCCGCTCAACACCTCACAGACGTCGACAATGGAAAAGTACCATTCTTCCTTTTCTTCGTCCCATGCGGTACGAATGCGTTTGTCCTCGAATAGTTGGATCTTGTCATTTTGTGCCATTCTGTTCACCTCGCTTCTGTAGTAACTCTTTCAGTAATCCCTGACATCCTGCCAGCACATCCTGCCATGTTGCCTCGAAATCTCCAGTGTACCACGGGTCGGCAACATCGCGGGGGTGGTCGGTGTAATCCAGCAGCAGGTGTATCCTGCCATCCGGGTCACCGCCGCAGATATGGTGCATATTCCGCAGGTTGGCGCTGTCCATGCCGATGAGCAGATTGAATTCCTTGTAATCGTTTTTAGTGAGCTGCCGCGCCGCGTGACCGCCGCAGGCGATCCCGTGTTCGACCAACTTGCGCCGCGCCGGAGGATAGATGGGGTTGCCGATCTCCTCGCGGCTGGTTGCGGCGGACTCTATATGAAATTGAGCCGCCAGCCCCGCTTTTTCTACTAAGTCCCTCATCACGAACTCAGCCATCGGGCTGCGGCAGATGTTGCCGTGGCAAATAAAAAGGATTTTCTTCATATTGCGGTGTCTCCCAGATATTATCGATTGCTATAGACGCGCTTTATCCGCAAATTTGGAATCCCTCTTCTGTTTTCTTCAAGATTTTCTGATGCTGAGCCAGCAGATACATTACGATATACTTTGGCACCGTACTGACACTCATATTTATAGGAATTTTTACAATGCGCATCTCATAAGATACATCAATAGTAGTAATATCAAATTGTTTTCCTTCATTGGTATACTCTGCCTTCCATGCTCCCTTTAATGCGCACGAAAGATGGCAAGATTTATATGCTTTTCTATCGTTCCTTTGATTCTGAAAATACACTTGCTGCTCCGCAGTTTGCTGCTGTTCTTCTTCTAATTGCTCAACGAAAACATTTGCGGAAATGATTTCGCCAGCGGGATTGATTAGCCGTACTCCCTCAGTAAACACCGCCTGCGAGTCACATAGATTTGATAGCTCTGCCTGTTGTGAAGGATTGTTTGCCGTAAATGAAACGTCTAATGTATTATAATGGCTAAAGAATGCTGCATTTAAATAAGCACTTGCGCCAGCTTCTTGTCTTATAGTTATCAATTCAATACCATGCGTTTTGGCGTACGTCATTGCGCCAGACTGAAACCCGCTGCTTGATACAAATGCACCATGCGGCTGACCTGGAATATCCATCAAAATGCCATGAAAAGCAATGATTTTGTCTTTCTTAACCGGAGATTTCCAGTTTTTGATTTCCATCAAAGTTTGGTACGGAAATCCTCCCAGTTCAAAATCCCAAAGCACATCAATTTGATGCGTAGCGCCACTGATGCCTTTAATAGTTTCATTGTGGCGTACCGCAATATGCTTTAGTCCGCACCTTTCGTAGTCGACAATCGCTTGAAAAATATCTTGGACAAGTTTTTCATATTCTGTACCCTTGTTTGCCATACCAACCTACCCCACATTTCAGTTGCACAAAGGCTCCATTCTGGTAAAATCCAACTACACGTAGACGTTTCTTACTTTGCATAGTCTGAACATTCCAGTAATGCTTTTCTCTTTTCCTTGCCTTGTGCAACTCTTCCATATAAATTTTTCACTTTGTATTTTACACGATTCGTTCCAATTGTTCAAGGGTATATAGAATTATGACACACAATCAACCAACTCGTAACTTTTCAATTTTCTCGATCCCGCTTTTCAGCCGGACAAGCACCTCATCCTTAGAGAGTATCCTGACCGACTCTACCAACGCACGAATTTGGTATTCGTCCCACTTCGTAATGGCTGTACCGGCCTGCTCCAGAGTATCTGCGGCCAACTCCATGTGGCTGGTCAATTCTGCGTCCTCTGCCTGCCGCTGCTCCAGCTCGGCACGTCTGGTCTTCAGTTCCGCTTGCTGGGCAAGGATCGTCTTGAACCGTTCACTATAGTCTTCACTATTGCCGGAGGCCGCAGCGGTGAGAGCATCGTCAAACTCCCGTGCCAGAGCTTCTAATTCTCTGTCGATCTCCGCGACGGTAAGTTCTCCACCTCGGCTGGGGCGTATCACCACCTGTAGATTTTCCGTGACCTGCCGCACCAGCGTGGGCTTGTCCGACATTACGCTGTTAATCGCCCGCAGAATAGCCTGCTGGAGCTGCTGCTCATCCACAGAGGGCGAATCATGGCAATATTTTTTGCCGTAATCAAAGCGGCTGATGCAGCGCCAGACAATGTGTTTCTTTCCTCTGTTGACCCATGTGCAGCGGCGGTACAGTGTGCCGCACTCGCCGCAGATAAGCCGATCTGACAGGGCATATTTCGGCGTATAGCAGCTTCTGCCGCTGGGGGTGCTTTTCTGCGTATTTCCCTTCAGCGCGTTACGCCGTGCCAACTCCGTCTGAGCGGCATCGTATGTCTTGCGGTCTATGATCGCTTCATGATTATTTTGCACAAGATACATGGCACGTTGCCCTGTATTACGGATGGTCTTACGGCTGATGCAGTCCTGTCGGAAGGTTTTCTGCATCAGGACGTCACCGGCGTATTTCTCGTTGGATAGGATACCTCGTACCGCGGAGTGTGTCCATGTTGCACCGCCGCGGGCGTTTGGAATGTGGCGATCCTCCAAGTCTTTGCGGATCATGTTAAGGCTGTCGCCGCGGAGGTACTTCTGGTATATCTCCCGGACAATCTCTGCCTGTTCTGGAATGACCCGTGGCTTACCATCCAGCCCTTTCTCATAGGCGTACAGATTGTGGTAATGGATGGTGACTCACCGCGCTGCATGGCGTATCGTTTGCCTGCTTGGATATTTCCAGAGATGGACTCGCTCTCCGCTTGGGCGAAGGCCCCCATCATGGTCAGCATCAGCTCTGTGGACTCGTCCATGGAGTTGATGTTTTCTTTTTCAAAGTAGACTGCGATGCCCTGTGCTTTCAGCATTCGGACGTAGTTCAGGCAGTCTACGGTATTGCGGGCGAAGCGTGAGACGGACTTGGTGAGAATCAGGTCGATCTTGCCCTGCTTGCACCATTTCATCATCCGCATGAAGTCTGCCCGCTTCTTGGCCGAAGTACCGGTGATACCCTCATCCGCGAAGATGTCGGCTATCGTCCACGACTTGTTCTCCATGATCTTCTCGGTGTAGTAATTTTTCTGCGCCTCGTAGCTGTTGAGCTGATCCTCCTCTTTGGTGGATACCCGGCAGTAGGCTGCCACCCGAAGCTGTCGCTGCTCGGCAGTTCCGGTGTTCTTTGGCGCAGCGGGTATCACGATCACCTTCGGCTTGTTCTCTCCCACGTTCACTGGCTCCTCTCGATGATCTGGCCGTTTTTCAGCAACAGGCTGGCCTGCCCCTTTTTGACATAAACCTGGGCCACTGTGTTTTTCAGTAATTCAACATTGATCTCCGCCATCGGTGCAGCACCGGTGAACAGATGCCGCAGGCGTTGGCTTTCGTACTCACTGCTGCCGATGGTGTTATATTGCATTCCTGCCAGACGCAGGGCGAGCTCTTTAGCGTTGTTCTCATCCACCGGGCTGGTGGTGAGTGCTGCGGAAAATCGCCGCTCCATTTCGGCCAGCTCACCATGGTTGACGGTCTGCGGCTGTGGCTTGATCTGTTCTGGTGCTGCCGCAAGGCTGTTCAGCAGGGACAGCACCTGCGATTCCACCGCCACGCTGGGCCTGCCGTTGCACAGACGGCGCAGTGCCTTTTGCGCTTCGGTTACCTGCACCGTAGGCTTACGCTCTGACCGTCGCCGGGCTACTTCCTGTAGCTGCTCTGCAGAAAGGATTGCCGGAAATCGTTCTGTACCGGCGTAGCGGTTGTCCTCCAAAATACGAGCCACCATATTCTTGTTCCAGGGCTTGTCCGCGTCGTAGGGAGGGCCTTTTTCTTTCAGATGGTCGGTGATGTCGTTGAAGGATGCCCCGGCCAGATAGCGGGCATAGATGCCCTGCACAGCTTGGGCCTCCTGCGGGTGAATAACTATCTCGCCCATGACCATCTTGTACCCGAAGGGCAGCTTCCTGTTGCCCATTACCGCACCGTCCTTTCTATACTCTCCCGCAGCTCCAGCCCGCTTTTCAGTCGAAACCGCAGGCTGGTGTTGCTCTCGATAATGACCTTGTCAATAAGCTGACCGAACAGCTCCCCGTCAAAGTCGTGCAGCGTTTCAGGCCCTCTTTTGAGGATGGTGATGAGCTCCTGGGTGCAGGGGATGGTGTCATCACCGTCTTGGTTGAGGATCCTGCTTTTGGCTTGCTTGGCGGCGTGGAGCTGTTCGGTCAGCGCATTGCTCTTGGATATAAAAATGTCAGGATCAACGCAGCCGCTTTCTCTCAGAGTGGCCAGCAGTTGATTCTGACTGGTAAGTTCCGCTATTTGTTTGTTCAGTTCAATGACGTCCACACTCCAGAGGAACTTTTGTTCACGGATGGACTGGAGGGTGGCGATGAGGTCAGGCAGAATGTGGCTGCCCCGGTGCTTGAGATTGTAATACAGACGAAGGAATGCTTGCTGGATCTGGGTTTCGGGAATCTGTGTGATGGGACAGGCATCCTCGTCGCCGTCATGGCGCATACAGAGCCAGTACCTTGCGGATGTTGACCGCTTTGATCTGCATGCAGCACCGCAACTGCATTGAATCCGGCCATGAAAAGGTGTCTTTTCTACTGATACTGTTTTTTCTCGGCTCTTGAACAATCTCTGCACACGTTCAAACCAATCCTGCGGGATAATCGCATCGTGGATTCCTATAACATAGTAACTGCTGTGCTCTCCACTATTCCGTATCCTCTTTCGGGGGAGGGTGTCCGTGGTATATTTTTTCTGCAGCTGCGCATCACCTATATAGCTCTCGTTCCGAAGGATATATTCTATCCGCCCACGCTGCCAGTGAATGTTCAGCACATTGCTCTGATTCAGCATCTTTGTGATCTCTGTGGTGTTTATCCCTCGCAGATACATTTCGTATATACTGCGAACCACCGCCGCGTACTCCTCATTGATAATAAGCGAACCGTTTACGAGGTCATAGCCCAAAGGAGCGCTGCAGGTATTGAACTCTCCGCGCTCCATCCGCTTTTGGTAGCTCCAGCGCATATTGCCGGAGATGGACTCGCTCTCGCTCTGGGAGAAGGCTGCGTGCAAGGCTGTCATCAACTCAGAGGACAGCCGTGCGGTGTCAATATTCTCTTTCTCGAAGAAGATGGTCGTGCCATTGGCTCGGAACTTCCGGATGGCCTCCAGGCACTCTGCCGTATTGCGGGCAAAGCGCGAGATGGACTTGACCAGGATGCGGTCAATGAGTCCGCGTCCGCTGTCGTCCAGCATCCGTTTGAAATCCTCCCGTTTCTCCACCGAGGTGCCGGTGACGCCTTCGTCGGCGTAGATGTCCACCAGCCGCCAGTCCTCATGTTCCATGATGTACTGTGTATAGTGGATGTTCTGCGCTGCGAAGGAATTGAGTTGATCCTCCGAGGAGGAGCTCACCCGGCAGTAAGCTGCCACCCGCAGTTTCTGTGCATCCCTCTCATGGGTGGCCTCGATCCTGATGATCCGTCGCTCCTTGCCATTCAGAGCAAGGTTTCCGTTGATATTTTTTTCTTCCGTGACCGTTCACCTCCTCCTTGTAGCAACACAACATACCATAGTCACCTTGTTAAAGCTACTGCTTTTTGCGAAGAAATTCAGAAAGAAATAGGGATCGTCGCGCCGGTCTGCACGGCGATACGCACGGCGACCTGCTCCAGCTCCGCCTTGGGAAAACCGGCTTTTTTCAGTGCTGACAAAGGATTCAGAATACCGCAAAAGTCAACGTTCTTATCCTGCATGATTTTCTCCTTTTATACATTTTCTGATGGCACAAACACGGACACTGTCAGATGTAGGGTGGGTGTGAGTGAGAGAAGGATCAGACGCGGTAAAAGCAAAAAACGAAAAGGGGAGAGAGAAGAGAGACCAGTGTCCGCGTTTCTACCATCAGGCAAAAGCATTATGGCGGGGCCGCTCCAAGGCGTGTTGGAGCGGCCCCTGCCGTTTCCATCATTTGTTCAGTCCTATTCAACACTACTTCCCGGACTGGCGGGCGGTCAACTGGTCTGCGGCTGGCACCGCACATGGGAATTGCACCCCTCCGAGGATCGCTCCGAGCTGCACCGATGTTTTGGATGTATCGCTATGCAGAAGTACCATTATAGGCAGATGACGTCATGGCGAGACAGCCTGCCACGGCTGCTTTTGGATGAACGGGTATCGCTGGGCACCTTCCGGTTTGGGGCCTGCATTGACACGGGATACTCCCGTGCAGGTGGTCATGGCGCGTTCTCCGCATCGCTGTCCTCTGTTCAGGAGGCTCATCTGCTGATGTGATCCAGTTGCCGGATATGGCCGTGCGGCGTTTTTCAAAGTACAACTAAGCCGTTACCGTTGGCTCTGGTGTAATTGTACCTCGGACGATCTCGCCGCAACAGAGACAAGATGGCAGGTTTCAAAGGTCTGCCTCCAGTTCAGAGAGGAATGCTATCACGGATTGAAGGAGTCGCTTCTTGTCATTGCATTCTGTACCCAGCAGGAGATAGTCTAATGAAATACCAAAACAGCTTGCCAGTTCCACTGCAAACTCAACAGAGCCGGTCCTTTGGCTGCTTTCGATTTTCACGATGTAAGTTCCTGTCACATTCATTTTTTCCGCAAGTTGCTCCTGCGTGAGCCCCTTGCTGATCCGTAATTGCCGAATCCTTGTCCCATATGATTTTCGGTCAAAGTGCATTTTTTTACCTCCGTTTCGTCATTTTTGAAGAATTCGCAAAATGACGGAAGCGGCGGACCACGACAACGAATAAAAACTGACGTCTTTCGACAGCAAAAAAGGCGCGACGAACCAACCGTGGTTTGTCGCGCCTTTTTTGCTGCTGTATATGGAATTATTTTTCTTTCACACAGATTGCTTTTAGCATTATATCTGTACGATGCTGTCGTCCATGGGTCGCTGTGCCTCAGCGGCCTATGGACTTGCTTGCACGGAGCAAGCTCTGGATATTACCAATACTTGGGATACTTGCTGGTGCTCTGCTGTTTTTCGGCATACTGCCACCAGGGAACCTGATTGGCAAAGTCCGTCAGCTTATCCCAGAACTGATCGGCCAGCGTCCCCTTGTCCACGTAGACCGTGACAGTATAGGTCTTGCTGCTGCCATCCTCCATGGCGACGGTGTAGGTCACGGCATTGGTGAAGTTCACCGTCTCGCCGTTACCGGGCGTTAGGGACTTGACACCGTTTGTGGCGATAACCGGGGTCAGCTTCGTCACATCTGTGCCGCGGGGCATGGTGATGGTAATAGTGTTGGTGGTATTATTCACTGCACCGGCCACGCCGTTGATGGAGAAGCTGGTGATGCCCTTGGCAGTCGTGGTGGCCGTCTCCCACTGGCAGGTGATGTTGATGTCACCGGCAGGCATCTTGAAGCGGTTATTCGTGATAACCTTGTCCATCGGAGCCCCACTCTTAGCAAAGCCATAGCACAGGGAGCCCTCCACCATCTGATAACCGCTGTCGGGCGTTACGGTGACGATAATCTCATCGCCCTCGTTGGCCTTGGTGCGGTTGGTGGTGATTTTGCCACCCTTGGGTGCGCTTATCGAGATCTTATACGCGCCGGTATCAGGCGTATCAGTATCACTGCCATAGGCGGGGGTCTCCACCTTCAGGGCAGCACTCTCGCCTCCGGCTGCACCCACAACAACGATGTAGATGTCACGGGCGTCCTCGATCAGATTGCTGAGGGTGAATGTCGTCTCACCCGCGCTGGCCGTACCTTTGGTGGTGGACTTCTTGATTTCATCCACCGTGGGAGCCGCTGCGCCGTGGGTCACAACTTTGTAGAAATAGGTGCCGGCCTCGCTGGAGGTAAACTTCACCGTTGCACCGGTCTTGCTGGTGCGGGTGGCGGAGCCGTTGGACAGGGTGGGGGCGTTGGGTGCGGCGGCCTTCTTGATGGTAATGGTGTACTCCCGGGTAGGACCTTCGTTGCCTTCCGTAAGATCCTTCTGCGAACGCACGACGAACTTTGCAGCCGTGCCTAGCGTCATATTGCAGGCTTGTCCGTTCACATCCCACGCCGTCGTATCTCCATCTCTAAAGACCTTGGCATTCTTGGAATACGTCAGCTTAAGAACCATATTGGCCAGATTGGATGCGTCCGCATCAGCCGGCAGGGTAACTGTAAATGCCGTGCCATCCTGATCGCCTTCAAAGGTATTACCGCTATGATCCAACAGTAGCACCGATTCCAGAATACATTCCTCACTCAAATAGTTGGGGTCTTCCACGAAAGTGGCAACCACATTGACGGGCTGATGATTGGTCGCAGGCATAACAAAGGTTGTTTGGGCTTCAGTGCTGTTCGCAATTTCAACCTGAGTGTTATCGGAACCATAAGTCACGCTCCAACTTTGGAAAACATATCCAGTCTTTGGCTGCGCCTGCAGCTTGATTTTCGTTCTTTCGACTACACCGATAAGGCTTGTTGCCGCTTCTTCTGTGCCAATCTGAGCGGTGGCAGTACCCATGATCTCGTCATTCACCGTGACATTCACATTACCATAGTCTTTCGCTGCAAAGATGGCACTAATGGTATAGTTTGAGGTTCCGTCAACAGTGAAGTAAGGTCGTTCGATACCTCCATATCCTGCGTCATATTTGAAGTTCACCTGCTCATTCGTTGTTGTGTTAGTGATTTCCCAGCCGACCAGTTTGTAACCAGCATTATTTGTGCCAGCATTAATAACTGCAGAAACTTTTGCACCAGCAATCACTGTCCGGGTAACAGAGTCATTCATATGTTTCCCAGAAGTGGAATCGTATGTTGATGCAACCACTGCCCAGTCACCGATCATTAACGACACATCGCCCGCATTAAAGTCGTTTGCGGTCAAAGTGACTTGTGATCCGACTGCCACAAACACAGCTTTAAGTGAGACAGTCGCTGCCGGCATATTGAACGTCAGCTCCGCATTTTTCAATTCAGCGTCAGACAATAAACCGGTAGGCCCTGCCACCACTTCCCAACGGTCAAACTTGGCATCGTATAAGTCGGTCTTAACGTAACTGTACTTCTGAGGAATGGCCTTGACCATAACGGGATCGCCTACTTTTGCTTCACTGGCAGACGTACCATTTACGGTAATCTCCGTTGTTCCCATCGGCTGAGTCACATTTTCAGTATTGATTATATACGCGCCATCGACTGCGGCGGTAATTGTATAGGTTTCTTCGCTCGCTGCCGTAACATTCAGCGTCACTGTGTACTCAGGGCTGTCGGCCTTGCCATCGTTGGCGGTAAACACCAGCGTGGTCGTACCGGCAGCTTCCGGTGTATAGCTGTAATTGGCCTCTGCCGCAATAGCCTCGGCATCGCCCACCTTCACCTTGTAGGTCAGCGTATCATTGTCCGCATCCTCAAAGATGGTGGTCAGATCCAGCGTCCATGCCGTACCGACGGTGGCGTCGGCAGTCGTGGGGTTCACCATACCCTCCTTGATCGTGGGGGCGGTGTTGGTCTCGCCGCTCTGTGTGTCGATCGTTACAACCAGATCATAGTAATACCACTTCTTGCCGGTATCCTGAATCGCTACACGCACAGCATCGTTATTCGAGCTCCGGTATGTATTCGGGTCTGTGGCGCTCGGCGCAGTGGTCAGGTTCCTGTCTGTAACGACGGTCGCATCCTTGCTCGCAGTCATAGAATAGCCGCTAGACAGCAAACGTAGAAAATCAGGAGCCTTTGCCGGTGTCGTTGTCGGGCTACCATCCGCAACAGAGACCGGGGACTTCACCTTGATGCGGATCTCACCGGCCAAGCCTAAGTAGTCATTGGCACTTTTTCTGAGTTCTGTGTAGTTCACAATTTCCGCTTCTGTCGTCTCTACTTCGCAGGCGGCTGTCCTCGAGGATGCCTTACTCTTATCATACAGGTAGCCATCTGTCACTGTGAAGCTTGTGATCTGCGGCCAGGTTACTTCACTTGCCGCTGCCGTAACATCATCCGCCGCATACGCTTTAGGTGCAGCAACCGTAAGGAAGCTCATCGCCATGAGCAGGCAAAGGAGCAGTGATAACGTCCTTTGCCCTTTTGTCACGTGCATATTTTTCTCCTCCCTAATTAAATCTATGTCCGTAGCTGGTTTGATGGTCAGCCACGTCGCTATTCTCTGCCACCGCACCCCAAAGCTGTTGAGAAATGCTGCGCTCAAAGATAACGGTGACGGTATAGTTTCTGCTCTCCGTACCCAGCGTTACGGTATAGGTCAAAGGACTGGTGAGATTCACGACCTCACCGGATACCGGACTGACAACAGCTCCCGCAGGAACGGTGACGACCGGTGCTACCGCCGTGACATTCGTCCCAACCGGCAGTGTGACGGTAATGATGCCGGCACTCTGGTCGATCACACCATCCACACCCAAAACGGAGAAGCCTGTGATTTTCGCGGTGCTGGTGGCGGGCGTATCATTCCCACCGCCGCCCTTGGCGGAGATCGGCTGGCCGCTCTTATTCAGCACGGTAACGGTATAGGTGCGGCTGGCCAGATCGTTGTCGCCGCCCAGCGTGAACGTGGCAGCGTTGGCAAAGTCCACCGCAATGCCGGAGGTCGGTGAGCAGGTCTTGCCGGTGAATTCGATGTCCGTCACCAGCTTGGTGCTGGTCAGCTTGGAATCGTCCACACCGGTGACAGTGATGGTGCTTTTGGCGTTGTCAACGACGCCATTGTACCATTCACCGACCGCCTGAACACGGAAACTGGTGATCTCCGCCTGCGCCTTGGATACGACCTTAATACGGTAGGTATTCTGTACCGTCTTATCGCCGGAGGTCACGGTGAAGGTCTGCCAGTCAGAGAAGTCCATCACCTTCTTGCCATCTAAAGACGGGTTGGAGGTCGCCTTGTAAGAGAGGCTGGCACTGAGATACATCTTCGAGGTATCCATACCGGCGTTCACCGTAAGCAGAATCTCCGTTGTCCCATCGGATACCGTGGTGACTTTTTTCTCCAAAATGTCCGTTGCGTTCAGCACGCTGTTTTGCAGCTTGATGCTGTTGACATCCAGCTCGGCGCCGGCAGCACCCACATCACCATAGTTCACGGTGACGTAATAGGTCTTAGTGGTTTTCCCGTCCTCAGCCATCACGGTAAAGGGCTGCTTGACGCCCTCTACGAAGGTCGTGGGAAGATTCGGAGCAAGAAGCGTCGCTCCCTCCGCCATCGTCACGGTTGGGGTCAGGTTCGTCAAGGGCATACCGTTGGGCACCGTAACAGTGATGGTGTTCTCACCGCCTTCGCCGCCCTCGGTGATAACACCCGGCTTGCCCTCGATCTCGAAGCTGGTGATGGAAGCGTCCGTAGACATCTGCCGGGCAAAGTCAAACCGGTGGTAATAGAAATAGCAGGGATTTCCTTGACCGCCGCCTTCTAAAAACTTGAGATACCACTGGCTGGCATAGCAGCCCTCGTATGTTGCCAGGGCGTTATTCCGCACACTGGTCGTATGGTGGAAATACCCCTCGTTGACATTGGCGAAGTTATCCATCCAGTGTTGGAGCGCACTGTGACCCTGACCATCAGAGAACCGGGGGTCGGCATTCCAGTCAATGCCCATGCTGCAAAGGCCCATCATGACCCATGCGGCAGACTCGCTATTGATCGTACCCCACCCACCGAAGGAGAAGTCGGAATTCATCTTTCTCAGGATAAGCTCCAGACATTTGTCCAGCTTTTCCTTTACCCGCGCGCCATAAGCCTCATTGTCCTGATAGGGGGCCAGAGAATACATGATGGCACCCACCATGTCAATACCAAACTCGTCATAATTGCCGTATTTCAGAATGACATCTATTAGAGCCTCTCGTGTCCATCGGGCGTTGTCTGGAACGCTATAGTTTCCCATATCCAAAGCCAGCAAGGCAAAAATAGGGCCGTTAATGGTATAATCCCCGGAATAATTGTAGAGAACTGCAGCAAGGTCGTCGATCTTGTTGCCCTTGCTGTCGATGTACGGTTCTCCATTGTTATACTGTGAGAGCTTCGAGCAGTCAAAGCCACGGGCGGTCAGCATCATGATGGTGCGGTCAATCTCGGTCATTGCCACATTTGTCGTTGTGTTGAGTTTCACAAGTTTTGAGGCAATGTCGAAACTGTGAGTGCTGGTATTGTAGTTCTCTTTCCGGTTTTCATAGAACCCAAGATTCATCCACTCCCAATCATCATTGGCCTCGCTTCTATACCGGTTAATAATATTGTCGCGTATCTGCTCAAGCTTTCCTTTGTACGGATTTGGAGTAGCCTCGTCAGACATTGTGACTTTGACAGTGTAGGTTTTTGATGTCTTGTTTTGTGCCGTGACCTTGTACTTGACAGGCGAACTGAAATCCTGCACTTCACCGGAGACCGGAGAAACCGTGGCAAACTCGGAGGTTTCGATGGTCGGCGCGAAAACAGGAGAGATGCCCTTTGGCAGCGTCATGGTGATCTCAGCCGTGCCTTCGTTGATCGTGGCTTCATACCCGCCATAGCGGAAAGACTTGATCTGTCGCCCCGTCGCTACCGGAGTGCGGGTGATCGTCACTGTATAGTCCTTCTCAGCGCCGTTTTCCGCAGTCACGGTATAGTGATTTTCACCGACCTGAAGCCCTGCGGGCTTCTGTGTCACTTCCGCAAATTCGGATACCGTTATATCCGGCTCTGTCGTGGTAAGGTCCGTGGCATATGGAATCGTTATGGACACGCTGTTGCCGGAGATCGTACCGACCGCATCACCGATTTTATAGGAGAGAATGTCATTCTCCACAGATTTTTCCGCTGTGACAGAAACGTCATATGTGGCCTTTGTCCCGTACTTCGTGCTATAGACGACCAGCTTGATCTTCTGGCTAAAGTCGATCTTTTCGGTCTGGTCACTCCGCTGGCCGTTAACAGTATAATAGAATCCCTCGCCGGCATAATCTACCGTAGGGGACAGAGCGTTTAAAGTGGTTCCGACGGGCAGATTCAGCTTGATCGTCCCGTCGCTTCCGTTCACGCCATCCGTGATGCGGGCAGAGCGAACCTTGCCGTCGCCTGTCTCAATGTCAAAGGTAAGTACCTTTGTGTAAGGAGTTCCCTCTTCGACGTTGATCGTCCATCTTTGGCTCAGATTCTTTTTGAATCCGTATCCGGTGGTGTCGCTGCCGTTGTAATAGGTTCCCGTTGCGCGGTCCCCCGGTGTCACTGTGGCAATAGCCTGACCATCCTTCAGACTGCCAAGATTTTGGACAAACTGGCACTTATCATTTGTCTCAACCGTAGGCGCGGGAAGCTTGTCCCAGTCGGTATCTTTCGGTAAACGAAGTGTTATGGTTTTGTTGGCGGTGTCAATCAAGCCCCGTGAACCGCCGACTTCATAGTAAGTGACAGTAGGCTCTACAATACGGTGATTCTCTAAATAATTCAGATAATAGGGAGCAATCACATCCAGAAGCATGTCCAATTCCTTTAGCCTCTGCTGTGATATCTTATCTCCAGGATTGCAGGCGGGCTTGTCGCCTATATCTGGCACCTTATAGGTCGTCCAATGTTTAATAATGTCTTCAGCAGTGGCTGTTGCCCAGCCAGCACCCTCTACCCAATAGCTATGCGTATCAAGCCAAGCGATCCTGATGTCAAACCCTGTCTGAATCATATTGGCCACAATACAGGCCAGGTTGACATCACTGGGATGGCGACCACCATATTGCACTGACGCGCTGTTTTGCGAGTCTACCAAGGCGTCGAATATCTCGTCGAACTGCTTCATGGTCGAAATCAACTTTTCCACTCGGGCAGTATATGCCTCAAGCTTATCAACAGTATTCTCGGTTTCGGAGGGGTTTTCAACCATGGTGATCACAGGCAACACGAAACTTCGATCTGACTTGGCATCATAGAAGCGCCAGAATTGTGTTTGAGAATAGTCTGCTGCCCCTTTGACCACTGGCTCGATTCGATATCGTTGTGTGCTATCTTCAAAGCGAATGCCTGTATCTGCCCAGCCAGGCGCACCCGCCGTGCCGGTATAGTACGAGGGCGTCAAATTGAAATCGCCCGTTCCTTCTGGTAGTGTTAGCTGTACATAGCTGTTTTTGATTGCGGTGAAAAACACGCCTTTGTCCCATCCCTCAAAGTGGACAAATCCTTGGCGCGCTATATAGTAATCATCATAAATAGGACTGAAAACCGGCCACAGGGTATACTGGGACTCCAGCGCGTGTGCCGGCGTGATACAGGAAAGGAGCATCATCAAGGCCAGTAAGAATACCGGGATGCGCCGAATTGCTTTCATTGTTGGGGGTCCCCTTTCCATTTAGAAAGATTGATGTGTGGGCGGGCGGCGGATTCCGCCCGCCCACACATCTGAGTCATTTAGCGCATATTAACACGCCATTCTGTGGATATTAGAACCAGTTCAAATAGTTCACCGTATAGAACCATACAATTCGCGTAGAGCTGGTGAAGACCATGTCAGCGGCACCAACCGAGGGAATCGTAGAGTGATTGTCGGCGGCTGTCCCCGAGTAACCGATTGCATCGTTTGGTTGTTGATGAAA
>OGQK01000980.1_pt1 | contig 16777 bp, 20 predicted proteins | sample 1553221 | NCBI WGS metagenome assembly OGQK01 (sample SAMEA2579996, study PRJEB22360) | human gut metagenome | biome: human gut; feature: human-associated habitat; material: faeces | place: Denmark | collected 2008/2010 | reverse complement strand
AGTCCACCGATTACTATCCTTTCGGGCTGGCTTTCTCGACGAACAACCTGAACAAAAACAAATACCTGTTCAGCGGGAAAGAGCTTCAGGACGGCACCCTCGGCGGTTCGATGCTGGGCTTGTACGACTTCGGCGCGCGGCATTACGATCCTTTCGTCGCCCGATGGCTCAAACAGGATCGCTATGCAGCCAAATATGCATCTGCATCTCCGTATAGTTACTGTTTGAATAACCCAGTAGGATTCAGTGATCCTACGGGAGATACGATCGTAGTATTTTACGACGGCCATTTCAGTCACATAGACTATTCTGGTAATGGCATGCATATTTTAGATATTGTCCAAGGCCCAGATGGCAAAACGGATTATAATCAATATCTCTCGTTCAATGATCCGAACCATGACTTTAATGCTGTTCTTGAGGGCGGACAGATTCATGAATTGACATATGTTTCGGATGCGAATGTTAGCGACATGATGCAACGCAGCGGCGTGACAAGTACAATGGCCCGGTTATTTCCATATGCATACGCATGGAATCAAAGCGTAGCCGGAAAAATGGATTATGGTGCATCTTATGCTTTAAGTCCGTACACATTTTATGTCCGCGATGGTATAGCGTACAATTTGGGCGATTATGGAAATTATTTGTGGGGAGCCGGTATGGCAACATTGGGAATTCCCTACCTTAATGCCTCCCTCGGAGCACATTTAAATAATATGTTTTCAGGTCGGGCACAGCAAGGCTATGACGGAAGCAAAGCTTTCTATGATTTTGGTCCGGGAACATATGATCATGAAGAAATGACATGGTTTGATTCCCCCGGGGATCAAAGAGCGATATATAACGGTTATATGACGGGTATCAAACTTAAATATTAAAAGGAATGAAAAAGATTATTTTGTTGATCATAGCTTATTGTGTCCTTGCCTGTCAAAAAGACGATCAAGTGGCGAAAGTGTATGAAAACAGACAAAAAATTTTTGAGGTTTGCAACGATTATTACGCTCTTAGTCAGTATCCAGGCCGTGGCAATTTTGTTTTGCTCCGAACATATAACGGTTCAAATAAGCGATTTACTACATATACTTTCAAACATAAAAACCATTGTTTAGATCTTCGAAATACGCTTTCTCAAGCAGATTCATCCAGAATAGTAACAGAAACAACGCACCTTTTGGATTTTCTGTCTGCTTTTGAAATAACGGGGTTTGTTAACAACTTGCAACAAACCGTGTCCAAAGAGCCCCGGCAGTTACTATTGTCTGCAAAGAAGTACGAGTATATTTATCGTCCGGATTCCTTATGCAGTCAATTGGATGGTTATCGATCTTTAGGCGACGGATGGTATGTAAAGAAAGATCCTTATGGAGGCTGGTTTAGACGATTCTGGCGTTCGGTTTTTTCAAGAGGTTATTATTGGTAACACACACTTACATTTTTGTAATAAAAAAAGACGGCTTTCTGGCCGTCTTTTTTTATTACATATAGATAGTGAAGTATCATCTCTTCTCGCAAAAACTGCTTGAGTAATTCTTGCAGGTAATCAAAAGATTAACTATATTTATAGCGCATCGGGCGAGAAGCTGGCCTGCGATGCGAACGGTTCTTCGACATACTACCGGGGCGGGGTGATGATATACGGTGCCGACGACAAACTGTTGTACATGCTCACCCCCGAAGGGACGGTGTCCCGCAGCGAAGGTTCCGCCGGAACTTCATACACCTACAACTACTTCAAGAAAGACCATCTGGGCAGTACGCGCGTGATGCTCTCGGCCGTGGACGATACGCTGCAAACGGTGCAGTCCACCGATTACTATCCTTTCGGGCTGGCTTTCTCGACGAACAACCTGAACAAGAACAAATATCTGTTCTCAGGGAAGGAGTTACAGGACGGAAACCTCGGCGGTTCGATGCTTGGTCTCTATGACTTCGGGGCGCGGCATTACGATCCGATGATCGGGAGATGGACAACGACCGATCCTCTAGCAAGAAAGTACATCGGTTTATCTCCATATAACTATTGTGCCAATAACCCGGCCCGTTTTATGGATCCGAGCGGCATGACAATAGACACTCTTTCGGAGAAAGAATTTGCATCGATTTGGTCTTCTTTGCGGAACGATATGTTGAGTACCCAAAACCGACTGAATACACTAAATGCAGTCGATCACGAGTGGCAATCCATTGGCATGCAAAATAATATTGCCTCATTGGAAATGCGAATAGCCAGTATTGACTATACCTTGCAAACCATGAATATCATGCACAGCAGTTCACAACTCTATTCTTTGAATCGTATCGGTCCGACCGACATCGGAGGTTTGAGATTGGATGTTGTATCGGGCAGAAATGCTATCGTAGTTAGCTATGGTTCGATTCCCAATTTTGTTCATGAAGCGGTTCATGTACGTCAATTTGAAGAGGGAAGAGTCGCATTTAGTATGTCTTCTGGCAATCCTATGCTGAATGATATTTATAAAGAAGTAGAAGCCTATCAAATACAATATGATTATGATCCTCTTTCAGTGCAAGGCTTAATAAGTTCAGTAGGTTCTATTGTATCCAGAGAGGGTATAACGCCGGCATGGGTACAGGGATTGTATGACGGGAATGCAAACCAACCTTATAAACCAGGAGGATATGCGAAAACAGCAGAAATAGCTTTAGATAGAAATTCCACTTTACAAGATCTCATACCAGCTTATCCAAGTATGGGGCTAACTTATTCGCCAGATGTTGATCTGAATGCAAACCTATTTGATTACTTTAATTTGTATTATAAAAATGGAACTATAAAATGAAAAAGATTCTTTTTGTTATAATATTTCTATGGACAGTAAGTTCTTGCGGGATATCTAAAAGAATGGCTGATGTATCTGGAATATATCAGAGTCTTCGATATGAGGAAACGACTCATGAATTTGTCCCTAACAATTATTATCTTTTAATATTGAATAAAAATGGAACTTTTCTCGATGTAGAATATTGTAGCCGGTTTATTGGCACATGGACTTTTGTGCAAAAGAATGTAATCGAATTAAAATATACTCCAGGATCAACTATGGAAGAATTAAGAAAACAGTTTGATCCGGGGTATGTGAAGCCACCCCTCGATTGGAAGATTGAAGTCCTTAATAAAGATAGTCTGCGTATGAAAGGAGGTATATTTGAACGGATTAAATAATCAATCCATTCAGTTTAGTAATATTAAAGACGGCTTTCTGGCCGTCTTTTTTTACTATAATAGATACTCAGGTATCATCTCTTCCCGTAAAAACGGCTTGAGTAATTCTTGCAGGCAATCAAAAGATTAACTATATTTATAGCGCATTCGGGCGAAAAGCTGGCCTGCGATGCGAACAGATCTTCGAGTCATTGTCGTTCGGTTCCTTTAATTTAAAATAGCTTTTCTCCTTCCGACGAATCGTGTCGTTTGTTTACCCGATGACTTTACCGCACACCGATATACAGGGGGCCATTTACGGTCCCCTGTAATTCATTTCCAGATCGCGGGTCACTTACTCGTCTTTCAGGTCGGCATCCCGCTCGATCTGCTCGCAGAGCCATTTCAGGAACGGGGTCCGTCCGTTCTTGCGGTTTCGAATGGCCAGCAGCCGGTTGTAGATATGCGGTAGCCTGACGCCGAACAATTGCTCGAAACCAGCTATGATCTCCTTGATGTCACACCGGCCGCCGTTAATACACCGGCTGACATAAAGACCATAGGCGATCTCGACCAGATCGATCAGTTTGCCCGACCAACTCAAACGCACAGGTCTATCCCCGGCCGACAACATATCCAAGCCGCACGCCTGGGATATGAGTGTTAAAACGATCTCCTCTTCGTTTTTCAGCAATCGGATAATGTACTCGGTCTCTTTGCCGGTCACCTCGTAAACTTTCTTTGCCAACGAAAGCCTGATCCGTATTTGACGTAAAGTGCGAAGCTGCTGAATCGCATTTTTTTCTTTCGTGTAATAGTCCTTTGTCAAGCGGTTGAACTCAGCCGTAATTCGTTCGTAATCTTGCACATCGGTTAGGTCGATCACTTTGTTGGAAAATGCTTTGATGGTCTTCATACGATTTAGATTTATGGTTAGACTTACGGGTGAGCGTCACAGGGATTCGCATATTGAATTTACTGAATAATATGCTAAATTTCAATGCATTAAGAAAACAATCACTCATTCTTCCCATCACCTTACGGAGGTTTGCACGCCATAGCGTATTCGTTTGCCCGATAACTTCCGCTCCGCCCAAACGCGCCAAACAGCCCTAAACGGTATCAGGAAACCTGCGGATAGTGACTTTCACGTCGAGGGCCGGTGTACGGATCCGAATCGATTATCAATCAATATCTATCCATTATGGCAAAGCAAGCAGAACAGGCGCCGGGACAGTCCGCGCTGCAGGAGTATAAAGACGTGCTGCTGGCCTTGAACAAAGGCACCAAAGAGTACGGTTTCTGACCGAGATGAACCCGCAGACCGGGGAATTCACATGGGAGCGGCCTCAGGGCAAAGAGTACAAGAAGAAGATGTCCCAGATTCCCACGAACACCTGACTGGGAGCGTTTTTCCAGAAGTTCGCCGAGCAGTACGCCCAGTCTTCGCGCATCGGCTTCGACTTTTTCCGCGTACCGTTCGATTTGGCGGACAAGATTCTCGACACGATCGTCAAGGTCCGCATCGACAAACAGGGCATGGCTCAGGACCTCCGCAAATGGAACGCTATCTGCTCAACGACGAGGGGCGCTACGCCAAGCAGGCCGAGCTCGACCGCAAAATTGCGGCGGAACTGATATCGAATGCCGATACCGTGCAAAGGGCAGAAAGCGTCGAGGAACCGGAACGCATTCCCCTGAGCAGGTTCCTGATCCCGGAAGAGGAACTCAGGGCGGCCAAGCGGAAGCGAAAAAGCCCCGCCTATCGTTCCATATCCGCGCATGTTCCCGCCGGGTCCATATGGTGCGGCCCGGAGGGCGCAAGCTATAATGCCTATTGATACGAAATACCCGGCTCCGATGAGCCGGGTATTTTCAGTCTGTGCGAATCGAAGCCGAAACCGAGCGGCCGATCTCCGCGCGCTCCCGACGACGACCATAGGGTATGAAAGAGAAAGTGCATACTTTCGGGGACCCGCTTAACGAAATTTGCGCAGCCCGGTTTCGATCCGTTTTTATCCGAGGCTGGTTCAATTCAGAATGGACAACCGTTCATATACGAACTTATACGTCTCCTCGCAGTCGCGCTTTTCTGTTACCGGTTCATAAATGACCATCGCCATATACGAGGGCATAAGCGAGACGATATAATGCTCGCAGTTCTCCCACGTCAGTGTCCAGCGCTGCGGGTCGAAACGGTAGGAGCTGCGAATCGTCGTGAATTCGGCTTCGTATTCTTCCAACGTACCGTTTGCATCGAAACGGGTACGGACGTCGTCATGCAGATGGGAGATAGGAGTAACCCACGATCTTCTCTCCGGATCGTACCGGTAGGAATGGTCCAGTCGCCACAAGCCTGTGATCTGCGAGAGATCGATCCGTGCGGGCAGTCCGGCGAGGGTTCTTTCCCGGTCGAGCAGTTTGTCGAAATCGGTGGCCGGGAGCGTTTCGTTTCGGTTCATTGCGGTTATGTATTACGGTTCTCGGATGAGCGGAGCGTGTCAATGGGTGTTCTCTGGAACGGTCAATTCGATTTCATGGTCTCGATGATCCGCATGAGTTTGAGAATCGTTCCCTGCGGACGGACGAATCCCTCCTTCCAAGCGTCCATTTCCTGCAGGATAGACTGCGCGTCGTACAGTGGCTTGATCTCGCACCGGAACGATAGGCCGGCCTCCCGAAAGTCGAAAATCTTTTGTAGTGTCGCCATAACCGTGTCGCCCGTTTCAGTATCGTCGAATACCAGAGAGCTCAGATACTCTCCTTTGTAAAAGAAGGTCACGACCGCGACCGTTCGGGTTTGTTCATCGTTTGCCATGATTTACCGTTTTGAATGGTTAGAAGTGTAAAAGGAGCGCGGAGGGCTTGCCTGAAGACACTTATCCGTCGCCGTAATTGCATGCAGTCCTCCACGCTCCTTGTCCTGAACGATTACGTTGGCGTCGCTCATTTATTATTTTCGAAATAAGGACCGGCGGGCCTGCGGAGCGTCCCCTCCCGATATAATACTGCCGCAGGCCGTATCCGTCCCTTGTCTTTGTTATTAACTCGGTTTCTTGTCGAAAAGTTACAGTAGAAAGTAAAATCGGGGACGGCCGATCGGTCGCGGCGAGGGGCGATACACAGCCTTGCGAGCTTTACGAGTCCCTCGGCGGCGGAGCAGTCGTAGGTGTCGATAGTTCCGCAAAGGGCCGTCCCCGATAAATATAGCGAATGGTTCCGGATGTTTCGGGGAGGAATACGGCGGCGGGTTACGGTCGGCGAAGTCCCTGTCCGTTTCGACGATAGCCGCGCATTCCTCCGAGTGGTAAACGGACTAAGCAGCCCGCTATGCGATAACAAGAAAAAACGCACGGGGAATGGCTCCCCTCCGCTGTTGCCTATGGATCGAATGACTGGCGAAAAAGGTCCGAACCCCGTGCGGGGAAATATATTGAAAGTGTTGAAAAGGGTTAGAGGCAGACGAAAGGTCCGTGCAGTCATGGAATGCCCCTGCCGCCGGGTATTTCCGGCACAGGAGCACGTGAAGCGTATCTTGAGAAACGGGCGGGACCGTAACATATCGAGAGGGGTTGAAATGTGTCGTTTCCGTTCCCTGCGCCCCTTGACGTTAGGCAATAAAAAGCAGGAGCGCAGGTACAACCCTTCTTGTCGGCCTTCCGAGCCTTGAGTGGTATTGCCCTTACGCCCCTGCTGCCCCGGCAACTCGTACCGGGGCATGACAGAGGTTTCAGACAAGATTTATACCACTCAAAAACACCTATTAATGTATAAACCAAAAATAGGGCGGAAGTTTACAAGAAGGTATAAAGGTTGTCTTAACCTTTTCGATATGTTACGGCCTAAGCCGTATTGTTACGTAGCAAAGATAGCATATTTTCGCTTTTACAAAATTTCGCTATCCGCCGGAATAAAAAACGAGCGTGGGCATTGGCTTATACTCCTTAAAGGCTCTGGTAAACCGTCCGCAATATAAGCACAAGAGGCCCACGCCGTAGCATGGAATCCAAAATACGGGATGCCCCGCCCGGCATGGGCCGTTTGTGGGACTTCGCTTGTGCTTTGCCTACGTCGAATTTTACCAGAATTTTTAAGGAAGCAAAGCTAACCCGCCGTTGTTCCGGCGAATCGTCACTTCAAATATAAGGAAGTTATTGCAATATGCAATACTCCTGGTATTCCGTTCTTCGTTTCCTTATATCATTCGACCCTTTTGCCGTATCGCATGGAATGATCCGGCGGACATGACGTTATCCGTTCCGAACGTCTCGTTCAGCCATGCGATGTTGTCGGCACGCTATGCGTTGAGTTTTCCTTCGGCCTCGATACGTTTCATATCGTTGTGTGATCCGGTGAACATGATGAATCACACGATATCGCCTTGAAAAACGACGAACGATGGCGACATTTTTTTCAGGATAATGCGGCGGTAGTCATTGCCAGACTGCAAAAAGAAACGGAATACAGGCGATTATTCGCCGTTTTCCGTTTCTTGGTTTCGTCTATTTCTGGCTGGCCTCGATCCATGCGTCGCGCATCCTGTCGAGCAACGGCGTGAGGTCCTGCCGTTTGAAGATTGCACAGCGCAGTCCCGCGTAATGTGTCAGGTCGATATTCAGCAGCCATTCGAATGCGTTGATGATCGTCTGCAGGTCGGCTTTGCCCGTTTCCGTTCGGAGCAGACCCAGTTTATATGTCGGGGCGATGAGTTCCACGATATCAGAAACGGTTGTTTTCTCGTTCAGATAGAGCGGAGAACGCGGTACGGAAGGCCTTTCACGGTCGAGTTCGGGGTATCTCAGGCGTTGGTGGATGAGCCTTAGTTCCGATTCAACAATTGCCCTGGCCCTATAACAACAAGATGCTGCCGCGCCGGGAAGTGGGCTGTGCTCCAGGAACCTGCTGAGATCGGACAATTCGATACGCGTTCTTTCGAACAGGCGGATTGCCCCAGAGGAGCATGGCTTCTCACCCAACCGGTTTACTGTCGTGCAAAAACGAGCATAGGCATCGTCCAACGTGCGTTCGCAGACCGTCCGCCCACTCCGGGCTTCGTACAATAACGTAACGAGCCTTGAATCGATCAAAGTACGTGTCTTCATGGCAGTATTGATTTAGGTTAATAAAAAACGGCGCAATAAGGCACCGTGCGTGAATATTTATGTATGGCCATTCGATCGTACGATGAATAAAAGACGAAAGCCTCCCACCATGCGGTGAGAAGGCTTTCGTCAAGATGCTATTCGGATAAAGGTCGTCAAGCCCATAGGCCGCAGATATCGGGATCGGCAGCCGGTTCGGGCGGCAAATTGTACACGAAGACAGTGCGAATACGGCACATCGGTTTTAGCTGGTTTAAGTAATGACGGTCTTCGGTGTATATCCGGACGTCCATAGGTTTATCGCATAGGCTATCTGTCGGCTAATGATTGAAACTGTTATTTCCACTTTATCTGTTCCCGTATATGTCGACCCTGCTTTCGGCCATGACTAATTTACGCTTTATCTTCCTTGAATACTCCATGATCAAAGACAAAAAGACCGTATCGGGAGGTAAGCGGCCAATGCAGGAACCGTTTTTCGGTATACCGTCTCGGAGAAAATCGACAGGAAGATGGTCGAACGAAAAGGATACGAACGATTAAAGGCAAAAACAGAGTTTTTGCCTTTATGGTCGTGACTTTCGACTTGTTTAATTAACTTCGCACCAGTTATTTGGCATTGAAACCTGATACAAAAACGGAAAACAGAACCGTTGCCTTTTCGTTACCTCATCCATAATAGAATGTAACGTGTCGATTTAAAGGAATGTCTGGCAGTCTTAAAGAAAATCCTGAACGGCGGCCTCTACAAACTTATGTCCAATGAAAATCCCTGCAACCGACGTTAACCGGCATTACCTCCCCTTTTTCTGTATGCAGGATGTCTCAACTCCATTCTATTGAATCGTAAAAGCGACGATTCTCGGGAAGATATGCTTCTTAAAAGGCGGTTATTTCTGCCGGCGTCTCTTCTTTCGCTTCTTTCGTAGCAGCGCCTGCATGGCGGCCCACTCGTCCGGGTCGTAGTCGGAGCGCGCCGCCTCGTCGAGAAGCTCGGAAAAGAGGTCCGGCACCCATAGCCGTTCTTCCAATTCGTGCCTCGGTGCATACTCGGGCAACGGTTCCGGAGCTATACGCTGCGTTTTCTCGGGCGTTGTCGTTTCCGTCTGTCTTTCATCTTCGGCCGCGTCGAACAGTTCATGGAACCGGTTGGCCGAGAATGCGCGGTCGAGCTTCGAGGCGTTGATGACAAGACCTTCGTTATGGTCGATGAAGGTCGCCCCGTAGATGCGGCCGCCGTGCTCCTCGCTGCGGCGGAAGACGACCGAGAGACCCGCGGGGCGGATTAGGCGGGCGAACTCCTCCGCGCTCCGTGCGCGGTTCATGGCTTCGCGTATGGCCTCCCGCGCGGGCTCCAACCTTTCACGATTCTCCCTGACCCACTTTTTCGTCCTGGCGTATTCGCGCTGCATCTGGCTGTACCCCACAGGGGCCGAGAGGAGGCTGGCCTTGACGGGCTTTCCCACTTTCCGGCCCCTCTCGTCGAGGGCACAATAGATCATTCCGGCATAGGGGCGCCCGTCGATCTCGCCCGTACACTCCTGCGCCGAGATGCCGAACAGTCCCAGCAGGGCGTTCCACTCGCCGGGGGAGCCTACGCGGTAGCGATCCGCCAGGTTCCACAGCACGGAGTTTATCTGCGCCTTGAGGTTCCCGCGGGCATAGACTACGCGCCGCAACTCCTCGAAGGGCTGCTGCATCCCTTCGACCGCAGGGTGCAGGCCGAACTCGCGCTCGATCCGTTGGGTAGCCTTGACCGAACGCTCCTTGTAGCGGTAATAATCGACCGCCCGGCCGTCCGGTTGGATGCGCGAGGAGACGATATGGAGGTGTTCGCGGTCTATGTCCCGGTGTCGGAAGACGACGTAGGGCTGATCGCCGTAGCCCATCTCCTCCATATAACGATGCGCGATCTCCAGCAGTTGGAAATCGTCCAGACGGTCGTCCGGATGCGGGTTGAGCGAGACGTGAAAGACGGGCTTCGAGAGTCCGGCGCGCGGATGTTCGAGCCACGGGCGGAAGGCTTCAGTGAGTTTGTAGGCATCGATTTTCCCATCTGTGGGTGTAACGGGCAGGTTGTGGCAGAGCAGCGCCTCGGCCTGTCCCGCATCCACCTTGAGCTTGTTGTAGAGCAGCACCCCGGCGATGTTCTTGCCGAACGTTATTCGGGCAACCATAGCTTCCGGGCCTCTTCGGTAAGATCGGCGATCCGTTCGCTGAGGGCTTTCAGGCGGCGCGTGTCGCGAATTAGGATTTCGAGCTGCAGGGGGATGCGTTGCCCCGAAAAGTGGGTGTTGACCTGCTTGACGATCTGGTTGTAGTTGTTGCCGATGCGTGCGAACTGCCAGTAGAAATCGTTGAGCCTGGCGAGGTATTTCGCTGCCGTGGGATCGCTTTTATAGACGCGCAGCTCTCATCCGAAGAGGCGCGCGAGGATGAATTTCGACATATTTCCGGTCAGTCCAGCTTCGGAGAGCATCTGCTGAAAGCGCGTATTCTGCTCGTCGTTGAGCCTGAATCGGTAGATGTGACGTTTAAGATCGGCGGCCTTCGGCCTTCCCCCTTTGTTTTGTGCCATGGCGTTGTTTTTATAAGGTTTGCGACTTCGGAGCAGGAACCCGCCCGTCCCGGTTCCGGGACGGGCTTTTTTGTGGTACGGAAAGGTTTCCGAGCCACAAAAAAACAGCTCGCTATCGGCATGTGCCGATAAAATCCGCCTTCCCGGCGGATCTCCACGGTTATCTCAGGCAGTCGCCTGAGATAACCTCGTAGCGGAACGGGGTTCCGGGTGCAATATTACGGACAAAAGCGAAGCCCGACAAGGGCCGCAAGCGGCCAGAGAGTGCCAGAGGGTGACAGAGTGCGGAAAAGCTCCCCCGGCGTGTTTCCTTTGCGGGACGTGCTCTGCATGCGTCCGGTGCAGAGCATGCAGGCAACGCATAGAATGAACCGAACGGTTATGTCGCATTCAGTGCATGTACTGCCGGCACTGCTTCCGGTGCATCCGGTGAGTGCAATGAATCCGATGCATGCGGTGCCTTCCCTTCATGCAGGTCATGCGGTGCGATAAGTTTTCCGAACGACCTGAGTGCGGCGGTTTCACCCGGTACTTCCCATGCCCTGAAAGCGTCGGGTGCACCGAATCCGTCGGGTGCATGGCTTTCACTCGGTGCTTCGGGTGACGGCGGTGCAGAGAGAGCTTACGGTGTTTCAGGTTCATACGGTGCATACGACGCATGCGGGTTCACTGCATTCATACAATCCACTTAAACCACGATACAATGGCAAAACGACCTCATTTCATTTCGATCTGCAGCCAGAAAGGCGGCGTCGGCAAGTCGACCTTCACGGTGCTTGCCACCAGCTTGCTGCATTACCGCATGGGCCGCCGCGTGCTGGTGGTCGACTGCGACTATCCCCAGTGGAGCATCCACGAGCAGCGTCAGCGCGAGTTGCAGCTCATCGACGGCTCCGACCGTTACAAGCTGATGCTTCTGCGCCAATACAAGACCACGGGCCGAAAGATATGGCCGGTGGTGCACTGCCGGCTTCCTGAAGCGCTCGGTGAAGCGGAGCGCTTCCTCGACGGACAGGACGAGGAGTACGACTACGTACTGTTCGACCTGCCGGGCGCTACGGCTGTCAAGGGCGTGCTACCGCTGGTCTCGTCTCTGGAGCGGGTATTTATCCCCATGAAAGCCGACAAGATGGTGATGGAGAGCTCGGTGGTCTTCGCCCGGCTGGTGGCCGAATCGTTCGTGCCGAACCCGGAGTGCGCCACGGCCGGGGTCCACATGTTCTGGACGATGATCGACCGCAGGGAGCGCACGCCCCTCTACGGGCAGTACGAGGCGGCGCTCGCGCGCTTCAATCTGCCGGTGATGCGCACGCATGTGCCCGCCCGCAGCCGTTTCGGCAGGGAGCTGCAGCCCGGCGGCGGCCCCGTGTCGCGCTCGACGCTCTTTCCTCCCGAACGGGCCTTCGCCGCGGAGTGCTGCCTCCAAGAGCTGTGCGAAGAGATATGTACCCTCTGCGAAACCCGGTAGGCCATGGCGACGAAAGAACGTAAAACGGCGATCGACATCGACGACATCCTGCTGCGCGAAGTGGCCTCGCGCCGCAGCGCCTCGGGCTCGGTGCTCGACATGGCTCCCGGCGAGGCTCCGGCGGCCGCGCTTCCGGAGGAAGCTCCCGACCCGGAACCCGTGCGGGAGAGCGTACAGGAGCCCGTACGGGAAGAGGCGCGTCCCGCCCGTTCCCGCCGTCAGGGAACGACGGTTTCGCCCTACGAGGAGGTGTTCCTACGCCGCGGCGTGGTCCGTGAGCGGAGCGCCGTCTATGTCAGCACCGAGACCAAGCGCAGGCTCTCGGAGGTAGTGCGCCGCCTGGGCTGGAGCAGCATATCGGTAACGACCTACGTGGAGAACATCCTCGCGCACCATCTCGAGCTGTTCCGCGGGGAGATCAACCGCCTCTACCGCCAGAAGAACAACAAAGACCTCCTGTAAGCCATGCGAGAGATATTCTGCACGCTGGCGCTACTGCTGGGCGCCTACCTCTACCTCGACCGCTTCCTTTTCGGGGGAGGCCTCGGCGGCTTGTTCCTCGAAGGCTGGCGCGAACGGCTTCGCCTGCCTTCCCGTCGGAAAGAGACCTCGGCCGCGCAGGTTCCGTCTTCGGTCCCCGGAGCCGACGATCTGGTCGAAACGAAAGTGTACGTTAGCGGCCAGAGAGTGCCAGAGGGTGACAAACGGGAGGAAACGGAATCAAAAACCGACGGCGGTAATACATTTGCCCTCCCGGAAGGGAAAACCACAGCGGACGAAACGACCGAATGGCGGGACGAGTCCTTCGGACGCAAGATCACGGAGCGATACGCTCCCCAACGATGGGAAGACCCGGGGTTTTCAGGGCGTTTCATCCAGCGGGACGACGGAAGCGGCGAGGTGGACATCCTGCCGGTGGTCGACCCGGAGCCAGTCAGGCGGGAAGTGGCGGCTTCCCTGCAGGGCGTGCTGGAGGAGCAGGCCCGGGATGAGTTCCGCCCCACGGAAGAGGAGCTCTCCGAGCTCGGAAATTTCGATGTGGACGCCTTCCGGTAATGAACCGATTGTCGAACCTTAAAAACACGAAAGCGATGGAAAGAGGCTTTTACGATTCGAGCTGAAGAGCGGCCCGAACGCTTTGACCCCAGAGGCAGTACGGCCGCAGGCCGCCCTGCCTCTTCGGAGGCGGGCGCGGTCTGCGGTTTTTTATCCACATTAAAAACAGCAGACGACAAATATGAAAAAAAGATTGTTTCTGACCTTGGCCGCCGCAGGCCTGACCGCGGCTTCGGCACTAGCGCAGGGCAACGGCCTGACCGGTATCACCGAGGCGACTAGCATGGTGACGAGCTACTTCGACCCGCTGACCCGGTTGATCTACGCCGTGGGCGCTGTGGTAGGGTTGATCGGCGGCATCAAGGTATACCAGCTCAGGAGACCCAGACACCTCTAAGACAGCGGCTTCGTGGTTCGGGGCCTGCATTTTTTTGATCGTGGCGGCCACGGTGCTGCGCTCCTTCTTCCTGTAACGATGGCCTGGTACAACATCAACAAAGGCATCGGCAAGCAAGTCGAGTTCAAGGGCCTGCGTGCCCAGTACCTCTTCATCTTTGCCGGGGGATTATTGGGAGTGTTCATCCTCTTCGTGGCGATGTACCTTCTGGGCGTTCCCACGGCGGTATGTATCGCGGCGGGGCTGGTGCTCGGTACGGCGCTCGTGGCCTTCACCTTCCACCTGAACGGTAAGTACGGCACGCACGGGCTGATGAAGCTCTCGGCCGCGCGCCGCCACCCGCGGCGCATCATCCACCGCAAACGCATCGCCCGGCTGATGCGGACGACGAATGACAAACCCTAAAACGACCTACACCATGAGAAGCATATTCAAGACCGCGACCCTCGAAAGCCGTTTTCCGCTGCTGGGCGTGGAGCGCGGCTTCATCCTGAGCAAGGGCGGCGACGTCACGGCGGCCTGGGCCGTGGAACTCCCGGAGCTCTTCACTCTGACCGAGGCCGAGTACGAATCGCTTCAGGGCACATGAGCCAAGGCGATCCGTATCTTGCCGGACTACACCGTCATTCATAAGCAGGATTGGTTCACGGAAGAGCGCTACAAGGCCAAACCCGGGGAGGACGCCTCGTTCCTCTCGCGCTCCTTCGAACGCCACTTCAACGAGCGGCCCTACCTTCGGCACTCCTGCTACCTGTTCATTACCAAGACCACCAAGGAGCGCATGCGCTCGCAGAGCGACTTTTCGACGCTCTGCCGCAGCCGCATCGTCCCGCAGGAGGTGGGCGACCCGCAGGCCGTGGAGCGTTTTGCCGAGGCGGTCTCGCAGGCCGAGAGCATCCTGCGCGAAAGCGGCCTACTCCGGCTACGGCGTCTGGGAGCCGGGGAGATCATAGGCACGCCGGGGAGCCCGGGACTGATCGCGCAGTATTTCACGCTAAGCCGCGAACCTGTGACCAATGAAGACATTCGTTTCGACCCGGGGCGTATGATGATCGGCGACAAGATCCTTTGCCTGCACACGCTCACGGACTTGGACGACCTGCCGCAGACGGTTTCGACCGACGCCCGTTACGAGCGCCTCTCTACGGACCGGAGCGACTGCCGTCTCAGTTTCGCCGCGCCCGTGGGGCTGCTGTTGGGCTGTAATCACCTATACAACCAATATATCTTTCTTGACAATCACGAGCAGACTCTCCGGGGTTTCGAGCGTCTGGCCCGCAACATGAACTCGCTGTCGCGCTACTCGCGCTCGAACGCCGTGAACAAGGAGTGGATCGACCTCTACCTGAGCCAGGCCCATGTAGATAACATGCTATCGGTGCGCTGCCATTGCAACGTGATCTCGTGGGCGGAGAACAGCGAGGAGCTCGCCCGCATACGCAACGACGTGGGGGCACAACTGGCACTGATGGGCTGCACGCCGCATCACAACACCGTGGACGTACCGGTCCTCTTCTGGGGCGGCATACCGGGAAACGAGGGGGATTTTCCTGCCGAAGAAAGTTTTTACACTTTCCTCGAACCGGCCCTCTGCTTCTTCACGGCGGAGACCGCCTACCGCAGCAGCCCCTCGCCCTTCGGGATCAAGATGGTGGACCGCCTGACGGGGGTGCCGGTGCATCTGGACATCTCGGACGAACCGATGAAGCGGGGCGTGATCACGAACCGGAACAAGTTCATCCTGGGACCCAGCGGGAGCGGCAAGAGCTTCTTCACGAACCACATGGTTCGCCAGTATTACGAACAGGGGGCGCATATCGTCCTGGTCGATACGGGGAACTCGTACAAGGGCCTTTGCGACCTGATCCATAAGAAAAGCGGGGGCCGGGACGGCATCTACCTGACCTATACGGAGGAGGAGCCGATCTGTTTCAACCCCTTCTATACCTCCGACGGGGTGTTCGACATCGAGAAGCGCGAGTCGATCAAGACACTGATCCTCACCCTGTGGAAGCGGGACGACGAGGCTCCCACGCGCGCCGAGGAGGTGGCCCTCTCGAACGCCGTGAACCTCTACCTTGCGGAGCTGAAGAAGAACCCGGCGCTGACGCCCTCGTTCGACACCTTCTACGAGTTCGTGGGCGGCGACTACCGCCGCCTGCTGCGCCAGAAGAACGTACGGGAGAAAGACTTCGACATCGACGGTTTCCTGAACGTGCTGGAGCCCTACTACCGGGGCGGCGAGTACGACTACCTGCTCAACAGCGACAAGGAGCTCGACCTGCTCGACAAGCGCTTCATCGTCTTCGAGCTGGACAATATCCGCGACCACAAGATCCTGCTTCCGGTCGTGACGATCATTATCATGGAGACGTTCATCTCGAAGATGCGGCGGCTCAAGGGCGTGCGCAAGGTGATCCTGATCGAAGAGTGCTGGAAGGCCCTCACGTCGGCCAACATGAGCGAGTACATCCGCTATCTGTTCAAGACGGTCAGGAAATATTTCGGCGAGGCTATCGTGGTGACGCAGGAGGTGGACGACATCATCTCCTCGCCCATCGTCAAGACGACGATCATCGACAACGCCGATTGCAAGATCCTGCTCGACCAGCGCAAGTATATGAACAAATTCGACCAGATTCAGGCCATGCTGGGCCTCTCGGAGAAGGAGAAGGCGCAGATCCTCTCGATTAACCTCGCCAACGACCCCGCGCGCCTCTACAAGGAGGTGTGGATCGGGCTGGGAGGCGTGCAGTCGGCCGTCTACGCCACGGAGGTCTCGGCCGAGGAGTATTTGACGTTCACGACCGAGGAGCGCGAGAAGATGGAGGTCTTCGCCCTGGCCGAAAAGCTGGGGGGCGATCTGGAGGCCGCCATCCGGCAACTGGCCGAACAAAGGCGCGAAGGATAATGGGCCGCCCCGGATCGTGGAGTCCCGGCGTCGGTTTCTGCCTCCGGCTCCTGTTGCTGCTCTCTCTCGCACTCCCCACGGCGGGTCTCCTGCTCT
>OGQK01000978.1_pt1 | contig 16815 bp, 10 predicted proteins | sample 1553221 | NCBI WGS metagenome assembly OGQK01 (sample SAMEA2579996, study PRJEB22360) | human gut metagenome | biome: human gut; feature: human-associated habitat; material: faeces | place: Denmark | collected 2008/2010 | reverse complement strand
GGTTGCTTCGGCTCGAGCCCTGCTGCGTCGCATTGCTCCCGCTAAAGAAGAAGTAGCGCGCCCTCTTGCTCTGGTGGCGGGGTCCGACCTTTCAGAGGAACCCCAGCGTGGCATTGCCTGTTTCGAGGATTTGGAGCATTGCCTGGTATCTATGGGCTACGAAAACAGCGGAAAGCTTGATGGCCCTGGTACGTTTAGCGTGCAGGGTGGTGCTATCGATGTGTTTCCCGGGAATCTTGCGTATCCCGTACGTCTCGATTTCTTTGGCGATGAATTAGATGAGATTCGTCGGTTCCTTCCTTCAACAGGGCAGACCATTTCCTCGCTGAAGCAGGTTGATATTTTTCCTGTGCGCGAGTTTGCCCAGACGGATGCGGCGCTGCTTCGCGCTAAACGCGCCATTTCAAAGAGCGCGGAAACAAACGCATCACAACGCGAATTGCTAGAGCGCCTCGAAGACGACTCTCATGAGCTGCCCGACTTGATGGCAGCATATCTGCTGGAAAAAACGGCGGCCGTGGGCGACTATCTGTCCGCGGATGCCCTTACGGTGCTTATTGAGCCACGTTCGCTGGTCGATGATGCTTTGCATGCTTACGATGAGCTTTCAAAGCGCTGTGTAGGCACTTCGATTCCCGTATCGGATCTGTACATGGGTCCCAATGAACTCGATTTCGGCGCGAATCCGCGTGCAACCTACGTTTCTATCATGCGCGTGGGCGTGCAGCTCGATAGCGAGCTGGTAGTGAAGCGCGTTGATGTGGCGGGCGATCCGGAGAAACTCTTTGGCCGATTGCGCTCTTTGGCCGAGATGGGCTTTACGGTGGTTTTCTCTGTACCTCATTTCCGCGCTCGTCAAGAAATGAAGCTTTCCTTGGTTGATCTGGGAATTCCTATCAACGAGGTCCTTGACGTGGTGGGGGATGCGTCGCCTAAGCTCAAACGAGGTCAGGTCAACATCGTCGATGTGGATATCCCCCTTGGCATGATCTTCCCTGCGGCAAAGATGGCTCTCGTCTCCCTTTCGGACACGCAAGGTGCCATGGCTACGCGCAAACGGAGCCGCATCGATGTGACGGAGATCACGTTTCCTTTCAAGCCGGGCGACTACGTAGTGCATGCGGCTCATGGTGTGGCCTTCTTTCGCGATATCGTACGCCAAGATGTGGGTGGGTCCGAGCGAGACTATCTGCTTCTGGAATACGCCGAGGGCGATAAGCTGTATGTTCCGGTAGAGCAGCTGGACCGTGTTACCCGCTATGTGGGGCCGGAAGGATCGTCGCCTCGCTTGACGCGTCTGAACACGTCTGACTGGAGCCGCGCCATGGCGAAGGCGCGCAAGGCAACCAAGCAGCTGGCGTTCGACCTGGTTGATGTGTATACGCGCCGTGCTTCGACCCAAGGGTATCGCTATAGGGAAGACACTCCCTGGCAGCATGAGATGGAGGAAAGCTTCCCCTACCAAGAAACACCCGATCAGTTAGCCGCCATTGCTGATATCAAGGCCGATATGCAATCCCCACGCCCCATGGACCGTCTGGTCTGTGGCGATGTTGGCTTTGGCAAGACCGAGGTGGCGTTGCGCGCTGCCTTCAAAGCAACGCAGGACAACAAGCAGGTTATGGTGTTGTGCCCAACCACCATCCTGGCCCAGCAGCACTACTCTACGTTCAAAGATCGTTTCGAGCCCTTTGGCGTAAAGGTGGAAGTACTTTCGCGTTTCCGTACCCCAGCTCAGCAGAAGCAAGCTCTGGCTGATTTTTCAGAGGGAACGGTTTCGGTGTTGGTTGGGACACATCGCCTCCTTTCACGCGATGTCAATCCGCATGATCTGGGCCTCGTCATTATTGACGAGGAACAGCGCTTTGGGGTTGCCCATAAAGAGCAGCTGAAGAACATGCGTGAATCGATCGATGTACTCACGCTTTCTGCGACCCCTATCCCGCGTACTATGCAAATGGGCCTTTCGGGCGTGCGCGACATGAGCTTGATCCTAACTCCGCCCGATGACAGACGCCCGGTGGAAGTGCATGTTGGCGAGTGGGATCCCGACGTGGTGAGCGATGCCATACGCCGAGAGATGGCCCGTGGCGGGCAAATCTACTACGTAAGCAATCGCGTACGCTCCATCGATGAGGCGGGGAAGCGCGTGCAAGCCGCCGCAGGTGAGGCGCGTGTTGGCGTTGCCCATGGCAAGATGACTAAAGAGCAGCTGGAAGACGTTATGGAAAACTTCGCGGCTGGCGAACTTGATGTATTGGTGGCTACCACTATCATCGAATCGGGCATCGACAACCCCCACACCAACACGCTCATCATTGAAGACTCTCAGCGCTTGGGATTGGCTCAGATGTACCAGTTGAAAGGTCGCGTCGGGCGTTCTTCCACCCAGGCGTATGCGTATTTCTTGTTCCCTGACAATATTCCGCTCACTGAAGAAGCGGTGGCGCGCCTTACGGCGCTTGGTGAGCACACCGATCTGGGGAGCGGTATGCGCGTGGCTATGCGCGACCTGGAAATCCGCGGGGCTGGCAGCCTGCTAGGCGCTGAGCAGAGTGGCAATATGTCGGCGGTAGGTTTCGATCTGTTTGCTCAAATGCTGTCTACGGCGGTGAACAATGCGCGTGAGGGCAATTCTTCGGCTAAGGAGTTCTTGCCGCCTGCACTGTCGGATATTGTGGTGAACGTGCCCGACCACACGTATTTTCCCGAGGAATACCTGCCCGACGCTGATGAGCGCGTGTTGTACTACCGTAAGATTGCCAGCGCCGATACCATCGATGCGGTAAATGATATCTACGAAGAATTGTTGGCAAAGCATCCCGAGATGCCTCAGGCCTCCGTCAACCAGTTCGAGAAAGCACGCCTTAAGGCGTTTGCCAACGAGCACGGTATCAAGCTTATCTCCGTTTCGGCGGGCAAGCTTACCGTGGAGCCGTTTGCGCTGACAAAATCGCAGGCTTCGAGCTTGCGCCGTAAGGCAGGTCGCTACTTGGCCGACAAGAAAAAGATGGCAGTTCCTCTGCGTGTCGTGGTCCCTGGCTATGGCAAAGAAGAGGAGGCAGGTGATGTGGGCATGCTGACCAACGTGCTTGCCTATCTGCAGAAATTGGTGGAAGAAGGGAAGGAAAGCGGGGAGCGCCCAGCATCGGGACGTGGTGAAGCTCTGCGAAGCAGTCCTTCCTCGGCGGCCTCGGGGCCTTCTGCCCGCTCTTCGCGCAAGGGTTCTTCGACGGCAGGTTCCAGTTTGCGTCGATCGACTTCTCGCAGTACGCGCGCTCAGAGCTTGGGCGTTACCAACTATGTGGGACGTCGAGGGTCAAGGCGATAGAGACTAACAAAAAACCGGGATGAGGCTTACGAATGTCTCATCCCGGTTTTGCTTTCAAAGAGCATGATAGGGCTCTGCGGAGACTATGCCAATCCAGTGGGCTTCATCTGCATGTTGTAGAGCTCGACGTAGGTGCCGGCTTCTAGCGTGATGGTGTCGGGTTTATCTCCCTTGATGAAGTAGTTTCGGTACAGGTAGCTTGAGTTCTCGTCATAATTTAAATCGATCATTACGGAGCAAGAGCTGTAATCGTTAGCGCCATCTCCCACTACGAGTTGGTAGGTGCCCTCGGGGATATCGATGCCAACGCGGTAAACTCCGCTGCCGTAGGGCGGCTTGAACGTATTGGTCATTTGATCGAGGGGGAGCATAGTGCCCTCATTGTCGAGAATGAACACTTCGCCTTCGCGTAAGTCCATGAGATTGTGGCCGTAGTAGCTATTGATGTGCACAGTATCGTAGGTGGAGGCTCCCGCAGAAGTTGGCTGAAGGATATAGAAGGTGGAGAGGCTAGATTTATTGCCGGAAAACCAATAATTTCCAGCGGGAATATCGGTGCCCACGCGGTATACCCCTGCAGCATACCTGCCGTTTGCGTCGGGGGCTTTGCTGGTGTTGTCGAAATAGCTCGATTGAACGGAATCGAGCTCAGCGCTATCGAGGGCGGTGCTGCCTACAAGGCCGAAGTCCGTTCGGGTTTCCCTATTTAGGAGCTCTTGCTCATTTATGGGCATGTTGTGGTTCTGATATTGCTGATCGAAGCCGCTTTGTGCGTGCCGAGCATCATCTGCATCGTCGAGCGTTGCTGACAGCACCGCGGTGCATGCTGCGCAGCCGCCCATCCCGACGAGCAAGGCGGCAATGATCGCAATCGCAACGATAATGCCCGTATTCTTCTTTTCGGGACGGATCGGCGCCGATGGGGCAGCGGGAGCAGGAGGGATGGAACCCCCTTGGGGAACCTGCTGGAAGTTGGCGCCTGTTTGCGTGGCTCCGTTGCCGCCGGCAGGGGTGAACGGTGCTTGCTGCTGGGGCGCTGCGCCGTCTTGTGCCGACATAGAGGACCGAGCCCCCATGGGTGGTTCGGGCGATGCATGGTGCATTGGCTGTTGCGGAATATTGCTGGAACGGGGCGTTTGAGGAGGGTTGCCCCAGTAATTTGGATCAGGCGTGCTGGGCATGGCCAACCTTTCTGGTGGTGCTGTTTACACATGCTGAATGGTATGCCGCTCTGGGCAGGAGAGCGCAAACAGTTACGGAGGCGTTGCCTTACCCGCAGTATGCCTTTGCGGTGATTGAACGGAAATCGCACGCGCCGATTGGGCAGGTACCTATGCAACAACCGCATGCAGTGCAAAGCGATGAGTTGACATCGGGTAAACCTGTTGCTTCGTTGAAGGAGCGAGCGCCTGTGGGGCATGCTCCAATGCAGGCCTGGCATCCACTGCACTGCTGCGCATCAGTGACGGAAGTATAGCGTTCTATATATGCAGATCGTTCGGGCATGGCTTGCGCAGCTTTTACCATTAGGGCTAAACGGGGCGAAGGGTGTTTGGTAGGGGCAAGGGGTGTGCCTATGAGCGTTTCGGCGTTGATGCGACCTTGTGCGCGCAGGCGCTCCTGCTGCTCATGAAAATCGGCGACGGTGCCATCGATTCGCTTTCGATGCGATCCGTCGGCAACATCAATGCTTTCTTTTGCGATTTTTGCCAGCATACCCCGTCGGTCGGTGGCATCGACATTTGCCCAGGCTGCAAGAAGATACTCGCGTTCGGGAAGCTCGGTTACGCGTTCGATGGCTTTGCCGGTCCAGTCTTGTGCCTGGTCGAGCGCATGGGCGTAAAGTGCAGGTCCCATAGGGCCAGCTGCAGGGCAGTTTTCGCAATACGATTCGTCCAGGTACAGTTGAACAGGAATATCGTTTGCCAAAAGCGCCGTCCAAAACTCGGGGGGAACAGCGGCTAGGCAGGGAAGTGCAATAACGTTGCTGCGTGGAGCAACCCCATCAAACAAGTGGTCGTTGCAGGTGAAGCACACGGCGCCTTCTTCTTTTGCTTCGCGTTCCGCGCGGGTGAAAAGGTCTTCGAGGGTGATGCGGGTAAAGGCGAAGGCGTCGCAGATGCCTGCGCACATGCCGCAACGGGTGCAAAGCTCAGTGTTGATGTGCGGCGTGCCGTTTTCGAGGGAAAGTGCGCCAGTGGGGCATACCGCCTGGCATCGCGTGCAGCCTGAACTATGCGGGGCGGTACACCACGATTCCAAAGTCACAACTTCCTCACGGGGGAAGGGGTCGATATCTTCTTCTGCTTCAGTCTCGTTTTCAAAGGGGCTTTCTGCATCGCCTTTGTCATTGGATTCCAGCGCGAGCTCCTTTTCGTGAGCCGACGCTATGGCGTCGATCAGCTCTTCTTCCGAGAGCTGCGAAAGATCGATGCCCGAAAGCGAAGGATGTTCACTTTCGGGCATCGCAAATCCAGCGATAGCCGTTTTGTTGTTGCCATCGCTGGATGTACAGATTTGTTCTGGGTCCTTAGGCACCAAATACCTCGTTGATGGTGTAGTCGAGGCGGGCAACCACATCGGCACGATCCATCAGTTCGATGGACTCGAACAGCGGCGGGGAAACCTGAGAGCCAGTGACTGCAACGCGGATAGGCTGGAATATCAGCTTTGCCTTCAAGTTGAGCTTTTCGGTGAGTTCACGACAAGCGTCTTGCAGCGGGTCGCATGCCCATTCAATGGACTCGTCAGCCAGGATTGCACGTACCTCTGCGAGAACCTCGTCGGCGCGGCAGCCTTCTTTCAGCAGGTTCTTCTTAACCGACTTCTCGTCGAGCGTAACCTTGGGGCCGTCGAAGATGAATGCCAGCTTTTCCGGCGCCTCAGTGAAGCGCTTCATGCGCTCGGCAACAAGAGGATAGAGCTTTTCGAACCAGTCATGCTTGGCAGCAACCTCTTCTTCGGTGGTGAGGCCGGCGGCAACCAGGAAGGGTGCGGTGGCGTCAACCCATGCAGCAGCGCCCATATTCTTGATGTACTCACCGTTCATCCAGTCGAGCTTGGCCTCGTCGAGGATGGCATCCTTGCGTGTGATGCGGTCGAGATTGAACTCACGGCACAGCACGTCGCGCGGGATGATGGTGGTTTCTCCGTCGAGCGACCAGCCCAGAAGCGCGAGGAAATTCACCAGGGTGTCAGGCAGGTAACCCATTTCCTTGTACTGTTCAACCGAAGTGGCGTTACGGCGCTTGGAGAGCTTGCGGCCATCGGCGCCCAAGATCATGGAAAGATGGGCGAATACGGGAATGTCATAGCCCAAAGCTTCGTAGATAAGAATCTGACGTGGGGTGTTGGAAAGATGATCGTCGCCGCGGACAACGTGGCTGATCTGCATGTTTGCGTCGTCGCACACTACCGCGAAGTTGTAGGTGGGCGTGCCGTCGGTGCGAACCAGGATCATGTCGTCCATAACGTCGGCAGGGAAAGACATATGGCCGTATACGGCATCGTCGAATTCGATGGGGCCGTGGTTCTCGGGAACCTTGAGGCGCCATACATGGGGTTCGCCTGCATCGATGCGGCGTTGTGCTTCTTCGGGGCTGATGCCGCGACAGGTGCGGTCGTACCCAGAGTAACCGCCTTCGGCCTTTTCGGCTTCAGCGCGCTTTGCGGCGATTTCTTCTTGGGTGCAGAAGCAGGGATATACGGCGCCCTTTTCCTTCAGCTTTTCAAGAGCGGCCTTGTAGGTATCGAAGCGTTCGGTTTGCAGGTAGGGGCCGAATTCGCCGCCAACTTCGGGACCTTCATCCCAATCTAGGCCGAGCCACTTCATCGAACGCAGGATAACCTGCTTGTTTTCCTCGGTGGAACGCTCAGGGTCGGTGTCTTCGATGCGGAGAATGAAGGTGCCGCCCATGGCGCGGGCAAACGCCCAGTTATAGATAGCAGTGCGCGCTCCGCCGATGTGCAGCTCGCCGGTAGGCGAGGGTGCGAAGCGAACGCGAACAGGCTTAGACTGGTCTGTCATCAAGCTCATTTCCTTTCAAGTCGTATGGTCTAAATGATAAACGAAGAGCCGCCCGCATGCCGAAAAGCAGAATGGGAAAATAGGAACAGGTCCCATTTTCCCATCGCGCTGCCCATGCGCGGAGGAGATGCGTTTCGCTAGCTCTTTCCTTTTGGTTTTTCCAGGCAGGGTGAAAGCGGTGCTTCGGGAAAAGCGGCGCGAGCCAGGCTGGCGATGATTGTGGCGTTTTCTTCGCTTGGTTCGAACGAAGAATCGAGCGAGAGGTGGTAGGCATCCGCCTTGCCCCAAATGGTGTCAGTGAAGTGCTTGCAGTGCTCGGCTCGTTCGGCATCGATGCGTTCGATTGTGGCGGCGGCTTCCATATGGTCGATGTTTTCGCGTTTCATGACGCGGCCGATGCGAGGTACAAGCGGTGCGTGAATGAATACGTTGAAGGTGCAGGGGCGCTCTTTCAAGATCGCGTTTGCGCAGCGGCCAACGATAACGCAGCTTCCTTGATTTGCGAGCTTTGTGATTGTGTGGGCTTGGGCCAACCACAGATCGTCAAGCTGGCTGGGTTCCATACCGATGCTCTGATAGTTCTGCATGTAGAGGTTGTACAGCACTCCTTTGCGAACTTCCTGCTCGTGTTTGCGGACGTAGGCGGAAGTGAGGCCTGCCTCCTGCGCGGTGAGCTCGATAAGCGTTTCGTCGAAAACGGGGATGCCGAGCTTTCTCCCGAGAGCTTGCCCGATTTCGCGTCCACCCGAGCCAAACTGGCGGGAAATAGTAATGACAAGTGGTGTGTTGTCGCCTTCTTCGGAAGAGGGGGATGCGCTTTCATCGGGGGCTGGCATGGTGGCTGCAGTGAGGGTGATGTGCCCGCGGGTGGGGCAAAAACGCTCAAACCGAGGCAGCAGCTTGTTGAACAATGCCACGATGCTGCCCACCGCCAACGCTGCCAGGATGGTGCCTTCGCGAACGCCGTACAAGGCGCCGGAGCATGCTAGCGAAACCGCGGCAGCCACTACCACATTGGTGCAGTCGAAAGCAACTTTAACCTTGGGGAATGCGATTTTGGTAACGCGCGATATAGCCAAATTGATGCCTTCTCCGGGTAGGGTAAGGAAACTTGCCTTTACCTGCAGAAATACGCCGAATGCTGTCATGAAGCAGCCAATGACGCTCCAGGTGATTTGCAGCGCGTAGTTTCCCATGGGGATGAGCTCGCAGAGAGGCACGAATGCATCGATAAGTGCCGAGAATACGAAAACGTAGGGTATCTGCAGCAGCTGCACGGGGTTGAAGTCGCGACGCAGCAGGGCGATTTGGATCAGCACGAAGACGACGTTCATGATAAAGGTCCACGTGCCAATGGTGAGAGGGGTGAGATATGAAAGCGTGGCAGGGAAGCACGATACCGGCGAGGTTCCGAGCCCGGTTGCGCGTGTGAGCGCCACTGACGCTGAAGTGATGGCGACGCCTGCAAGCATAACAATTAGTCGGAGCACGACATTGGGGGTCGATCTGTCGAAAAATGAGTGCCAAGCTTGGGTGAATCTCACAGGTCTCCCTTCACGCAGAAAAGCCCACAGAAGTGGGCGCTGCAGCATATGCAAATAGACGGAATACCGTTTTATCCTAGTCCTCAAACATAGAGGAAATGTGTTGGGAGAATAGGAACAGGTGCCATTTCCCCGCCCTGGCGTCAGTGCGCGGAGGAGGTGCGCATTCGTCGCGCCACGTAAGCAGCAGCGCGCACCGTGTTACCCGTGCGCGGGGAAGACCTGTTTTGCTAACTCTTCCTCTCAGGCTTTTCGGGGCAGGGCGAAAGGGGTGCTTCGGGGAACGCTTTTTTCGCAAGGTTGGCAATGAGTTTTGCCGCATCCCTTGGGCTCTGGATCGATGAATCCAATACAAGATGGTGGGTTTCGGCGGCGCCCCACGTTGCGTTTGCAAAGGCCTGAGGCTATGCTCGGCGCGCTCGCGGTCGATGGTTTTGATGCGCTCTTCTGCTTCTTTTGAATCGAGGCCATCGCGATCCATAACGTGGTTGATGCGAATTTCCAGTGGGGCATGAACGAACACGGTAAGCACGTTCTTTCGGCCCCGCAGGATGGCGCCAGCGCAACGCCCTACGATAACGCAGGATCCCTCGTCTGCCAGTTTGGTGATAGCACGTGCTTGCGCAAGCCACATGTCGTCCATCTGCTCCGGCTCAGCGCCAACGCTGCGGTAGTTTTGCATGTAGAGGTTGTATAGCAAGCCGCGGCGCACCTCTTGCTCGTGCTGTTTAACATATGCAGGCGGAAAGCCGGATTCCTGCGCGGTGAGGTCGATGAGCGTGTGATCGAACGAGGGTATGCCAAGCTCTCTGCCTACCAAGGTGCCGATTTCGCGTCCGCCCGAGCCGTATTGGCGCTCGATTGCGACAACCAGAGGTGGCTGCCCTTCGTTTTCTGGGGCGCTCGGTTGCTCGTCACTGTTCATGGGTACGTTGATGATGAAGCTGATGTGGCCTTCAACGGGGCAGAAGCGGTCGAAGTGGGGAAGTAGTTTGCCGATAAGGGCAACAATGGTTCCTGAGGCAAGGGCGGTGATGATGGTGCCTTCGCGAACGCCCTGGAGATACCCCAGGCCTATGAAGGATATGGCAACGGAAACCACAACCATGGAGCTGTCGAATGCGATCTTGCATTTAGGGAAGGGCTTTTTCGCCGCTTTGGCGATGGCAAGAACGATGCCTTCTCCAGGCAGGGTGATAAAGCTTGCCTTGACCTGCAGGAACACTCCCATGGCAAGCAGGAAGCAACCCAGGATGTTCCACCCTAATTGTTCGGGGTAGTATTGCATGGGCAGTGTTTCGCAGAAAGGTAGAAGCTGGTCGATCATCAGGGCAAATACGAACGTGAAAGGTATTTGCAAGAGCTGTACGGGATTGAAGTCACGGCGAAGCAGAATTGCCTGCACAATCAAAAAGCAGGTGTTCATGATGAAGGTAATAGTACCAAGGGTTAGCGGCACAAGGTAAGAAAGCGTTGCGGGAATACATGAGATAGGGGAGTTTCCCAGGCCGGTTGTTCGCATTAGCGCAATAGACATGGCCATGGAAAGAAACCCGCCGAACAGCACTACCAGACGGAGAATGACGTTGGGAATGGGTTTGTTGAAGAGCGTGATCCAACGATCAGCCAAACTCATAGGGGGTTCCTTTCTTTGATGCGCTCGTGCACTTGCTTTCGGTTAGGTGATTGTACTCCTCTAAAGTAAGGGCTCAGTGATTCCTGATGCTTGTTTTGTTCCGCGCGTATAATGGGGGGCGGTCAACAAAGGAGGAATTTATGAACTACCAGGAATTGCGTGATGAGATCAAAACCGCCATGAAGGCAAAGGACAAGGTCCGCTTGGCCATCCTTCGCCAGGTTCTGGGCGAGATTAAGAATATCGAGGTAAACGAACGTCGCGAGATTACTGATGCCGACGTTGACGCCATGTTGAAGCGCACCATCAAGCAGACGAAGGAAACCCTTGACGGTTCTATCAAGGCTGGCAACGATCAGGAGCGTACCGATACGCTTGCCGAACAGGTGAAGATTCTGGAGGAGTATCTTCCGAAGCAAGTGAGCGGCGAAGAGCTTTCGGCCTTGATTGGTGAAGTTCTTGCTGAAACCGGTGCAACTGCCAAGAAAGAAATGGGCCGCGTGATGGGCGCTCTCACTCAGAAAACGGGCGGCAACTTCGACAAGGCTGCGGCTGCGAAAGAGCTTCAGAGCCGCCTGGCATAGCCGAGCGGGGCCGAGGGGGAAGCTGGGAATATGGGGCAGGCCCCATTTCCCACCTAAGAGGAAGAGCCTTGTTTGCGGGAGATTGCGCAAACAAGGCTCTTCCTTTGTCGATTGTACCTAGTTGGAAAAACGGAACCTGTCCCCTTATTCCCAACTAGTGCGCGATAACCTTCCCGAGAAGCCCGCATAGAGCGGCGCAGATAAGGCTGCAGATGACCCACAGCGCCGCCATAGCTGCCCAGAACGCCTCAGGGAATAGCTGGATCAAAAGCGAGCTTGCGCTGAATGTCCAGTTCCCCTGAGAAAACAGCATCTGATGCATCCAGGTGAAGAGGCCAGCAAAATCGGTGATCGCCCATGCGGCTAGAGCCAACAGTGTTGCAGCGACTAGGGCTGCGCCTAGCTGCATTGCCCGTCCTGCCCCCTTGCGTCCCGTCAGGAATCCCAGTGCTACAAGTCCCACAAGGGCAAATCCCCCCACAACTCCCACCGAAATGCGGCCCGTGGTAAAGATGGGCGTGCAGTCTTGCAAGTGGGAAAGCGCATTTTGCGGCAGGGTGTAGCGATCGGAAAGCGCATCCGCCACCGAAGCGGCTTTGCCTTGGTTTGCGGCGATATCAAGTCCGCTGGCGGCAAACGCTTCGGCAAGTTGGGGATTCGAGTTCTCGAGCGCTGAACGAATCGCGTCGGAGAGTTCGTCAATTGGCGCTCCTTCGATGGAGAAAGCGCGCGTTGCCTCAGCGATGGCCGCCATGTCTTCTTCGGGGAACACCGAATTTTCCCAACCAGAGAAGGTGCCGCCAATGGCAGCGGTGGCCTGCGGGGTGGTGCAGGCCACGAATCCCAATCCGAACAGGGCGTAGGCTAGGGCTATGCTCGTTGCAAGCGTAAGAAGAGGGGCAAGTGCGCGACGCATGATACTCACGGCGCTACCCTCGAACGCGGATGGTGGCGGCAGTGATGCCCTTCAGGTCTTTACTAATGGTGGGGAAGGGTCCTAGGCGAGAGAAAATACCTTGAAAATGTCCGTTGTACAGGTACAGGCCGCTGAGGTTGTTGTACAGGGCACCCGTTCGATCAACTTCGTCATCGGTCAGATTCTCAATATCCTCATCGGGAGGTAGGGTGTGGGTTTTGTACGGGGTGAGGTACGTCTGGACAATGAAAGGCGCGCCTGATGCCCCGTTTGCGAATCGGGCAATAAGATCCTCCCATTCTTCCTGGGTAGAGGAAACGCCAGCATATACATCTTTAGCGCCGTAATTGTCGGTGGGTTTGATGATCCAGGCGTTCTTATTGGTGCGTACTTCGTCGAGATCAATTTCCTTTTCGTCGAGGAAAAGGGTGCGGGGAACATGACGCTCTACGAATTCGTTTTCCTCGGGAGTTAGAATTGCTTTGGTTTTGGGGTGGCGCAGTACTTCGAAAATCTGCTTGTCGTGAACCAGATGGCCGGCAAAGCTTCCAATCAGGGCTACGGCTTCGTGGCGCACTGCTTCGATAAGGTCTTGCGACTCATCCCAATGATCAAGCACGTCGTTTGTTACGCTGCGGCGCCAAATGGCATGAATGGGCAGCCCGTTGTCATCGTACAGGGCGCCGCCGTCGAACTTCAGATCGCGCACGTCGCACACGATGCATTCGTAGCCGTAGCATGAGAAGAAGGAGGAGAACACCTTGAACTCGTCAACTACGCCACATTCAAGGTAATCGCAGATGGCAAATCGGGCACCGGGAACAAAGTGCTTTGAATGCTCGAAGATGCGAATGAACTCCCGTACCCACGAATCGAAAAGCTCGCAGGCTTCAAGGGGGTGTTTCTGGGAGAAAAGCTTGAACGTTTCCGTTTGGTCGATGCTGCTGGTGATCTCACGGTTCTCGTTCATGCCTGCAGATCCATCGCCGTTGAACTCGCAGAATCCGCAGCTGAGGTCATCTTCGTTCAGGAATACGTCGATGCGGGCGAAAGGCAGAGGGTCGGCGTAACCGCGAGGCAGAAGCACCAGTTCGCGCAGGCGCTCATCGAAGGTGAACACGTCGCGGTATTCAGGTGTTTCGCGGTAATGCTCGATGACTTTGCACAAGATTCGATGCGTTGTCTCGGCGATGGAGCGCAACGCGTCCCAACTCTCATCGTTGTAGAGTCGGGGGATGAATGAAGAAGCAACCACCTTTTCATGCACGATGGCGGTGGAGTTTTTCATGTATTCGTATGCGCTTCGGCGGCCGGCGATATCACCGCCGAGCTCTTCTGCGCAAGCAAAGTATTCTTCGGTTAGCTCGGCATTGCTTTTCATGGAGCTTCCTTTCGCGTTGGTTTCAGCGAAAGTGTACCCGTTAGGCGGGGTGTCTGTACCTTGCTGCGGGAAAAATGCGGGAATACGATGCCCGAAAGGCAATCGCCTCCAGGAGGTGAAAGGGAGATCCTGGAGACTGGTTTCTGGATTTGGTTTTAGTGTTGAGCTTTGGCTCGGCGGGCAAGGGTGCCGGGAAGGCCATATGCCACGTTGTCCGATATTAGTGCCAGTAATTCATCGAGGGGCATGTCGCGGCAGTTACGGAGCCAATACAGATAGGCGTTTAGGATGCCGCCTAGATAGAATTCAAGCATGATATCGAGGTTGCGTTCAGCTACGGCGGGAAGCAATCCTGCCTCCTTGTGAATGTGCTCTTTGGCGGCCGCCGTCCAATAGGTGAGGTACTCGTCGAGGGGCACATGCTCGGCAACTGTGCGCAGCTGCTCGCGGGTGAAGGGCAGTGAAGCTTCGATGGCGGTCAGGAGTCGTTTGGTGCAGGCAGGGGGATCGGCAAAGAAGTCACGAAAATCGATTCCCTCCAAGCTTTTTTCGGTCTGGATGCGAATTACGTCTTCGAGCAGATTGTCCACTGATGAGTAGTGGGTGTAGAACGTTTTTCGGTCAACATCGGCGCGCTTGGCAAGTGCGGTGATGGTGATCTTGTTGTAGGCCGTTTCGGCGAGCAGGTCGGTAAAGGCTTTGCGTATGGCGCTTCGGGTGCGAATAACGCGTCTATCAGCCTTTTTAGCCTCGATCGTAGCCATAAAAATAATCCCCAATCATTGCCGATGTGTATCTTATGATACAGGTCTTTGCCTCTTGGGCATTGAGCCCCTCTTCGAAGCTAATATAATCTACAAATGTAGAAAAAGCAACGTATGGGATTTAGTAAAGAAGAGGGGTAACGATGAAGGCAACCGACCACATCAAGAGGGCGGCTTTCGAGAAAGCCGTTGACTACTTTCTGGCAGATCCTGAACATAACATCGTAAAAATCATGGACCTGATTGATAAAGTAGTGCCAAAGGACTTGTTCGCATCTCAGCGAACAGCATTTCGCGGTGCAATCGACGATCAAAGCAACTGGTATCGCCTGATCATGCACATCATGAACGACACCAACCCTGAAGTACGCGACGATCTTGTGAAAACGCTCATCATCGATGGCAGCCTGATGGCATGGCCGGTGCAGGAAGCCAACCGCGATAAATACGAATGCAATATCCCCTGGGCCATCCTCCTTGATCCTACCAGTGCTTGCAATCTGCACTGTACGGGCTGCTGGGCAGCGGAATATGGTAATAAATTGAATCTAAGCTTGGAAGAGATTGATTCCATTATCAAGCAAGGTAAAGAGCTGGGCACGCATGTGTATATCTACACGGGTGGTGAACCTTTGGTGCGCAAGAAGGACCTCATCAAGTTGTGCGAGATGCACCCCGATTGCGTGTTCCTTTCGTTTACCAATGGAACACTGATCGACGAGGCGTTCTGCCGGGATATGATTCGCGTGAAGAACTTTGTTCCCGCCATCAGCGCCGAAGGCTTTGAGGAAGCAACCGACAGTCGCCGCGGTGCGGGAACGTACGCCAAGGTACAGAAGGCAATGCAGCTGCTGAAGCAAAACGGTTTGCCCTTTGGTGTTTCATGTTGCTACACATCGCAGAATGCGGAATCGATTGCCTCGGAGGAGTATTTCGACTACCTTATCGATCAAGGCGCGCTGTTTGCTTGGATTTTCTCGTTCATGCCGGTAGGTGCAGGGTCTACGCCCGATCTTATGGCTAGCCCCGAACAGCGTGAGCATCTGTATCGCTTTGTACGTGAAATGCGTCAGAAGAAACCCTTGTTTACGCTTGATTTCCAGAATGACGGCGAATTTGTGGGCGGCTGCATTGCTGGCGGACGGCGCTATCTGCACATCAATGCGGCGGGCGACGTCGACCCGTGCGTTTTCGCGCATTACTCCAATGCCAATATTCGCGAGGTCTCCCTGCTCGAGGCGCTGCAGTCGCCCATTTTTATGGAGTACTACCGCGAGCAGCCTTTCAGCGACAATCTGCTCCGTCCATGTCCCATCCTGGAAAACAGTGGCAAGCTGACCGAAATGGTCGAGCGCGCAGGTGCTCATTCTTCCGATCTTCAAGAGCAGGAAACCGCCGAAGAGCTGTGCGCGAAAACCAAGGATGCCGCTGCAGCATGGGAACCGGTTTCCGAGCGCATTTGGAATGATCCTAACGATCCTTTGTTCGAGAAACGCCATGATGCTACCCAGGGAATGGCGGCAACCGATATGACGAAATTCGAGCGTTTGGGTCGTACCCGTCACCCAATGGCGCAAGATAAATAGTCCGCTTGCCCCCATAACCTGTTGGCGTTTTCTGTTGACGGCGCAGCATGGGGCACAGGGACGGTATAGTACTATCGAAAAGTTGTGGGGATGCAGCTTTAGCTGCCTCCTGTTTTCCTGAAAGGAAACGATAGATGCAAGAAGAACAGCATTCGTACCTGTTTACGAGCGAATCGGTAACCGAAGGCCACCCCGATAAGATCTGCGACCAGATCTCCGATGCCATCCTCGATGCCATCCTCGCCAAGGAAACCGAGTTGGCAGCAGGAGGTTATGTTGCTCCGGGCGGCATTCCCGCCAACCCGAAAGAGGTTCGCTGCGCGGTGGAAACCATGGCTACCACTGGTCTTATCATGGTTACCGGCGAGGTGCGCACTCAGGCCTATGTTGATGTGCCGGGAATTGCCCGCGAGGTGCTCCGTGAAATCGGATACGATCGCGCCAAGTACGGTTTCGACTGCGATACCTGCGGTGTGTTGAATACCATCCACGAGCAGTCTCCCGATATTGCGCAAGGCGTTGACGAATCTTGGGAAACGCAGAACGGTGAAGCTGTTGACCCGTACGACCAAATCGGTGCGGGCGATCAGGGCATGATGTTCGGTTACGCATGCAACGAGACAAAGACCCTTATGCCTTTGCCGCATTATCTGGCCAGCCGTTTGGCTGAGCGTCTTTCGAAGGTGCGTAAAGATGGCATCATGTCGAATCTGCGTCCCGACGGCAAGACCCAGGTTAGCGTTCGTTACGTTAACGGCGTTCCTACCCAGGTCGAAAAGGTGGTTATATCTACTCAGCACTCCGAGGAAACCGATCCTACTGAATTGCGCAAAGCGCTTAAGCGTAACGTTATCGACCCCGTGTTTGAAGCCGAGGGGGTAACGGTCGCAGACGATCTGGAACTGTATGTGAACCCTACCGGTCGTTTTGTGGTGGGCGGCCCTATGGGCGATGCGGGCCTTACCGGCCGCAAGATCATCGTTGACACCTATGGCGGTATGGGACGTCACGGTGGCGGCGCCTTTTCGGGCAAGGACTCCTCGAAG
>OGQK01000975.1_pt1 | contig 16841 bp, 16 predicted proteins | sample 1553221 | NCBI WGS metagenome assembly OGQK01 (sample SAMEA2579996, study PRJEB22360) | human gut metagenome | biome: human gut; feature: human-associated habitat; material: faeces | place: Denmark | collected 2008/2010 | reverse complement strand
CCAGCTCCATTCCGGCCCGAGGGTGAGGAACGGCCTCCACGACCGCCTCCGGAACACTGCGGCGCAGCGCGTCCTGGACGGCGTCCGGATCCACCAGTTCCCCCAGGACTTTGACGAGCCTGTCCGCCCGGCGCAGGAAAGTCAAGCAACCGCCCCTCCAGGCGCACCAGGTCGCGGGTGCGCCACCACTCCTGCGGCTCCACCCGTTCCAGCAGAAAACCTCCATGGGGCCGCGTCAGCAGGCGGCCGCACAGCTTGCCTTCCCCCTGGAAGCGCAGGAGGCCGTCCTCGTCCGTCTTCGTCTCCCAATGGGGCAGCAGGGAAAGGCGGTCCGTGTGGTACGGATCGCCGGGCAGAGCCGTGGCAAGCTGGGAGCCGGACTCCGTCATGCCGTAGCTCTGCACCACGGGCCAGCCGAGGGCGCGGGCTTTTCTGCCCGTCTCCATGTCCAGCCCCCCTCCGCCCACGATGATGCATCCGGCGGTAGAAGGCGCGCGGAGGCGCAGATTGACCAGGTCAACCACCTGCGTGGGAACCAGGGAGGACCAGCGGGCCCCGGAGTTTTTCATCAGGTCCGCATAGGCCTGCGGGTTCCACTTGCCGTGAAGCGCATGGACGGCGGTCCCGGCCAGGGCCGCGCGCAGGTAAATCATGGCACCCCCCACGTGCCAGACGGGCAGGGGGCAGCACCAGTCCCCATATTCCGCGCGCAGGTGGTCCAGGGCTCCGCGCGCGCAGACGTCCAGGGCGCGGCGGGTGAATAAAATGGCTTTGGGCGGTGAGCCGGAAGAACCGGACGTGGCAAAGGCCGTGACCCCATCCATGCCCCGGCGGGAAAGGAAGGCGGCGGCCTCTTCCGCCCAATCCCTCAAATGGGGGGGCGCCATCACGCAGGGGCCGTTGTCCCGGTCCCAGGGCAGGGGTGTTCCGGAGGCGGACATGGCGGCGGCAGGCTACCGGAGGGCTTTTCTGCGCAGGGTGTGCCAGCGTTCCTCCATGCGGGGCTTCAAATGGTGCTCAATCCAGGCGTAGGCCGCTTCCAGGCCGCCTGCCTTGAAGGTGCGGCCTATTTCCGCTTCCACGCCTGTGGCGTTGCCGGTGCGGCGCAGGAAATCATTGCTGGTGAACTCGATGAAAAGCTTTCCGTTGATCGCTCCTTCCTCCGCCAGAATCCATTCCCTGACGTACAGCGCCAGAATGGCGTCCCCTACCCATGCCTCCACGCGGAGGCGTTCTTCTGTGGCCTTGTCCATATGATGGTTCATGAAAATCTGGCAATGGCGGTCTTCCCGCCCAGCGGATCCCTGATGGGCGGCGGGGGCACGCCGGGCGCCTGGTTCCCGGCGGGGGAGGCCGGCTGGCGGTTTTCCCTCGGAAGCTCCGGCAGATTGTCCGTGGGAGTGGAGGCGGGCGCGCCGGGCGCCGGCGGATTCTCCTTGCGGTCTTGCGGCGCGGGTGCGGCTCCCGGCGTGAGGGGCACGTCCAGCACCCTGTCCTGGGCCGCGCGGCGGTTGACCGCATCCTTGGCCTCCAGGGATTTGCGGAGCGCCGTCTCCGATTCCGAATTCCAGTAACCGGAATCAAGTTCAATGTAAATATTGGAATAGGGGAGGGACGTCTTGGTCTTGATAACCAGCACGTTGAACTGCTTGGCGGCGTCTTCGATCAGGGAATTGATCGTGCGGCTCATCAATTCAAAATGCTGGCGCCCCGGAAGCATTTTATTGATATTGTTGCGGTAGCGCTTGATGCCGGGGGCGTAATCCTCCGTAACACTGCGCAATTCCGAGCTGATCATGATGCGGGGCACCACGTGGGCTTCCTCCTCCAGCATGTTCAGCACGTCCAGAAGCACTTCATCGGACGTCTTGTCGGAGACCATGGTCTTGATGCCGGCTCCCGTATAGGCCGGGAAGGAGGACTCCGCAATGACAATCCAGTTTCTGGCTCCCACGATCGCCAGGTTTTTATATAACTGGTCCTTCCATTCCCGCTCTGCCGGGTTGGCGTCCTGGCAGCCGCTGAGCAGGCTGATGATACATACGGGCAGGATGAGGGGGAGTCGGGTCATGGGAGGGACCCCGCCTTGCGGGGCTGGAAAATGGGCTAGAATTTATGGGACCGGGGTTCGCGGCAGGCGCTGGGGCAGCGGCCCTGTTCCGTGGCGAACGGCGCTCCCTGGGTGGGGGCCGCCTCCGTGAAGGCGACGCCCGGCAGTTCAGTAGGTACGCCCTGAACGGGGAAATCCTTTCGCAGGGGGAAATAAGGATAGCCTTCCCACATCAGAATGCGGCGCAAATCCGGGTGGCCGGAGAACTTGATGCCCATCAGGTCCCATACTTCACGCTCGTGCCAGTTGGCGGATTGGAAGATTTCCGTGACGCTGGGCACTTCCTCTCCGTCGTCCACCTTCGTCTTGAGGCTCAGGTTCACGCCCGTTTCCGCCTGCGTCAGCGTATAATTGACTTCAAAGCGGGGGCTTTCCCCCATGTTGTCCACGGAGCAGAGGTTCACCATCATGTCAAACCCGGCGGAATCCCGCAGCCAGCGGACGACGTCCGCCACGGCATGGCGCGCGACGGTCAGCGTGATGTCGCCGCGGAACTCGTAGCGGTCCGTGATGACGTCTTTCCCAAAGCGGTTCTGGGCGTTGTCTGCGGCGGTCTTGATCTGTGATTCTAGAGAAGGCATGGAGAAGAAATGGTAAAAGATGGAATGGAATAAAGCGGTCGGAAAGGGTTATTCGAGGGGCATTTCCGTCTCGACCGGCACGGGGGCGTTGGCTTCGCGCGGTTCCTCCTTCTTGAAGAACGTGCGTGCGGGCTGCTGGGTGTCCAGCTTCTTGCGGAGGGTAAGCAGGGCTTCCAGAATGGCCTCAGGGCGGGGAGGGCAGCCGGAAATGTAAACGTCCACGGGGATAATCTTGTCCACGCCCTGGAGCACGGAATAGGAGCGGAACATGCCGCCGGTGGAGGCGCACGCGCCCATGGCGATGCACCACTTGGGTTCCGGCATCTGGTCCCAGATACGGCGGACGGCCAGGGCCATCTTATAGGTGACGGTGCCGGCCACGATCATCACGTCCGCCTGGCGGGGGGAAAAACGCGTCACTTCCGAACCGAAGCGGGAAAGGTCATACCGGGAGCAGGCCACGGCCATGAACTCGATGGCGCAACAGGAAAGCCCCATCGGCATGGGCCAGAGGGAATTTTTACGAATCCAGTTGATGGCGGCGTCCAGGGTGGTGTAGACAAAATTGCCTTCCGCGTTGGAGTCCAGTACTCCTGTTTCGTAAACATTCGGTTCGTTCGTGGTGACCATGATAACAGATGATTCTTGCTGAAGCCAGATTAGCGAGATGCCTTCAACTCTCAAGCCTTAATTTGGTTCAGCCATGATTTTCTGCGGCCTGCTCCGGCCCTGTTTTCCGGGCGCTCCGGAGCGGGGATGAATAAACCCGCACAGGGTCTCCCCCGTGCGGGTTTTTATCCAACTATATTACCTATGAAACTCAGAACTCCCCATAATGGGTGGCGGTCTCTCTACCTCCCGCCGCCCGGTTTGTTACTGATGCAGGTTAGAGTCCCGGTTGGGGGCTTGCGTTCAAAAAGGAGAAAATTTTATGACAGGAAGCTGGAAGAAAATCCGGCGGGCATTGAGCATGAACGCCTCATGGAATTGCCGTCTTTAAAGGCAAAATAGGGTTGGGCGCTATTCCCCCATGAGATTTCTGGGGGAAGGGGCTTTTGGTGAAAGCGGCGGAGGCGTTATCCGCGGCTCTCCCTGTTCCGGAGAGTAGGGATTATTTACAAGGGCAGGGAAACCGGGGAAACCCGTTTGGACGGAATGCAAGCATGAAGCCCGTAGAGAGAGGCCTGCAACGCGAACGAATCAACCCCTTATTCCCAGGGCACGTCATCAGAAGGGCACGGAAAAAGGGCAATATTCCACAGTTTGGCTGAAAGACACCCTCCCCCGGGAGCGAAGGACACCTGGCCTTCGTACCCGAACTTATCCGGAACGCAGCGACGGCAATTCTGTTCAATGGTCACGCTGCGGCAACCTTACAGCCGCTCCTGAATCAGCACATGGAAATGGCCGCCTGCGCCGTGTTCGTCCGTCAGGAAGGCGTCCTGCGGCGTGTCCTCCGCGTAAGGGAGCAGGTAGTCCCGCTGGGTCATCAGGGTGACCGTATCCCCCAGGCAATTGCGGGAAAGCTCCAGCAGGTCCGTAAAATTCACGTCGCAGGTCAGGTCCGTGAGGCCGGGGTGCCGGTACAATTCCTCTCCGGTCAGCACCTGGTGGCCTTTATACCCGCGCAGGGAACCCTGGGGGCGGCGGTAGTACAGCCGCTCCATTTCGTCCCCGTAGTCGATGACCGTCATGACGCCCATGTTCCAGAAGGGCAGCCAGCCGGTGAACCAGCGCGCGTAGGAATCGTGAATCTCCAGGCGCTGCCCCGGCTGGGAATCATATTCCAGCATGTGGGAAAAAAGCGGTTGTTGACGGACGGGGCGCAATTCCTCCCGCACGGCTCCGTCCTTGACGGTAAGCCCCGCTTCCCGCCAGCCCTGTTCCGTGTATTCGAACACGCGGGCCGGGAAGGCGTCCACCAGCTCGTTGGAAAAAATGAAGGCCTTGCCGCCGCAATGCTTCAGAGCCTTCTCCATGGTGGAATAAATCTTGGCCTGGCTTCCCAGCAGCAGGTGCTGGAATTCGCGCAGTTTTGGGGAAGCCTCCACGATTACGTAATCCGTATTCAGGCGGTTCCAGAATCCCAGCTGCTCCAGGATCTTGACGGCCAGGGCTCCGGACCCGGCGCCTATCTCCAGCAGGGGCAGCCGCCTGCCGCAACGGGCGCAGGCCTCCTTCCAGCGCGCGGCGACGGCTTTCGCCAGAATGGGGGAAAGCGTGGGGGTGGTGGAAAAATCCCCGCGGCTCCCGATATTTTCAATGGAGGAGGAATAATACCCGTCCTGCGGGTGGTGCAGCTGCATGAAGGCTTCCAGGGAAAGCCAGCCGCCGGCGGCCGCGATGTGGTCGGAAAGGCGTATCATGCGGGAGAAAACGGGTCAGGATTTGGACTGCTCCAGCATGCGCAGCAGCGGGGCTTCCGCCCTCTTGCGCAGGTCTTCCGGCAGTTCCACGGCGGGAGAAAGGTCCCGCAGGGCCAGGTACAGTTTTTCCAGCGTGTTCATCTTCATGTACGGGCAGGTGCTGCAGGAGCACTGCTCCGTGGGGGCGGGAATGAACTCCTTGCCCGGCACCAGCTTGCGCAGGCGGTGCAGGATGCCGGATTCCGTGACGATGATGAAGGAGGAGGCCGGGCTTTCCGTGCAGTAGGGAATCATCTTCTCCGTGGAGCAGATGTGGTCCGCCAGCAGGCGCACGGCCTCCGTGCATTCCGGGTGGGCCACCACCGGCGCGCCGGGGTGCTTTTCTTTCAGGGCCAGAATCTGGTCCCGCGTGAACTCCATGTGCACGTGGCAGGCCCCGTTCCATAACTCCATGGGGCGGCCCAGCTGGCGGCCTACCCAGGCGCCCAGGTTCTGGTCAGGCACGAACAGGACGGGGCGGCCCTCCGGAGCCTGGGACACGATCTTCACGGCGTTCCCGGAAGTGACGATCACGTCCGCCAGCGCCTTGACGCCGATGGAGCAGTTCACGTACGCCACCACGTAATAATTCTTGTGGGCGTTCTCTTTCAGAAAGGCTTCCAGTTCCCCGGCGTCGCAGGAAGCTTCCAGGGAGCAGCCGGCGTCCGCGTCCGGCAGGATGACGGTTTTGTCCGGATTGAGGATTTTGGCGGTCTCCGCCATGAAATGGACGCCGCAGAAGGCAATCACGTCGCAATCCGTATTCTGCGCCTTGTAGGCCAGCCCCAGGGAATCGCCCACGTAGTCGGCCATGTCCTGGATGTCTCCGGTCTGGTAGCTGTGCGCCAGAATAATGGCGTTGCGTTCTTTTTTCAGGCGTAAAATTTCCTCTTTCAGGTCAAAGGGTGCCATGCGGGAAAAGATGGGGGGAAGCCCCCGGCAAGTCAAGCATCATGTCCCATGCAGGGCGCACTTGTTGACGGGGGGCGGGAAATGTGGCACAGTCTGGCGCATCATACGATTATGTTTTCACTTTTAGCTGATAAACTGGATAACACGTTCCGGCGGCTGCGCGGCCTGGGCAAGATTTCTGAAAAGAACATTGCGGACGCCCTGCGGGACATCCGGCTGGCCTTGCTGGAAGCGGACGTGGAGTTTGGCGTGGCCAGGGACTTCATTGGCCGCGTGAAGGAACGGGCCATGGGGCAGGAAGTGCTTAAATCCATCAAGCCCGGAGAGCAGATCGTCAAAATCTTCCGTGATGAAATCGCCGCCCTGCTGGGTGGCGACGCCGTGGGGCTGGACCTGACGGACCCCGCCAGAATCATGGTGGTGGGCCTGAACGGCGCCGGCAAGACCACTACCAGCGCGAAGCTGGCCCTGCGCCTGAAAAACGAAGGGCGCCGCCCCCTGCTGGTGGCCTGCGACCTGGTGCGCCCCGCCGCCGTGGACCAGCTGGCTACGCTGGCGGAACAGATAGAAGTGCCCGTGTACAAGCCCGCTCCCGGCAGCCGGGACGTGGTGGCCGTGGCGGGTGAAGCCCTGGAATGGGCCCGCACCCAGAACGGGACCGTCATGATCTTTGACACGGCGGGCCGCCAGGAAGTGGACGAAGCCCTGATTGACGAGCTGCGCCACCTGCACGCCTTCCTCTCCCCGCGTGAAACCCTCCTGGTGGTGGACGCCACCACCGGCCAGAACGGCCTGATCCAGGCCCGGACCTTCAAGGAGACGGCGGGACTGACGGGCATCGTCCTGACCAAGCTGGACGGGGACGCCCGCGGGGGCGCGGCCCTCTCCATGCGCTCCATGACGGGCAAGCCCATCAAATTCTCCGGTGAGGGGGAAAAGCTGGACCAGTTCGGCCCCTTTGTCCCCGGCCGTATGGCGGACCGCATCCTGGGCATGGGTGACATTGTGGGGCTGGTGGAGCATGCCGCCGCCCGCATTGACGAGGAACAGGCGGCCAAGTCCATGGACCGCATGATGTCCGGCAAATTTGACTTCAACGACTTCCTGGACCAGATGAAAATGATGCAGAACCTCGGGCCGCTGGAAGGCCTGCTGGGCCTGCTGCCCGGATTCGGCAAAATCAAGAAGCAGCTTCCGGACGGTGCGCTGGACCCCAGGAGGATGAAGCACATGGAAGCCATCGTGCTCTCCATGACGGCGAAGGAGCGAAGCAACCCCAACCTGCTGAATCCGTCCCGCCGCCGCCGCATTGCCGCCGGCTGCGGACGCTCCCTGATGGAGGTGAACAAGCTCATCAAGAACTTTTCCGAAATGCGCAAGATGATGTCCGGCAAGGGCAAGATGGGCGCCATGATGAAACAGATGGGCGCCATGAAGGGGAAGGGCGGCAGGATGCCCGGCCTTCCCGGCATGGGCGGCGGTCTTGGCGGCCTGAAAGGCCTTGGGGGGCTTGGAGGAGGCCTGGGCGGTCTCTTTGGCGGCCGCAAATAGGCGGAAACGGATTTGACCCGGAGGCGCGGCTGAACATGGCCGCGCCTTTTTTTGTAATAGGGGCCGGAAGTACCGGAGCGCGTGTGGTGCGCCGCACGCCTTCCGGCTTTATATGAAAGAATGTCCGTGGCGTTCCCGTATTCCGGGAATGATGAATGGAAGGCGGTTTTACCTGCGGACGGCTGTGCTGGCCATGGCCGCCTTCCTGGGGGTGGAAAAAGGCCATGCCGTCCCTGCGGAAGACGTGCTGCTGCCTGCTCCCTCCGAGTGCAGGTCGGACGCTTCTTTCCTGGTCCTCTTGCCTTTGAGACTGGCCGTTTATGCCCCGGAAAAGGATGTTCCGGCAGTGGAAGCCCTCTTGAATGTGCTCAACGCACAGGGCGTCCTGACCGGGCTTTCCATGACGCGGGACAGGAATTCTGCGGACGTGGTGTGCTCCCTGGGAGGGACCCCGGCGGGAACGGGAGAAGGATATGAGGCGCGTCTGGAAGGCGTGCAGGGAGGGCGGGGCGTACTGCATCTGAATGCGGCTGACCCCCAGGGCCTCTTCTACGCGTGGCAGAGCATGGTCCAGATCCTGAACGCCAACCGGACCGGGGAAGGCTTCTCCGTGCCCGTCTTCTCCATCAGGGACGTTCCCCGTTTTGAATGGAGGGGCATCATGCTGGACGTCTCCCGCCACTTCTTCACCATGGCGGAGGTCAAGCGCATGATTGACGCCATGTCCCTCTTCAAGCTCAACCGGCTTCACCTGCACCTGACGGACGGCCCCGGCTGGCGGATGGAAATTAAAAAATACCCCCTCCTCACCTCCATGAGCGCGTGGCGCGTGCCGCTGGCCAACGGGGAATGGAACTGGCAGGAAGTGAAGCTGGCCATTCAGGAGCATGACCCGGAGGCCACCTACGGCCGGTTTTTACACCCAGGAGCAGATGAGGGAAATCATTGCCTATGCCCGCAGCCGCCAGGTCGCCATTGTGCCGGAAATAGACCTTCCCGGCCATTCCTATGCGGCCATGCACGCTTATGGGGACTTGATCTGCGACGGGGTGGACTTTCCCGTGGAAGGGAAAAAAGGCCGGGACGCCGTCTGCATGGGGCGTCCGGAAACGCTCCGCTTCGTGAAAGACGTGGTGGATGAACTCAAGGCCGTCTTCCCGCCCGGCTCCCCCATTCATCTGGGCCATGACGAGGTATCCGCGGAAGCATGGAAAAAATGCAGGTACTGCCAGAACCGTTTGAAGGCCCTGAACGAGACGGACCTCAAGGCCCTGAGCCGGGACTTCCTGCAGCAGATTGCGGACTACGTGCGGAAGGACGGTTATGACGCCATCGTCTGGGATGAGGCAGGGGAACTGGAGGCGGACAAACACATCTTCGTCATGGCGTGGCGCGGCAATGACTTTGCCGCGGCGGCGGTTAGAAAGGGGCATCCGGTCATTCTGTCCCCGTGCTCCCACTTCTACTTTGACTACTACCAGTCTTCTGCTCCCACGGAGCCGAAGGCCATCGGGGGCCTGATACCTCTCAGGCAGGTGTACGGCTATGAACTGCCGGAACTGTCTCCGGAAGAGGCCTCCAGGGTGCGCGGACTCCAGGCCAACATCTGGACGGAATACCTGTACGACATGGGGCTGGTGGAATACATGGCGTGGCCCCGCGCGCTGGCGCTGGCAGAACGGGCCTGGAGCGACTGCGACCCGCGGGACTACAAATCCTTCCGCAGCCGCGCGGCCCTGGCCCTGAAGCTTCTGGAAAAACTGGCCGTGAAATACCGCCCCATGGATGAAGAAAATTAGGGACTCTCCCGGGTGGCCGTTCTTTAAAAAGGAATTTTCATAAACCTGCCGCGCCTTTTCCTTGCGGCACTCCGGACGGTAACAGGGAAAACATGCTGGAAAACCGTGCCTTCTCCCGTGCGCTTCCGATAAAAAGTTTCCACCCTTGTCAACACCCCTGCCGGGATATTTCCGGATGCAGTGAGGGGAAAATTCCTTCCGTTCCCGTTCTTCCTGGCCGGGGGATGCCGGAAATCTTCGCTCCCACTCCTGCCGCCTCAACAAGGAAGGCGTCCCTTTTCCGGTCTTGAGCGGTTTGTTTCCTGGGTTTTATTGACAGCGGATGCCCGGTCATGTATGAAATGATTCTAGCTGATTGCCTGTTTATGAAGAAACACCGGTTCCTGTTCCTCGCTTCCCTGATGGCGCTCGTGCTGCTTGGCGGCATGGCGGTAGTGGCTTGCTCCAATAACTTCAAGCATGTGCCCCGGACGGGCTTTGTGGCTCATCAGATAAAAAATTGCGACTCCCATATCCCGTTTGACGCCTACTGGAATGCTGATGATAAAAAAATCTGGAATGACAAGGTAAACGGCGTGGACGGCAAAAAAGTCCTGATGGCCGTCGTTCCGGTGGATACGGTGCACATGGATGTGAGGCCGGATACCGCGGAAGGATTTGATGCCCTGCACAGTCTGGCGGAATACTTCCGGAAGAGCGTCACGGCCAGCATGGAAAAGGAAGTTGCCGAAAACCCGCACTTTGAGATGGTGCCTCCGGGAACCAGGGGGGCCTATACGCTGGAGCTCGCCATCATCTCCATCACGCCCACGAACGCCAAAGCCGGCATTTTTGTCACGGCGTTGAGCGGCATCAAGGGGGGCGGCCTGGTCAAGCGGTTCATCAAGAAGGGCCACATCGCCATGGCAGGACGCCTGCGGGATGAAAACGGCCGCATCGTCTCCGAATTTGCGGACTATGAGGAAGACCACAGCGCCCTGCTGGGCGTGGATACCAAGGACTTTAAAAAATACGCCCACCACCAGCGCACCATTGACGAATGGGCCCGTGAAATTACTGATGTGTATTCTTCCACGTACGGGCACAGGACGCAGAAGCGCATGATCTCCTTCAACCCCTTTTAAGGGATAAGCCTCCACGGGCGCTATCCGGGGGAATTGCCCGGCAACCGGGTTTCTGCAAAACATGGGAGGAACCGGAAGGGCGTCAAACTTCCGGACGGAGGCATTCCCTTGAGCCTGCCGAGCCGCAGGAACGGCGTGATACAGGACACCTTTACCTTCTGGTTCCCATTGAAAAGGACCGGGGCGTGGGAAATCCGGACAAATATCTTTCCCCGCCTGCGTGGAAGAGGGAAGCGTCCGTACGGTGGGGAAAATGACCTTTGCCTTGAAGGATACGGCCTGCGTCCTGATCTGCCGGAAGGGCGGCCATTCCGTCGTGGAAGAAACCTCCGTCCGCACATGGCCCGGAAGCGCGGATTTTTACCTGGTTGAATTCCCTTGGGAACTGTCTGTCCGCAGGGTAACCGACCTGAAGGGCAAACCGTGAAATGCGGTTGAAACGGCATTGCCGGCGGACTGCGGGACCGGAGGAATGGCTTGCGCTTTTATTCCCCGTATTCCGCCCAGGAACTGCTGGTCTCCCACACGCGCACGCGTTCCAGGGTGACGCAGTCCCGCACGGGATATTCGCCGGAACCTTCCCTGGCCTTTTCCAGCGCATGCCGGGCGAAGTTGAAAATGGTGCGGGCCATTACCTCGCTGGTGGGGTCCTCCCGGTCAAACGGGATGATGCGCTCTCCGTACGCGGCCACGAAGGCGGCGTAATTGGGGTCTTCCGTATTCACGCACAGGGAATGGTCAAACTGCTGCAGAAAATCCCCCATCATCTGCTTGACGGCCTTGAAATCCACCACCATGTCGTTGGCGTCCAGCGTATCCGCCCGGAACACCATCTCCACGGAGCGCGTGTGGCCATGGGGGAATTTGCAGTTGCCGGGGTGCTTGGACAGAAGGTGCCCGCTTTCCAGTTCAATGGATTTGCAGATTCGGTAGGCCATGAAGGCAGGATAGCGTGGGAAGGCGCGGGGGGCAATCCCAATCAGAGTCTGCCTGCGGTCCGGCTTTCTGCGTGCGGAACGGGGTTCGTCACGGATTCTGCCGGACGTGGGCGGCTTTTCCTTGCGGGCGGCTGTGATTTCTGGCAACCTTCGGAAAACCAACCTCTTACCCTATGGCCTTCCTCTCATAGTCCTTCCTGAAAATGGGGGAAAAATCGGATCGCAGGACAAGCCTCCTTTTCCTGCTCATGGCGGGCATTCCCATCATTTTTACCGCCTTCTTCGTCTTCATGCTGGGGGCGGCCACGGTCTGGTACGCCTGGCCTGTTCTGCTGCCGATGCTTCTTCTCCTCTATCTCCCCTTCGCCCTGCGGAAGGAAAAGGTGCAGAGCGTCCATTCCCGGAACATCCTCTTTGGCCGGGACCCGCTGGCGGTCGTCTTCAGGCCGGTGGTGAGGAACTGGGTATATGCCGTTTATGCCGTGCTTCCGGCGTTGCCCCTCCTCTTTTCCGGTCGGAAAATGCCCTTGGACAATCTCGGGAATGGAAGGAATCTGACGGAATTCTTTCTGATGTGGATATCCCTGTATGCCGTCTTCACGGTGCTGGCGGTTTTCCTGGGAAAAGCGCGGTATTTGAAGCCGGGCGGGCTGCTGCTGGCCGCCGCGGCCAATCTGGCGCTGATGCTGCTTTATTCCCTGCTTGCGTGAAGCGGGCGCACTGTGTATCCGGCGTGGTCCCTGGCCTTCCCGTGGACGGGGGCTTTTCCGTGGCGCCTGCTGCGATGAGGGAACCGCGTTGCTCTGCCAGCCTGGCGGCCATCTCCGGAGTTGTTGGAAAGGACGTGCTCTATTGCCGTTCTTTCCCTGAAACGCCCGCCCCGGGCATGGGAGAATGGAGCGGAAGGACGGGAAGGCTCTCCGGGATAGGGAAATTTGATGAAATTGAAAATCTTGGAATAATATTTTTTTATGTAAAATCTCCGCGCCGGGTTGGTGCCGGATTAAAAAGGAGGTGTACCATGTGAATTACTGTATCATACTAACTAGGCTGATTAAGTTACTCATTGTAATGTTCAGCTGATGAAAAGCCCCGTCCTGTGTCAGCAGGACGGGGAGATTTATTAGAGGTTGATGTAATCTGTATGATACTAACTGGGACTACTATGGAAAAATTCCATAAATAGTCAAGAGGGAAAACCTCCGGAAAATGCCCTACAAACGGTTTTTTGAAGGATGGAAATCCTGCCTGTAACGGGTGGGGGATTCCACCTATTTATATCTGCGCTTCTTCCTCCTTCCGGATTTAATGAATGCTTGAAACAGCGTGCCGGGGATATTCGGAAGAATCTATCCAAAAGCTCAAGGGAAAAAGGAGGGGAGATAAAACGGGTTTTCCCGTAAAGGACCGTAAAAAATCCCTGTTCCGCGCGGCATGGCGGAACAGGGGTAAAAATCAGGCGCTCTGTCCGGGCGGCTTAATGGGCGCAGCCGGCGCAGGCCCAGCCTTCGCGGATCTTCGCGAAGAAATCGTTGCCCTTGTCGTCCACCAGAATGAAGGCGGGGAAGTCCTCCACCTCAATCTTCCAGATGGCTTCCATGCCCAGTTCCGGGTATTCCAGCAGTTCCACCTTCCTGATGTTATTCTTGGCCAGGATGGCGGCGGGGCCGCCGATGGAGCCCAGGTAAAAGCCGCCGTGCTTCCGGCAGGCGTCCGTCACCTGCTGGCTGCGGTTGCCCTTGGCGATCATGATCATGGAGCCGCCGTTTTCCTGGAACAGGTCCACGTAGGAATCCATGCGCCCCGCCGTGGTGGGGCCGAAGGAGCCGGAGGGATACCCTTCCGGGGTCTTGGCCGGACCGGCGTAGTACACGGGATGGTCCTTCATGTACTGGGGCATGCCTTCACCCTTTTCCAGGCGTTCCTTCAGCTTGGCGTGGGCAATGTCCCGAGCCACGATGATGGTGCCGTTCAGGCTCAGGCGCGTGGTGACGGGGTACTTGCTCAGTTCCGCCAGCACTTCCTTCATCGGGCGGTTCAGGTCAATGGAGACGGCCTCGCTGGAGGTCATGCGCAGGGCTTCCGGAATGTACTGGCCGGGGTTGGTTTCCAGCTGTTCAATGAAAATGCCTTCCGGCGTGATCTTGGCCTTCGCGTTGCGGTCCGCGGAGCAGGAGACGCCCAGGCCCACCGGGCAGGAGGCTCCGTGGCGGGGCAGCCGGATGACGCGCACGTCCAGCGCGTACCACTTGCCGCCGAACTGGGCGCCCAGGCCCAGCTTGCACGCTTCTTCATGCAATTCCTTTTCCAGCTCCAGGTCGCGGAAGGCGCGTCCGTACTCGTTGCCCGTGGTCGGCAGGTGGTCGTAATACTTCGTGGAGGCCATCTTCACGGTTTTCAGGCACTTTTCCGCGGAGGTGCCGCCGATGACGAAGGCGATGTGATAGGGCGGGCAGGCCGCCGTGCCCAGGGTGCTCATCTTCTCCACCAGGAACTTCTTCAGCGTGGCCGGGTTCAGCAGGGCCTTCGTTTCCTGGTAAAGGTAGGTCTTGTTGGCGGAGCCGCCGCCCTTGGCGACGAAGAGGAAGGAGTACTTCATGCCTTCCACGGCTTCAATGTCAATCTGGGCGGGAAGGTTGGTGCCGGTGTTCTTCTCCGTATACATGTCCAGCGCCACGGTCTGGGAATAGCGCAGGTTGTTCTGGGTGTAGGCGTCGTAAACGCCGTGGGAAAGCTGTTCGCAGTCATCGCAGCCGGTCCAGACCTGCTGGCCCTTCTTGCCCACGATGGTGGCGGTGCCCGTGTCCTGGCAGAACGGCAGGATTCCGGCGGAGGCCACCTCCGCGTTGCGGAGCATCGTCAGGGCCACGCTCTTGTCATTGGCGCTGGCTTCCGGATCGTCCAGAATGGCGGCCACCTGCTTCAGGTGGGCGGGGCGCAGGAAAAAGGCCACGTCATGGAAGGCTTCCGCGGCCAGCAGGCGCAGGCCCTCCGGTTCCACCTTCAGCATGGGGTGTCCTTCAAAGTCCCCCACGCTCACGTAGTCGGACGTGATGAGGCGGTACTGGGTGTCGTCCTTTTCAATGGGAAAAGGATCCTGGTAATGAAAATCCGGTGTTGCCATAACGGGAGGCAATATAGCGGAGCGCCGCCCCCGGTTCGAGCAAAAAAATCAGGGGCGCTCCAGGCCGGAATCAATCATTAAAAAAGGCTTCCGTTCACCCAGCGTACGGAAAGGAACGCAGTTTTTAAAGAACCACGGGCTGACGGGGAACAGCATGTCCCTGAAGACGTAATAAAGGAATTCCCGGTGCATGCGCCGTTCCTCCTCCGGGGTGAGGATGTAAATGGCGGAAATGGGCTGAATGGTTGTAATCACGGGGATTCTCCACATCTGCAGCAAGCTGTCTCTGATCTTGAACAGCTGGTAAACCTTCCCCTGGAAGACGATCGCCACAGCTACTGTTCCTTCCGGGCTTCCGTCCATGAAGGAACGCAGCTTCTTCCAGGCCTGGGGCAGCAGGCTGTACACAATCGTGCCGTCCTGCTCCCGTGCCGCGTGCCGGACATCCTCCGGGCCGATCAGGGATTCCGTCCGGATGAAGGCCTAGGATGGAACAGGCTCCGGGAAATCAGGGCGGGTGTAGGGGACGGAGCGGAACCCGCTTTTCAGGTGAATGGTTTTCCCCTGCCGGAGTTCCGGGAGGAACCGCTGTTCCAGCTCCGTGCTGCGGGGATGCACGGGATAAACGGCCAGCTCCTCTTTCGCCTTCCTCTGCTGCTGTTCCGTGAGCGGCGGAATCTGGGTATTGATGGCCGTGCAGAGATCATCCAGCCGGCGGTCATCATCCGGCACGGGAATGAGGGTGGCGTGGGAAGGCATTTTATGGAATACGGGCGTGGACAGGATGGCGCCGCGCAGGACCACGGCCATTCTGTCCTTGCCGGGCCGGAGGGCGGCGCAGGCCTGTTCCAGGTTCCTGTACGCTTCTTCATTCCAAACGATGTCCAGATGCCCCGGATAATCCAGATTAGGGCGTGCGGACCGGGCGTAATCCCCGGTGACGATGGGAGCGTTCCCCAAAAACAGGTATTCCTTCTCCGCGTTTTTTCTTTCCCCCGCGCCCGGGCGGCTCCAGAGCCGGTAGCCCGGTACGGAAAGCGTCCCTTCCTTCACCAGCCGGTCACTGTCCGGATGAACGACGTACAGGGCCAGGTCACGGGGAGTAAAGGAAGCTACCTTTCCGGCGGCAGCCCTGCGGTTGAGCAATTCCGCCAGGTTTTCAGCTTCATTCGCCTTGTCCAGTCCGGAGATGACGAAGGTATTGGAAAGAATGGCCTGAACCACCGGGGCCGAATTGACTTTTCCCTGAACGACGACAGCCAGCCTGTCATGTCCCAGCCTCATGGCGGATGTAGCCGTTTTCATGGCCCTCCCTCCCGGCGTGTTCAGGGTGATGTTAAGATGCCCCGGCGTGCCCGGATCGACGCCTGCACGTTCCACCTCCGTTTCCGTAATGACGGGTTCGTCTTTCAGAAACAGCCGTTCCCGATGCATTTTTCCGTGGCGGTCCCGGAATTCATACACATAAGGCGTGTATCCTTCCGGAACCGGTTTCCCTTCCCGGTCCAGCTCCAGGCTGTCCGGATGCACCATCCTGACGGCAATGGAGGGAACGGCCGGGGGAGCCGCCTCCGCACGGGCGGAAAGCGGGAGCCAGAAGGCGGAAATGAACAATAGGCAGAGTAGTTGACTCATGGTCAATATGATAGAACTCCTTGAGCTCGTCAGGCAAGAAAAAAGAGCGGACTGGAGCGGGCAAGCCCCTGCGGCAGCTAATATCCCCAGCGTGCCCGCTGGTCACGCGTGATTTCAATCGTTTGCGGAAGCTCATCCCGGTTCCGGCTGCCGCAAGTGTTTGCGCCGTTCCCGATGCCTTGGCAGGAAAAACCCCCGGAACCGCAGGGAGCCGGGGGTTTTCAGCCAAAGGGGGAATTCGCGGGCGGCGGCGTTTCTGCACGGGCGCGCCTGCCATATCCGCCATGGTTTATTGCCGCGGCCTGCGGCGGGGAGGAGAAGGTTCGGAGGGAGAAGAACTGGAAGAGGAGGAAGGCCTGGGAGCGCCGTACTCCTCCGGAATTTCCGCTGCCAGAGGGATGTCGTTCGGGAGGCTGCTTTCGTCGTCGTAATAATTCTTCATCCTCTTCTGGGCGTCCTTGATCAGGGTGGCTTCAGCCCATTCCTCCACCGTCATGTTGTCTCTTCTGGCGGCTTCTTCGATAAGTTTGTAATCCTCGGCGCTCAGCATGACGGCGAAGGGTTTCCAATGGGCTCTTGCCGCCTCCTTCAGTTTTTTCTCCCTTTCCGTCTTTTCCATCATGAGCCGGATGAGAGCTTCCTTGTCTTTGGGAATGGCTAAC
>OGQK01000974.1_pt1 | contig 16844 bp, 11 predicted proteins | sample 1553221 | NCBI WGS metagenome assembly OGQK01 (sample SAMEA2579996, study PRJEB22360) | human gut metagenome | biome: human gut; feature: human-associated habitat; material: faeces | place: Denmark | collected 2008/2010 | reverse complement strand
GGGGCTGGGTTATGTTTGTCGCGAGTTCCGCACGAGCCGAAGAGCACTTAATGTGCTCTTCGTGCGAGCCAGGACTGTAGAGCAGCAAACATAACCAAGCCCCACCGGGCAACCGGTCAGGTTAGGCTACTTCGCGGCGCCGGGGATGCCGTGGGAGGTTTTGGCGGATTTGGCTCCGTTCACGATGGCGGTTTCCAGGGCCCTTACGGCGAGCATGCCCAGCAGGTCTAGGGGAGCGGCGGCGGTTGGCTGGGAGGCCCGGTTGCCGCCGGGCTCGCCGGCTTGCCTGGGCGCCCAGTTTGCCGCTGGCTAGGGTGTAGATGGTGTCGCCGTCGTTGGTGGTGTGTGTGGGGCGGATGGCGTGTGCGTAGGCGTCTGCGGCCATCTGGGAGACCTTGGTGGCTTGTGCCTTAGTGAGTTCCACGTTGGTGACGATGCAGCTGATGGTGGTGTTGGTGCGGTCGAGCGGCATCTGCATGGATCCGGCGGCGGCAAAGGCTGCGAGTTCCATGTCGACGATCTGGTCGCTATCGGCTGCGGCGCGCATGCCGGCGACCCACTCGCCGGTGAAGGGGTCGACAACGTTGCCGCAGGCGTTGACCGAGACCACGGCGCCCACCTTGATGGGGCCGAGTGCCACGGCGGCAGCTCCAAGGCCGGCCTTCATGCAGGTGGCAGGCCCCATGAGCTTACCCACGGTAGCGCCCGTGCCGGCGCCTACGTTGCCCTGTTCGAGCTTGGTGGGGGTGTGGTCGAGTGCTTCGCGCACGGCGGCGATGCCGGCCTCAATGTCGGGGCGCACGGTGGGGTTACCAAAGGCGAGGTCGAAGATACAGCTGGAGCACACGATAGGCACCTGCGTGGGGCCGACGGGAAGGCCGATGCCGCGGCTCTCAAGCTCGCGAGCGACGCCGCTTGCAGCCTCGAGGCCAAAGGCCGATCCACCCGAAAGGCAGACGGCGTGGACCTTGTCGACGGTGTTCTCGGGTCGCAGCAGGTCGGTTTCGCGCGATGCTGGAGCACCGCCGCGAACGTCAACGCCGCCGGTGGCGCCCTCGGGTGCCACGATTACGGTGCAACCGGTGCCGGCCTCCTCGTCCGTATAGTTGCCATAGCAAAAGCCATCGACATCGCAGACGTCAATGGCCTCGAGCAGTGTATCCATGTTTAACTCCTATCGGTTTTCCGCCGCGCCTTGTGCCCGGTCGGGATCCGTACGGTACGCCAAAATTGTAGGCGCCGGGGGATACCCAGCGCCAGATGCAATTACGAGAGTTTTTGAATCGCGCGCGCGACGCGGGCGATGGGTAGGCCCACCACGTTATAGAAGTCGCCCGAAATATCGTGCACGAGCATGCGTCCTCCTGTGCCCTGAATGCCGTAGGCGCCGGCCTTGTCCATGGGCTCACCCGAGGCGACGTAGTGCTCGATCTGCTCGTCGGTGAGCTCGTAGAACGTCACGTCGGTCACATCGACAAAGGACAGGCTTTCGGCGGCATGCGGGGCGGCCGTATCGCCTGCCTTAACGATGCAGACGCCGGTTGCGACCTGGTGCGTGCGGCCCGAAAGCTCACGGAGCATAGTGCGCGCCTCGTCCTCGGTTGCCGGCTTGCCCAGAATCTTGCCGTCAAAGGTGACGATGGTGTCGGCCGCGACCGTCAGCTCATTGGGCTCGGCATACTCGGCAGCAACGGCAGCCGCCTTGGCGCGTGCCAAGCGCTCGACAAGCGTGAGCGGGGCCTCGCCATCAAAGGGCGTTTCGTCGATATCCGCGGGAATCACGCGAATGTTGTAGCCTGCCTCGCGCATCAGCTCTATGCGGCGCGGCGATTGCGAAGCCAAAATCATAGTTGGATGCCCTCGGCGACCTTCTCGACGGCCTTGTCGCCGGCGAGCGTGCGCAGCAGCTCCAATGCAAAGGGGAGGGACTGTGCCATGCCGCTGGCAGTGATGATGTTGCCGTCTTGCGTGACCTTCTCGCCGGTATAGGCGCCTTCGGGGAAGCTTTTCTCAAAGCCAGGGAAGCACGTGGCATGGCGCCCCTCGAGCAGGTCGAGCTCGCCCAGGATAAACGGGGCGGCGCAGATGGCGGCGACGTGCTTGGTTGCGGCGAACTCGCAGACCACGTCGCAGACGCGCTGATCTGCGCGCAGGTTGGTGGCACCGGGCAGGCCGCCGGGCAGCACGACGCAGTCGTACTCGTCAAAGTTGATCTCATCAAAGAGCGCATCGCAGGTCACGGGGATCTGCAGCGAGCTTACGACCTCGCGCGTGGGCATGATCGAGACGAGCGTGGCACGCACGCCGCCGCGACGCATGACATCGACCATGGTCAAGCATTCAATAGTTTCAAAGCCATCGGCGGCGAGAACGGCAACGCTGGGCATGAGGGTTCCTTTCATAGGCGGCATACAATTAGCCGTCTTATACCCCGAAGACCTCCGCTTGCCACGCTCGATTTCCCAATGATTTTCTGAGCAATGATTAAGCGGCTAGTTGCGCCTAAGGTGGACGACGGTCTCGCAGTGGAAGGTTTGTGGGAACAGGTCGACTGGCGTGATCTTTACGGGGGAGAAGGTGCCTTCTTCGACAAAGCGTTTGAGATCGCGCGCCAGGGTGGCCGGGTCGCAGCTCACGTAGGCGACATCGCGGGCACTCGTGCTGGCGATAAGGCCGATCGCCTCGGGGGCGAGGCCTGCGCGCGGCGGGTCGACCACCAAGATGTCGGCATCCTGGTCGGGGAACTCGCGCACCGCGTCTCCGCCAATGACGTCGACGTTATCAAGCTTGTTGATTTCCAGGTTACGGCGTAGATCGCGCACGGCGGGGCCGTAGGCCTCGACGGCAGCGACAAAGTCGCAGCGGCGGGCGAGCGGCAGGGTAAAGGTGCCGGCACCGCAGTACAGGTCCACGGCAAGCTCGTCTTCCTGCGGGTCGAGCGCTTCCATGACAAGATCGATCAAAATCTCGGCACCCTTGGTGTTGACCTGGAAAAAAGACGGGGCAGACAAGCGCATCTGATCCTCGGCGATATTCTCGGTCCATGAGCCCTCTCCGGCGAGCATTTCGACCTTGGAGACACGGCGGGCCTTCTTTTCGCCCTTGCTCATCACGCGTACGATGCTCGTAGGATGAGCGGCGTCCGCCAGCACGCGGGAGACCTGCGAGCGCGGAAAAGAGCCTGTGGGCGTCCAGAGTGCGACCTCGAGTGCCTTGGTGCGGCGCGATGCGCGAATGCCCACGCGTTCGAACCCCAAGTCATGGCTGCCGCTTAGATAGTTGAGTGCGCCGACGACCGATTTGAGTGCCTTCGGGAAGCGCTTATCGAACAGCGGACACATATCGACGGTCACGATTTTGCTGGGGTCGACACCGTGCATGCCAAGGCGCACGCGACCGTTGACGACGGTCGGTTCGAGCTCGATTTTATTGCGGTAGCCCCAGTCGTCCTTGGTGTGGCAGATGGGCTGTACCAACTCATCGACCTGCTCAGGAGCGAACTTGCCGATGCGCTCGAGCGTGGAGCGCAGGTTTTGCTCCTTGGCGGCGAGCTGTGCCGTGCGTGAGAGATTGCCCCACGAGCAGCCGCCGCAGATGTCCACGAAGGGGCAGGGAGGCTGAATGCGATCGGGGCTTGGCTCCAGAATCTCGGTGGTGCGGGCGCGCATGAACGACTTGCCGTCCTGTACGACCTCGGCCTCGACGGTGTCGCCTGCCACGGCGCCCTGCACAAAGACGGCCTTGCCGTTATCGGCGTGCGCCAGCCCGTCGGCGCCGTAGGTCATCGATTCTATAGTGAGCTTCATATTCCTGCCTGTCATTCGCGTTGTTGTTCGCACCATGGTAGCAGGGAAAAGCGCCCCGCATCCGAGGCTTTCCTCAAATGCGGGGCGCTTCTACAAACTGCTTCTACAAACGACTATTTCGTCTTGCCGGTAATGAGCGTCTTAAGACCCAGGCCGATCAGACCCAGGCCCATGCGCACGCGACCGGGGCGATGGCGCTCGATGGCCTTGGTCTTGCCGGCGGGCTTATCGCGACGGGCGCTCGTCTCGGGTGCGGGCTTGGTGACCTGCGACTCGGGCTGAGGTGCAGGTGCGGGCTCGGGCTCAATGACGGTAGCCTGGACCTTCTGAACCTCGGTTGTGGCCGGCTGCGGGTCAGGAGCAGGGGCGGGCTTTGCCTCGGCGGCGGGCTCCGGAGTCGCGGTAGCGGGCTCGGGCGCTTTCTCCACGGCAGGCTCTGCGGCAGCCTCGGGCTCATTCACCGGGGGAGCGGCAACCGCTTCCGGCTTGGCAGCTGCCCCATGTTCAATCTCGGCCTGAATGGCTTCTTCGGCCACACGTTCCTTTTCCTGCGCACGCTGATGCGCGGCGGCCTCGGCGTTGCGATAGGCACGCTCCAGTAGAGCTTCCTGCGAGTTGAAGGGTTTCTCACCCTCTGCACGCTCTACGGGGACCCAGGTGCCGTCGCTCGTGAGGCTGCGGGCCTTCACGTTGTCGCGCAGCTGCATGCCCATGTACTCGTGTACCAGGGCGCGGCAGGTGGGGTCGAGCACAGGGAAGGCAATCTCCACGCGGTGCTCGGTGTTGCGCGTCATCATGTCTGCCGAGCTCAGGTAAATCATGTCCGAGTCCACGCCAAAGGCATAGACGCGCGCGTGCTCCAAAAAGCGTCCGACGATGGAGCGGACATGCACGTTCTCAGTCTTGCCCGGAACGCCCGGCTTGAGGCACGAGATGCCGCGGATGATCATGTCTACGCGCACGCCGGCACACGATGCCTCGGCGATCTTGTCGATAACCTCGCGGTCGGTCAGCGAGTTGAGCTTAAAGAATACGCGAGCGGGCTCGCCGGCAAGGGCGCGCTGGATCTCGCGGTCAAGCCCGCGCATGATGAGCGGTTTCAGTCCGACGGGCGCCACACCCAGGAAGCGGTAGTCGCCGCGCAGGTTGCCCAGCGACAGATTGCGGAAGAACAGGTTGGCGTCTTCACCGATGCCGGGATGGGCGGTCATGAGCATAAAGTCGCTGTAGAGTTTGGCCGTCTTCTCGTTAAAGTTGCCGGTGCCCAAAAGCGTTAGGCGGGTGAGCGCCATGCCCTCGCGATAGGTGAGCTGGCAGATCTTGGAGTGGCACTTAAAGCCCTCGGAACCATAGATGACGGTGCAGCCTGCCTCTTCCAGACGCTCGGCCCATTCGATGTTGTTCTGCTCGTCAAAGCGCGCGCGGAGCTCCATGAGCACCGTGACCTCTTTGCCGTTCTCGGCGGCATCGATCAGCGACTCGCACAGGCGGCTCTGCTTGGCCACGCGGTAGAGCGTGATGCGCAGCGAGATACACTCGGGGTCGTAGGCGGCCTCGTGCACCAGATCCAGGAAGGGGTTCATGGCCTCGTAGGGATAAAAGAGCAGCTTGTCGCCCTGCAGCACCTGTTCGCGGATGGAGCGGGTCATATCGATGGTGGGGTTGGGCTGCGGCTTAAACGGCGTAAAGAGCAGCTCGTTGCGCAGGTGCTCGGGAATCTTGCCCTCAATGCCAAAGACGTAGCCCAGGTCGAGCGGGATATCGCAGGTAAAGACAGAGCGACGCGAGAGCTCGAGCGCCTTGCGGATGGTCTTGAGCGTCGCCTTCTCGAGCGACCCCGAGACCGCGAGCACTACCGGCTGCAGACGCAGGCGCTTCTTGAGGATGCGCTTCATGTGCTGGCGGTAGTCCTCTTCCTCTTCGACGCCCTCGCCGTCCGGATCGATGTCGGCGTTGCGGGTGACGCGGATCAGCGCACGATCCAGCGGCTTATAGGAGCCAAAGCAGCTGTCCAGGCAGGCGAGAATGACGTCCTCGAGCAAGATGTAGGAGTAGGTGCCGGTGGGCGAGGGGATCTCGACCACGCGGTTCATCGAGGCGGGAATCTCGATAAGGCCCAGCAGGCTCTCCTCGTCGGTGGCGCCGTCCAGACCACAGGCCAGATAGAGCGCGCCGTTGCGCAGGTTGGGGAAGGGGTGGCGCGGATCGATGACCAGCGGCGAGATGACCGGCGACACGTAGGCCTGGAAGTAGCGGGTTACGAAGGTGCGCTCCTCGGGCGTAAGCGAATCGATGCGGGCACGGTGAACGCCCAAGGTGTCGAGCTTGCCCTCGATGCTCTTAAAGATGGACTCCCAACGGGTAAGGAGCCCGGGCATTTCGGCCATGACAGCATCGACCTGTTCGGAGGCGGTCATATTGCTCTTGTTGTCGACAGGTTGTTTTTTGAGCTCCGCCAGATCGGACAGGCCGCCCACGCGCACCATGAGAAACTCGTCGAGGTTAGACTCGAAAATCGACACGAACTTTAGACGCTCGAACAGCGGAACGGTCTCATCGAAGGCTTCGTCAAGCACGCGGTTGTCAAAGCGCAGCCAGCTAAGCTCTCGGTTTTGCGTGTACGAGAAGTCGCGCGGCGGTTTGCGCAGCTTTGCGGCGGCTTGCTTTTTTTCGATTTTGCTCGGCATATGCATCTGTCCGTTCAGTCCCCGTAGGGGACGGTAGCCTAACTCTAATTCACTATTGTCTCAATTTAGCCGACCGCTGGCACGGACGTATCGCGTGAACGGTATCTTTACCTACTTCTTACGCTGACAAGTCATAGGACTGACGCCCTGCTCGTCTGCAAGCGGTCTATATCCTCACTCAACTGGTACGTAAGTGTGAATAAGAATGATAGATAGCTGAATATCATTGAATGCAGGCGGAAACGTGAACAAACATCATTTATATACATAAAACCGATTAAGCTATGCAATTCTGAATCAAAAGTTTAGAGACACAATCGCAAATGGTTTTTAGGAAAAAAGAGCGTTTACCTTAGAAAAGTTACTTTAGAACGCCGAAGTACATCATGGGGGAATCACATGCGATATACCGTTCATCGCACTTTGTTGACCGTTCGGGGGCGAGGTGGAATTGCGGGTGGAATTTGGATATAACTAGAGCTGTCAGCAAGCAGCGCCCGTTACGGAAGGGCGCTGAGAGATTCGGCCGAAAGGCCCGAAAGAAAGGTAGGAGGCCATGACGAAAGGTCTGCACGTGCCTTCCGAGATCGGCAAGCTCAGGAAGGTCTGCCTGCACCGTCCCGGCGACGAGCTCCTCAACCTGCCGCCCGACGAGCTCGAGCGACTCCTGTTCGACGACGTCCCGTTCCTGGAGGTCGCGCAGCAGGAGCACGACACCTTCGCCCAGATCCTGAGGGACCAGGGCGTGGAGGTCCTCTATCTCGAGAACCTCGTCGCCGAGGTGTTCGACCAGGTCCCCGGCGCCCGCGCCGAGTTCACCGACCAGTACATCGCCGAGGCCGGCATCCGCGGCCAGCACATGCCGCAGATCGTCCGCGAGAAGCTGGACTCCATCGAGGACAACCTCGAGTTCGTCAAGAAGACCATGGCCGGCATGACCAAGTCCGAGATCGACATGCCCCTCACGGCGTCCACGACCCTCGACTCCCTGGTCAACTCCGAGTCCGAGTCCGACCTGATCATCGACCCGATGCCCAACCTCTACTTCACCCGCGACCCGTTCGCGGTCATCGGCGAGGGCGTCAACCTCAACCGCATGTACTCGGTCACCCGCAACCGCGAGACCCTGTACGGCAAGTACATCTTCAAGTACCACCCCGACTACAAGGACGTCTCGCTGTACTTCCGCCGCGACTGCCAGTTCCACACCGAGGGCGGCGACGTGCTGAACATCAACGAGAAGACCCTCGCCGTCGGCATCTCCCAGCGCACCCAGGCCGCCGCGATCGACGTCATGGCCCAGAACATCTTCTGGAACTCCGACTCCAAGGTCGAGCGCATCCTGGCCTTCGACATCCCGGTCTCGCGCGCCTTCATGCACCTCGACACGGTCTTCACCCAGATCGACGTCGATAAGTTCACGATCCACCCCGCCATCATGGGCACCCTGCGCGTCTACGAGCTGACCGCCGGCAAGAACCCGGGCGACGTGAACATCCGCCTGATCGAGGACACCCTCGAGCACGTCCTGGAGGACGCCACCGGCGTCGACCAGGTCAAGCTGATCCCCTGCGGCGGCGGCGACCCGATCGCGGCCTCCCGCGAGCAGTGGAACGACGGCTCCAACACCCTGTGCGTCGAGCCCGGCAAGATCTGCGTCTACGCCCGCAACACCGTCACCAACGACGTGCTGTACAAGGAGGGCCTGGACCTTCTCGTCGTGCCCTCCGCCGAGCTCTCCCGCGGCCGCGGCGGCCCGCGCTGCATGAGCATGCCCTTCTGGCGCGAGGACCTCTAGGGTCTTCTAGGACCCGTACAGGTCTTAATACATACATCTAGCTGCCATTAGATGTCTCCCATTGGGGCGGTGCGGGTTTTCGCACCGCCCCAATCTTGTATGAGGAACGTCAACACGATTGGATGACTGCTTTTGTAAGGAGCTTGGCCATGGACATCAAGACAATCGGCGTTGAGGAATGGCTCAACGTTTGGGAGAAGAGCGCCACGTGGGACATCGCCCAGTCAACGATCTCGTCGCTCACCATGGGCGAGCTGCGCGCGCTCGATGAACAGGACGGCGCCACGTTCTACGAGCGCCTGGACCGCGAGAAGATGAACTACGGCTGGATCGAGGGCTCGCCGGAGTTTAAGGCCGAGGTTGCCAAGCTGTATCGTCGGGAGGTCAATCCCGATCACATTCTGCAGACCAATGGCTGCACGGGCGCTAACCTCAACGCCATCATGGCTGTGGTCGAGCCCGGCGACCATGTTATCGCCGAGTGGCCCACCTACGCGCCGCTCTACGAGATTCCGCGCACGCTGGGCGCCGAGGTCGAGTATTGGGAGCTTCGCGAGGAACTCGGCTGGAAGCCCGATATCGAGGAACTCAAGCGCTTGGTGCGCCCCAACACCAAGCTTATCTGCATAAACAACGCATCGAACCCCATCGGTACGGTGCTCGATGCCGATATGCTCGGCCAGATTGCCGAGATCGCCCGCTCGGTGGGCGCCTACGTGCTGTGCGACGAGGTGTATCTGCCGCTTGAGAACACCGAGGCCTTTATGTCGATGGTCGACGTGTACGAGAGGGCCATTGTCACCAACTCGTTGTCGAAGACCTATTCGACGCCTGCGGCCCGCGTGGGCTGGGTCCTGGCCGACGAAGAGGTGTCCAACCGCATCCGTACCTATCGCGATTACACCATGATCTGCGGCGGCGTGTTCAACGATGCCCTGGCGACCTATGTGCTTGAACACAAGGATAAGATTCTCGAGCGCAATCGCAAGATCGTGTTTGGCAACCGCGATATCGCGCAGGCTTGGATCGATACGCAGCATCGCGTTTCCTGGACGGCCCCGCAGGGCGTGTCCACCTCGTTTATCCAGCTGGATATTCCCGAGGACGACGAGGAGTTCTGCAAGCGCCTGCTGTCCGAGAGGGGAGTGCTGCTGGTACCCGGCAGCCGCTTTGAACTTCCCTGTGGCGCACGCCTGGGCTACTGCGCGAGCGAGGACGTTCTGCGTGAGGGCCTGAGGCTTTTGGGCGAGGCGCTGGCGGAGTTTGATCGCTAGGATTCCGATGATCTTCGAGGGCCTTATCTAAATTGGCCGAAGATAATCGAAAATGGACCCGTTTCCCTAGGGGAAGCGGGTCCATTTTTCTATACCGAGAAGTCAAGTTGTTACAAATGGAGCCGTAAAGCGAGTCGGTATCCGCTGGGCCTTATACTGAGTTTCCGGTGAACGGTATCAAGCGTCTGGTAAACGGTAATTTATTTATCAGAAATGAATAGGACAAACTTTTTTCTGAATAAAAATGAAAATGGTTGAGACGCGGTGTGAACCGCTAATTCTATTCATAGCTTTATTGGAAATATGCAATTTGAGGATGGTTTAACAAAGTTTAGTTCCATTTGATTTTAGGATTAAAACGCGTTTAAGCACGTAAATACGCTTTATTAAAATGAAGTGTGACATGCGTGAAGTATATGTGTATGCCGTTCACCCCCTATAAAAAACCGTTCGGGGGCAAGGTGGAAGTATGAGCTGATTTTGGATATAAATATGTCGTCAGCAATAACGCCTCACACGGAGGGGCGCTAACGAATCGGCCCTGACAAGGGCCCGAAAGAAAGGTAGGAGGCCATGACGAAAGGTCTGCACGTGCCTTCCGAGATCGGCAAGCTCAGGAAGGTCTGCCTGCACCGTCCCGGCGACGAGCTCCTCAACCTGCCGCCCGACGAGCTCGAGCGACTCCTGTTCGACGACGTCCCGTTCCTGGAGGTCGCGCAGCAGGAGCACGACACCTTCGCCCAGATCCTGAGGGACCAGGGCGTGGAGGTCCTCTATCTCGAGAACCTCGTCGCCGAGGTGTTCGACCAGGTCCCCGGCGCCCGCGCCGAGTTCACCGACCAGTACATCGCCGAGGCCGGCATCCGCGGCCAGCACATGCCGCAGATCGTCCGCGAGAAGCTGGACTCCATCGAGGACAACCTCGAGTTCGTCAAGAAGACCATGGCCGGCATGACCAAGTCCGAGATCGACATGCCCCTCACGGCGTCCACGACCCTCGACTCCCTGGTCAACTCCGAGTCCGAGTCCGACCTGATCATCGACCCGATGCCCAACCTCTACTTCACCCGCGACCCGTTCGCGGTCATCGGCGAGGGCGTCAACCTCAACCGCATGTACTCGGTCACCCGCAACCGCGAGACCCTGTACGGCAAGTACATCTTCAAGTACCACCCCGACTACAAGGACGTCTCGCTGTACTTCCGCCGCGACTGCCAGTTCCACACCGAGGGCGGCGACGTGCTGAACATCAACGAGAAGACCCTCGCCGTCGGCATCTCCCAGCGCACCCAGGCCGCCGCGATCGACGTCATGGCCCAGAACATCTTCTGGAACTCCGACTCCAAGGTCGAGCGCATCCTGGCCTTCGACATCCCGGTCTCGCGCGCCTTCATGCACCTCGACACGGTCTTCACCCAGATCGACGTCGATAAGTTCACGATCCACCCCGCCATCATGGGCACCCTGCGCGTCTACGAGCTGACCGCCGGCAAGAACCCGGGCGACGTGAACATCCGCCTGATCGAGGACACCCTCGAGCACGTCCTGGAGGACGCCACCGGCGTCGACCAGGTCAAGCTGATCCCCTGCGGCGGCGGCGACCCGATCGCGGCCTCCCGCGAGCAGTGGAACGACGGCTCCAACACCCTGTGCGTCGAGCCCGGCAAGATCTGCGTCTACGCCCGCAACACCGTCACCAACGACGTGCTGTACAAGGAGGGCCTGGACCTTCTCGTCGTGCCCTCCGCCGAGCTCTCCCGCGGCCGCGGCGGCCCGCGCTGCATGAGCATGCCCTTCTGGCGCGAGGACCTCTAAGTCTTTCCGTTTCCGGTGCGGTCCCCCTACAACCGCACCGGCTTCGCCCGTTAAACGGGCACCACTAATACTTACGTAATTCATTTCTTCGAAAGGAATCAAACCATGGGTGTTAACCTTTCCGGCCGTAGCTTCCTCAAGCTTCTCGACCTCACCACCGAGGAGATCGAGTACCTGCTCAAGCTCTCCAAGAACTTCAAGGATATGAAGCGCGCTGGCGTTCCGCACCGCTATCTCGAGGGCAAGAACATCGTTCTGCTCTTCCAGAAGACCTCTACTCGTACCCGCTGCGCCTTCGAGGTCGGCGGCATGGATCTGGGCATGGGCGTCACCTACCTCGATCCGGGTTCGTCGCAGATGGGCAAGAAGGAGTCCATCGAGGACACTGCCCGCGTTCTCGGCCGCATGTATGACGGCATCGAGTTCCGTGGCTTTGCCCAGGACGACGTCGAGGAGCTCGCTGCTAAGTCCGGCGTGCCCGTGTGGAACGGCCTGACCACCGAGTGGCACCCCACCCAGATGCTCGCCGACATCCTGACCGTCCAGGAGAACTTCAACTACGACATCAAGGGCAAGACCCTCGTCTTCATGGGCGACTGCAAGAACAATGTCGCTCGCTCCCTCATGGTCGTCTGCTCCAAGCTCGGCATGAACTTCGTGGCCTGCGGCCCCGAGGAGTGCATGCCCGCTGACGACGTCATCGAGGCCTGCAAGCCCATCGCCGAGGCTAACGGCTGCACCATCAAGCTGACCACCGACGTCAAGGACGGCGTCACCGGTGCCGACGTTATCTACACCGACGTGTGGGTCTCCATGGGCGAGCCCGACGAGGTCTGGGCCGAGCGCATCGCTCAGCTCACCCCGTATCGTGTCACCTCCGAGGTCATGGCTATGGCCAACCCGGGTGCCATCTTCCTGCACTGCCTGCCCAGCTTCCACGACACCAACACCACCATTGGCGCCGAGAAGTGCGAGCAGTTCGGCATCACCGAGCAGGAGGTCACCGACGAGGTCTTCGAGAGCCCCGCTTCCAAGGTCTTCGACGAGGCCGAGAACCGCATGCACACCATCAAGGCTGTCATGTACGCCACGCTCAAGTAAGAGCATCTAGCATCTCGCTCGGGGTGTATTGCTGCACACCCCGAGCGGTTTTATCTGGTAATAATCTCGCATCAAGCGGCAGGCACGGCACGGAAGAGCCGCTTCTGGCGAGATCAGTAAATGATTTATGAAGGGGGGATGAGAACTATGACTGAGACCGCTAAGAAAAAGCGCGGTATGCCTTCATCGTTCACCATTCTTCTTGCTCTGCTGGCAATTGTCGCAGTGATTACCGTTATCGTCTCCGGCACGTCCGGCGGCGCGGTTACTGCCGCCCGTCTGAGCGATTTCTGCACCGCCCCGATTAAGGGCTTCGCTGACGCTCTGCCCGTCTGCCTCTTCGTTATGATCCTGGGCGGCTTCCTCGGTATGATGACCGAGACCGGCGCCCTGGACAACGGCATCGCCGTTCTGGTGCAGAAGCTTAAGGGCAACGAGATTATGCTCATTCCCGTGCTGATGCTCATCTTCTCCCTCGGTGGTACCACCTATGGTATGTGCGAGGAGACCGTTCCCTTCTACGCCCTGCTCGCCGCTACCATGATGGCCGCTGGCTTCGACCCCATGGTCGGTGCCGCTACCGTCCTGCTCGGCGCTGGCTGCGGCTGCCTGGGCTCCACGGTTAACCCGTTCGCCGTCGGCGCTGCCGTCGACGCTCTGACCGGCGTTGGCATTGAGGTCAACCAGTCCATCATCATCGGCCTCGGTGCCGTCCTGTGGATTGTCACTACCGCTATGTCCATCTTCTTCGTGATGAGCTACGCCAAGAAGGTCAAGGCTGACAAGGGTTCCACCATCCTGTCGATGCAGGAGCTCAAGGACGCCGAAGAGGCTCACGGCAAGGCTGCTTCCGAGGTCCACAAGGAGGTCAAGCTCACCGGTCGTCAGAAGGGTGTTCTGATTGCCTTCGCCTTCACCTTCGTCGTCATGATCGTCGGCTTCATTCCGCTGGCCGACCTCAACGAGGGCGTCGCTAACTTCTTCGACGCTGGCGCTGTCTACGACGCCGACGGTAACGCCGTCGTCCAGGGCTGGTCTGCCCTGATCACCGGCCTGCCCATTGGCCAGTGGTACTTCGACGAGGCTTCCACCTGGTTCTTCCTTATGGCCGTCCTGATCGGTATCATCGGTGGCCTGTCCGAGAAGCAGATCGTTAACACCTTTATCACCGGCGCTGCCGACATGATGTCCGTTGTTCTCGTCATCGCCCTCGCCCGTGGTATCTCCGTCCTCATGGCTAACACCGGCCTCGACGTCTTCGTCCTCGACGCTGCCGCCAATGCTCTGGCTGGCCTGTCCGGCGTGATCTTCGCTCCCATGAGCTTCCTGGTCTACTTCGGCCTGTCCTTCCTGATCCCCTCGACCTCCGGTATGGCCACCGTCTCCATGCCCATCATGGGACCGTTGGCTGTTAAGCTCGGCTTCTCGCCTGAGGTCATGGTCATGATCTTCTCCGCCGCCATCGGTGTCGTGAACCTGTTCACCCCGACCTCCGGCGCCATCATGGGCGGTCTCGCCCTGGCCAAGATCGAGTGGACGACCTGGCTCAAGTTTGCCCTTAAGCTCATCGTCGCGCTCTCTGTCGTCTGCGCCATCATCCTGACCGTCGCCTGCGTGTTGATCTAAGTACCCAACGGGTACCCCACGGAAACCTTGACGATCCTGTAGAGGATCACCTGGTCATCGTCTGTCCGGTGGGGTAAACCCACCGGTAGACTCCTACCTTTAGCCCCCTTCCGTTCCGTGCGCGGGAGGGGGCGACTTTTTGTTCCGCGGTTTTACCAAACCGCGGAACCGGTCGACGCTACGCGCCGTCCAGAACGACAATTTGTCATTCAAAAGGCAAGGCATGACCAAAAGGTCTATGCCTCGCCTTTTTCATGCCAACTTGTACGTCCTGGACGTCGCTCGCTGACTTATGCTCAACCTGCGGCGCTGCCATTATTGATGCAAAGGGGTCAGGTTAGTTTGCGCCAAAAAGGGGAAGTTGCGGTGGAATAGTTCCTGTTTGGCCGTCTTGAGGGGTTAAACGGGAACTATTTCACCGCAACTTATCGATGGCGTGTTTGGTTGGTGCCAGTTGATTGCTTGGGCGTTGGGGAGGGTCTGCTCCGTTATAATCGCCTAGAACATTAAATGGAAACGGGACGGGAGCCATATATGCGCCAGGGTTTCGACAACGCGAAGTATATCGAGCTGCAGGCTGCTCACATTAAGGAGCGCATCTCGCAGTTTGGTGGCAAGCTCTATTTGGAGTTTGGCGGTAAGCTGTTCGATGACTATCATGCGAGCCGCGTGCTGCCGGGTTTTGAACCGGACAGCAAGTTCCGCATGCTCAAGAGCATCGCCGACGATGTCGAGGTTATCATCGCGATCAACGCGAACCACATCGAGAAAAACAAGGCTCGTGGTGACCTCGGCATTACCTATGACGAGGATGTGCTGCGCCTGGTTGACCTGTTCCGCGGCAACGGCTTTGCTGTCGCGGCTGTGGTCATCACCCAGTACGCCGGCCAGCCTGCTGCCGATGTGTTCCGCAACCGCCTGAACGCGCTCGGTATTCCCGCCAAGCTGCACTATCCCATCGAGGGGTATCCGCACGATGTCGATCTGATCGTGTCCGACGATGGCTACGGCAAGAATGAGTTTGTCGAGACCACCCGACCGCTCGTCGTGGTCACTGCCCCCGGTCCTGGCTCGGGCAAGCTTGCCACCTGCCTGTCTCAGCTCTATCACGAGCACAAGCATGGCACGGCCGCCGGCTATGCCAAGTTCGAGACCTTCCCGGTCTGGAACCTTCCCCTCACGCATCCGGTCAACATCGCCTACGAGGCGGCCACGGCGGACCTCGACGATGCCAATATCATCGACTCCTTCCACCTTGAGGCCTATAACAAGACCACGGTCAACTACAACCGCGACGTCGAGGCCTTCCCGGTGGTCCGTGCTCTGATGGAAAAGATCCTGGGCAAGAGCCCCTACCAGAGTCCTACGGACATGGGCGTCAATATGGTCGGCTTTGCCATCACCGATGACGATGCCTGCCGCGACGCTTCCAAGATGGAGATCGTCCGCCGCTACTTTACCGCGGTCGAAAATGTGCGCCGTACCGGCGTGGGCGATGAGCAAGTCGACCGTCTCAAGATCATTATGAAGAAAGCCGGCATCGATAAGAACTACTCACCGGCGCGCTCGGCGGCCCTCACCAGGGAGCAACTGACGGGTGGTCCCGTGGGTGCCATGGTTATGCCCGATGGCTCCGTGGTGACCGGCAAGACTTCCACGCGCCTGGGCGCTGCGAGCTCGCTCATCATGAATGCACTTAAGCATGTCTCGGGCGTCGACCTTGAGCTCGAGGTCATTAGCGATGAAGCGATCGAGCCCATCAGCAAGCTCAAGACGCATTTCCTGGGCAGCAAAAACCCGCGTCTCCACACCGACGAGACGCTTATGGCGCTGTCGATCACCTCGGCCACGAGTGAGACGGCCGCTCGCGTCCTTTCGGGCCTGGAGCAGCTGCGCGGTTGCGATGCCTTCTTTAGCGTGATTATCTCGCCGACGGACGAGACGGTACTGCGCAAACTGGGTATCAACGTGTGCTGCGAGCCCAAGTTTGAGCGCCGCGGTTTCTTCCATCGCTAAGTTTGAAGCACCGCGGTAATTGCATTGCATTTTGGCCGTATCGGGTTAGCGCCCGGTACGGCTTTTTGATCAATAAAGCGCCTATTTCGGCGAAAAATAGCTGTTTACCTGCCTAGAAACAATTTGAGCGGTATACAATAACCGTAACTGTTTCATCCTTAGCGGGATGCCGCATGATGGATATTACCTGCCATCGTGAGGTGTGTCGGTCGCGCACGGCGCGTTAGATGCTCGTGCTCGGTTTGAGGAGGCTGCTATGGCGGGCAAGGGTCGTGCGAGTGTCAACGATATGAAGCGTGTTGAGGTGCTGGTGTTGATGGAAATCGACCAGCAAACCGAAGACAATGGCGGGCCGTATGGTTTCTCGCGCAAAACGCTTGCCGAGCGCGTGGGGGTTTCGCCGTATCGTGCCCGCGCCGCAATCGATCGCTTGGATTCCGAAGGCATGATTGATGTCGTCTCGCGTTATAGCGACGACGGCGGTCAGCTTGCAAATGGCATTTGCCTCACCGAACGTGGCGAGTGGTATCTTGAGGGCGTCCGTACCGGCATGCTCGTTCAAGAAATGCTTGAGGACGAGGTTGCTGATCGATAGCAGCATGTAACCCTTGCCATAGCGACGCCGCCTGGGAAACCGGGCGGCGTTTTGTTTCAAGATTGAGAAATGGGTTGATTTCCGATCTCAGCCGAACACATTGAGCAAATAGGCCGCTCCCGCAGT
>OGQK01000969.1_pt1 | contig 16913 bp, 10 predicted proteins | sample 1553221 | NCBI WGS metagenome assembly OGQK01 (sample SAMEA2579996, study PRJEB22360) | human gut metagenome | biome: human gut; feature: human-associated habitat; material: faeces | place: Denmark | collected 2008/2010 | reverse complement strand
TATATAGAAGAATTATCGTGCAAAAAAACAACTCCATAATATTGGTTTGGTACATCAGCTATGTACATTGGCGTTTCTAACAACTTTGTTTTAATTTCCCTATAATTAATTTGCTCAAATTCACTTGCCAATATGTTTGCAACATTATCTACTATTTCTTCTTTAGCTTCAAATTCAATTTTTTCTATTACATTTATACCAGTTAGTTCAAATATTTTTTTATCATTCATATACATTACTCCTACTATTTTTATTATATAACATATATGAATTTATTTTATTACAAATAAATGTTATTTTTTTTACAATTATATTACACTATTGTCTAATCTTTAAAATTGTATGAAATTTTCCATATATTCTATCAAATGATGATAAATCATTATATTTCTTATGGATTTTATCACACTTTTGTAAATATACAAATTATAAAAAGGCCTAACTTATATAAAATTAGACCTTTTTTCCATTATTTTCTATGAATTTCTTGAAATATAATAAACAAACTTAACATTTCCTTTTAGTTCTGTAATTCCATTAGAATTTGAGGTTAAATATTCATTAATATTCCATGTCAATGTCTTTGTAGCACTATCATAGGTTATATAATAATTCTCCAAGTTTGCTTCACTACTGCATTCTACAATTACTTGGTCATTATGTTTTATAACTAATTTGTTTTCTTCATTTATTACCAATTCTTTAGACATTTGTATTTTTAATGTTCCATTTGTTATTTTTTTGCCTTCAAATATACCTGTTATTAATGTCTTAGATTGATTTTCTTCTGCTAATATATCTGTAAATTGCTTTACAAGTGTATCTGTATCACTTGCTTGATATACTTTACCATTTGATGACATATTTTTAAGCAGTCCATATGGTGAATCATCTTTTATAGGGTTTGGAACTGTAGCATACTCAGGTCCAAATCCAATTGTATATAAGCTGGCGCCTTTTGCTTTTATAGGTGTTGCCTTATCATTAACACCAGAATAATCTATATTTTCGTTTCTATTCTTTTCTGATGGTTTTCCATCACTCAAGAATATTACGACATTATTATTATTTTTGTATTGTTCTGTTGTTGCTAACCCGTTTGTTCCGAAAATCTTCTCATTTGTCTTATCTAAGGCTTTTTTCATATAGGTTCCATATCCGCTTGGTTTATCACCTATAGAAATTTTATTAATTGCTTCTAGCAAGTCTTCATAATTTTGTCTTGTTGCTGTTGTTTTATTTCCTTTAAATTCTAGTAACCATGCCTTATTGTTAAATGCTACTACAGAAACTGTAGAATTTGCATTCTGTCCGTTTGCATAGAAATTCTCTATAAATGTTTTTGTAGCATTTTTAGCAGCTGTTAATCTTCTCTTAGCCAACTCTGCTGTTTTTTGTTTATTGTTATCTATTGACCAGTTCATACTAGAAGATAAGTCCATAACAATTACAATGTTAGAATCTGTTGTATTCTTTTTGCCTTCTGTCATTTCTACAACTTCTATTGACTTTTCTTCAACTGTTTTTTCTGCTATGGCTGTAATGTCCTTTTCTTCTCCTGCACCTTCTGGTAGGCTTACTGTGTTTGTTACAGTCTTTCCTATTGTATTTCCTTTAAGTTTTGCGGTAAATGTTAATGTTAGTTCAGCTGGTAGCATTTCTCCTTTTTCATCCAAAGTTCCAGCATCAATGTTTATAGAATCCCATATAATCTTACCTTCTGAATATTTTCCTCCTGAAGTTATTGAATCTTCTATAATCTTAATTCCTTCTTCTGATAGGTCTATTTCTGTTGGTAATGTATCTGTTACAGTTGTAGTGATTCCTTTTAATCCATTGTTTCTTACCGTTATAGTATATTCAATATTATCTCCTGCATTTACACTATTATTTGTTGCTTCTTTCTTTACTGAAAGCACTTCTTTTATATAATAAACATTTATTATATTCTTTGTTGCATCTTCGCAAATAGTAATTTTTCCAGAAGATGGATCAACTTTTTCAAATGTAAATCCATTACTTTTATCCATGTATCCAACTTCTGAACCGTATTCTGCTTCTTCATTTATTCCAGCTTTCGGATCTATTTTGCCGTTATAGTAATAGTTTACTGTATATTGATATTTTTTAGCTTGCCATTGAGCTACATATGTTGCATCGGCAGTTACTTTTTCTTCTACTTCAGGTGTCCACTTCATAAATTCATAACCAATTCTTACAGGATCATTTCCAAATTTTGGAGTATCGTCATTGTAGTTTAACCCTGATGTTACTTTATCTTCAAATATAGTTTCATTTTCAACACCATCTGTATATCTTACAGTAAACTGTTGCTTGAAATATAACTTTAATATTAAGCTTCCATCTCCTGCTATATTTCCGCTCAAAATATTTTCTGGATATTCTTGATCAAACACATATTTTTTACCATTATATGTCAATTGATTTTTATCGTTTTCTGTAACGCTTACAGTTTCTCCTGTCGTTCCTGTTCTTGTTTCTTTAATAGCAGTTGTATCCTTATACTCTCCATTTATTTGATAGTAATATTCTACTGTATATTTTGTATCTATTTTTGCAGTAAAACTTCCTTCGATTTCTACATTGCTTGCTGGCATTGTGAAATCTTTTATACTCCAACTACTAAATTCATATCCTGGTGCTGTTGCATTTTCTGCTACCTTAACTTTTGCTCCATATTTATATGTTGCTTTTGCTGGTAACTCACTTGCTCCTGTTGGAACATTTCCTACATACTTATATATTACTTCGTAACTATTTCTTGTATAATATAGTCTTATTACTAAATCGTTATTTGCTGGCACTTTTGCACCTTTATTTTCTGTTTTGTCATCATCAAATGTAAATCCAGTATAATCTTCTTTAGCTGTATAACTTGTTTCTGTTCCTGCTAAAACATCTTTAATAATATCTTCGTCAACTTTAGTATATGACTCGCCATCCAAATTTTCTGTATAATGTTCTATTGTATAATAGTATTTTACAATTGTATTTGGTTTATCTGTAATTTCATTATTATCTATTTTTGCAGTATTTGTAATTTCTGATACTCCACCCTCTACTACAACTTCTAATGTTAATTCGACCGATTTTCCTGCTTTTACTTCTACATCTGACCATATCATTGTATTTGTTGCTTTGTTATTATATCCAGTTGTGTTTTCGTCTTTTATTCTTGTTCCTGTTGGGATTTCATCTGTTACTGTTACTGTTCCATCTGCATTTCCATTATTTGTTAATGTAATTGTATATGTTAATGTATCTCCAACTTTTGCTTCTGTTTTGTCTACTGTTTTTGTTCCTGTTATGTTTGCAACTTTTGTTTCAACTTCTTCTGTTGGTTTGTTTCCATCTATTACCGCTTTGTTTGTTACTGATGTTTTTGTGTCGCTGTTAATTGTTGCTTTAAATGAAACTTCTGCTGTTTTTCCAGCTTCTACTTTTACATCTGTCCATGTAATTGTTTTATTCTCTTCATTATAACTTCCATTGGCTGTTATTGAATCTGCAACTAATGTTGTTCCTGTTGGGATTTCATCTGTTACTGTTACTGTTCCATCTGCATTTCCATTATTTGTTAATGTAATTGTATATGTTAATGTATCTCCAACTTTTGCTTCTGTTTTGTCTACTGTTTTTGTTCCTGTTATGTTTGCAACTTTTGTTTCAACTTCTTCTGTTGGTTTGTTTCCATCTATTACCGCTTTGTTTGTTACTGATGTTTTTGTGTCGCTGTTAATTGTTGCTTTAAATGAAACTTCTGCTGTTTTTCCAGCTTCTACTTTTACATCTGTCCATGTAATTGTTTTATTCTCTTCATTATAACTTCCATTGGCTGTTATTGAATCTGCAACTAATGTTGTTCCTGTTGGGATTTCATCTGTTACTGTTACTTTTCCATCACCATTTCCACTATTTGTTAATTTTATTGTGTATGTTAATGTATCTCCAACTTTTGCTGTTGATTTATCTACAGATTTTGCTCCTGTAATATTTGCAACTTTTGTTTCAACTTCTTCTGTTGGTTTGTTATCATCAATTACAGCTGTGTTTCTTACTGATGTTTTTGTATCGTTGTTAATTGTTACTTTAAATGAAACTTCTACTGTATCTCCAGCTTTTACTTCTACATCAGTCCATGTGATTGTTCCATTAGATTCAACACCATTATTTGTTATTGACTTTTCAACTAATGTTGTTCCGGCTGGGATTTCATCTGTTACTGTTACTGTTCCTGTTGCATTTCCACTATTTGTTAATGTAATTGTATATGTTAATGTATCTCCAACTTTTGCTTCTGAGGTATTTACTTCTTTTTTACCTGTGATATTTATAATTCCTGTTTCTGTTTCTTCCGTTGTTTTTCCGTTAACTATTGCAGAGTTTTTTATTGTTCCTTTTTCTGCTTTAACTCTTACTGTAAATTCAACATTCTCTGTTTCTCCAGGCTCTACTGTTACTCTCCAAGTTAATTTTTTTGTATTTTCATCTTCATTATTATCTTTATTTAGTAATACTGTTCCTTCTGGTACATTGTCATATATTATTGCTTTTGCAACTTTGTCTCCATTATTCTTTACGCTTATAGTATATGTTAGTGTATCTCCTATTTTTACACTTTCTTTGTCTACAGTCTTATGTATTTCAAGATTTGATTTCTTTGCTGTTAAGTTTGCAGTTGATGCAATTGACGCAAATTGTGTTGGTCCCCAGCCCACTTCTAATGATTCCCAAGGATTTTTAACTGTTTCTTCTCTTTCAGTTACATATTCTTGATTTGGAACTTCCCCTGTTGTAGTTGTTGTTGTTTGTTCATTTTGCGTTGTTTGATTGTTATTTGTTGTTTGCTCTTGTCTTTCTGTTTCCTGTTCTTCTTGTTGATTTGGAGTTGTCTCTCCTTGTTCATTTTTATTTTGTTCATTCTCTGATGTATTATTTTGTTGTTCGTTCTTGTTTTCCTCTGGTGCTTCGCCATATTGTTCTTGTGTTGTATTATTATCGCCAGCAGCTTGTGCTTGTGCATTACCTTTTGTAAAGAAATACACACCTGTTGCTGTTCCAGCTAAAAGTACTGTTATAATTGCTGCTATTATAATAGTTCTTTTGCTTTTATAACTGAACTTGCTTTTCATTTTTTTGCCCCTTTCCATTTCTATTTTGGTAATTTCTTCAAAGTGCGAGCGATTAAAATCACATCTACATTTTTCATAGATTACCTTACACTACCTTTTATATTAATTATTCTTGTTCTATTTCTCTTGCCTTTGTTACTAATCTATTTTTATGTCCATTTTGGCAAGTTATTAAAGTTACTTCTCTAGTTCCTGCCTTCACACTTTTTACACAATTAACATCTTCTGGATCAATAATATATTGCTTAAATATTTTATATTGTACTTTTTTTCCGTCAAGTCCTGTTAATTCTATAATGTCTCCTTCTTCTAATCTGTCTGTATTCCCAAACATTGTACCATCAATATTATTATGCCCTGCTATTGTGTAATTTCCTATTGCATTCACACTATCACCCCAAAAGTGTGTAACAGAATACTGCATAGCCTCATCAGTTGTTTTTTCTAGTATTGGATATTCTATATTTATTTTAGAAATTTTTATTATTCCCTCTACTTTATAACCCTTCACTTCTATATTGCCTATAGGTTTATTTTCTTCTTTATTTTCTTTTATTTTTGTTGTAACAATTTCAACAACATCCTTTAATTCTTTTTCTTTTTTTTGATTTCTTCCATATTTTATTACTATAAGTATTATTGTTACTATTATTCCTGTTATTAAAATTGCTAACAATATATTAATTATTCTATTTTTCATTTTTTCTATTTTTAACTATTAATAACACTATTGCTAATACTATTAATACTCCTAATACTATAAATAAAATCATACTATCATATGTAAAAGGTAATTTAGATGTTTCTTTTACTATAACAGTTTCTATTTCTTCTCCACCATCTTCTGCTCTAGTACAAGTTAATATTTGCAAATCTATAATATCGCCATCTTGCATTAACCATAAAATATATTTGTCTCCATTTTCTGACGTTTCTGGTTGTGGTATAGTCATGTTTTTTACTTCTTGCCATGCTAAATCACGTGGTGAAGGCACTAGCTCATAATATCTATTATAAAAGTGTTTATATGCTTTCAATTTTTCAAACATATTGGTTGCTTTATTCATATTTTCAATTAAAGTTTCAAAATCTTTGTTGCTGTCTGTAACTTTAATTAATTGATATTTATATACTGAATTTTCATTATCTGTTATTTCTACTTTGCCTGTTGTTATTGTAGTTTTTACGCCGTCAATTTCTTTTTCTTCCTTATTCTTTTTAGTCATGTCAACTTTAATTCTTTTTGTTATATCAGCTATTTCGTCAACAATACTATCTGTAACAGTGTCTGTTAAATCTACTTTTAATCCTTTTATAAGCATCGTATTGTTTGTTGTATTTTTTACCCATAAATATGTTGTTGCTGACATTGTTGAGTCTATATAAGCTACGTTATTTCCATTTGTGTCTGTTACCGATGGTAAAAATACTAAGTCATCTATTTCTGTTGCTGAGTTATCTGAAAAGGCGAATTCAAATTCTGAATCTGTCGAAATATAAATAATATATTTTTTTTCTCCTTCCTCTAATTTTTCTAATATTTCTATTTCTTCATTTGTTGCGTTAACTGTTAATGATAATATGCATAATATAAAAATTGTAAAAAATATAGTCATTATCATTTTTAGTTTGTTTGTTTTCATAATTAAGCCCCTTTCATATATATTTTAAATTATTGACACCGTAATTATATCACTCTAACTATGTTTTGTAAATATTATTTTTATCAAAAAAACCAGTTATTTTAACTGGTTTTTCGACATTTTTTATTCTTCTTTTCCTTCTGGAAGTGTAGGTATTTGTACCACTATTCTAATTCTCATAATTTTACTTACTGTTCTTCCGAACTTACTATTTTTAATTCTTTGCCATAGAGTTGGTTTAACTTTTACTCTTGTTTCTTCAATATACTGTTCATTTTCTATTGCTACTTGATCTGCTTCTTGTATTATTTTCTCTTCTTGAGGTGCAGGTATTGCCTTTAACGCATCTGCAATTTCGATTCCTATGTAGCTTAATGCTTTTGATCTGTCTTCTATTCTCTCCATGTCTATTTCAATATGTAGGTTTGACTCCAAATTTGCTATTCTAGCATTAATTAACTTCATTGCATCTTGGCAATTTTGTGATTTCTTTGATTTTGCTCTTCCTATTAACCCTAATGTATCTATTATATCTTCTGAGAAATCATTTGAAGCCTCTTTAAGTGTTTGTTTCCAATTTGCTTCTTTATTAACTATTGCATTTAATATATTTTTAAGTTTTGCTGCTAGCGCTATATTAGCTTCTCTTTGTCTTATTAATTCTTCTATTTTTTTTGTGTTTTCTTCAAACTCACTTGTTGCATATTCTACCAATTGATATGATGCTTTATAGACTCCTTTAGGAAAACTTTTCTTTTTTGGATATTCTATTAGGTATGTTTTTATTGATTCAATTAAATCTTTAAAATATGCATCTTCTTCTAATTGTACTATTTGTTTTTTACTGTTTGGATTAATTAATTTTTGTACTTTATCAATATTTGATAAGATTTTTTCTTCCGTGATTACCATTCTCACGTTTACTATGCCAGCTCTAGACATTGTAAACATTACCTCCTTTGTCCTATGTTATTATATCTACTTTTACAATTTCAATAATATTATATAATGCTATAAATAAAATTACAATAGGATTATGATATTTTCTACTACAATTTTATTACACGCTTTTTTTATTGTCAAGTCAATTTTTGTCTTTTTTTAGCTCCGCATATCTTTTTATTTTCATTGTTGTTGTTTTTTCAAATTCTTCATGTTTTATTTCTAAATTTTTAATTGCTTTATACGAAGTCAATTTTTTGTTTACGCTTTTAACTTTTTCCCAAATAATGTTATATACTTGTTCTTCTGTTAAACCTTTTCCATGTATCTTTTCTATCTCTTCATAATTTGGTATTACCTTTGCAGATATTATTAATTCATTCTCATCTTTTCTGTCATTTTCAGGCTCTTTTCCATATACAAGACTCTCTTTAATTTCTGGGATATCTCCCAATAACAATTCAATTTCCTCTGGATATATATTTTTTCCATTTTGCGTAACAATAACATTTTTACATCTTCCTGTTATATACAAAAATCCTTCATCATCCAAATAGCCTATATCTCCTGAATAGAACCATCTTTCACCATCTACTGTTTTTATTACTTTATTTGTAGCATCTTCATCTTCATAATAGCCTAACATCAATGTCTGACTCTTTATTAATATTTCTCCTTCGCCATTTTCATTTGGATTATCAATTTTTAATTCTGCTCCTACAACAGCTTTTCCTGCTGAGCCAATCTTTGCGTCAAACTCTGGTGTAAGTGCTGCTATTGGTGCAGTCTCTGTTAAGCCATATCCTTGTAAAAAAATTATTCCAATATCTTCAATCCAATTTCCAATTTTAGCATCTATCGGTGCTGCTGCGGAAACTATATATTTTAAATTTCCTCCCAAATTTTCATGTATTTCGTTAAAAACCTTTTTCTTGATATCTACACCAACTGCTTTTAATGCATTGGTAACGTGTATCATTGAATTTACCATATTTTCTTTTTTACTTTTTTTAATGTTTGCATTTATTTTCTTATATAAATTTTCTACCAATAATGGTACTGTCAATAATGCTGTAGGTTTCGTTTCTTGTAAATTTGGTACTATATATTTTAGTCCTTGGCATACTGCCACAGATCCGCCTATTGCAAACGGTAATAAAAATCCAATTGTAGACTCATATGTGTGGTGTAATGGCAAAATAGACATAAATCTATCACTCGGATATAACTTAACATATGCTAAAACCGCATTAATATTTGCAGCCAAATTTCTGTTGCACAACATTACCCCTTTTGAATTTGATGTGGTTCCAGAAGTAAAAATTAGCACTTTGAATTCGTCTGGATCTACTTTAATATCCATAAAAGAATTGTCTCCCTGCTCTACATGTTGTTTGCCCTGTTTTATTAAACAATCCATTCCAACATTTTTTCCAGATATTTCGCTGTCTGAATTCATTTGTATAAAGTATTGTACTTCCGGTAATTTTTCTTCTATTTTTTTTATTGCATCTGATTTTTTCGTGGAAAAAATAACTGCTGATGCTTTTGCTCTTCTTATTACATTTTCTATTTCGTTTTCAGGTAATTCTTTGTCGACAGGTACAGCTATTCCAGCCCCGCATAACATTGTCATATAAGATACATACCAGTGATATGTATTTTCCCCTATAATTACTATTCTTTTATCTTTTAAACATAATTTTTTAGTTAATGCTGTACCAAAATTTATAACATCATTTCCAAATTGTTCATATGTAATTTCCGTAAATTTTTCCTTTGGATTAAATTTTTCTAATATTGCAGTTTCCTTAGAAAATTCTTGTATGTTTTTTGCAAATATTTCTTTTATTGTTGTATATGATGTAGTTGGATAATTTTCTTTTTTTCTTCTTTTTTTATATTCTTCTGCCTTTTTTACATCTTCATAATTAACTTCTACATTGTCTATCTTTGACAAATTATCCATTTTTAACTTTGGAAATTTAAAATTAGGTATTTTAAAATCTTTTAATATTCTCAATTTTTTTTCGCTCCTTTAGTTCATTTTCTATACTTGTTTGCTTTACTCGCAATCTTTTAAATTTTATCATATTTTATTAATCCATACAAGATATCAATTAAATATTTTTAGTGGGCGATTAAAATCGCCCATTCTCTCTACTTTTGAGTCGCAAAATTTATTCCTCTTGCCACTACATCTTTCATATTTTCTATTAATTCGTCTATTTCTTTCGGTGTTACTATAAAATTATAATCATTTGGTGCAAGTACTTCTTTTATCATTTCATATTTATCTTCTTCTTGCAATTTGTTTAGAAAATCATTTGATTTTGCTTGTTCTTGTATTTTTTGAATAAATAAGTCTAAGCTGTCTGCTGCTATTGTTGCTGCTTCTACAACCGTAGGTATTCCTATTGCTATAACAGGTACTCCCAATGTTTCTTCTGTTAATTCTTTTCTTGTATTTCCAACTCCCGCACCTGGCACTATACCTGTATCAGCTAATTGCACTGTGCTACTTATTCTTTCTATACTTCTTGATGCTAAAGCATCTATTATTAGTAATAGTTTAGGTTTAATATTATCTACTATTCCTTTTAATATTTCCAGTGTCTCTATTCCTGTAGTTCCTAATACTCCTGGCGATATAGCGCTTACTGGTCTTGTATCTTTATCTAGTACTTCTGGCATATATTGCAATATGTGCCTTGTAATATCTATATCTTGTACAACTTTTGGCCCCAAGGCATCTGGTGTAACATATAAATTTCCTAATCCTACAACTAATATTGGTTCTTGTTCGCCTATATGTTTTTTTAATAACTCTTTTAATTCTTTTGTTAAAGTATCAGAAGCCTTTTGAATCTGCTCTTGTCCCGCTATTTTCAAGTTGTTTATGTCTATTGTTATATAATTTCCAACTTTTTTTCCTATTGCTTTTTCTCCATTTTCATTTAAAACCTTTACTCTAGTTATTCTTATGTCTTCATCTACTTTTTCTTCTTCTGTTTCTATTCCGTCTACTTCATTTTCTATATTATTTGCTCTTTTATATAAATCTCTTCTTTCTAAAGCTAAGTCTGTTCTAAAATTATACATAAAAATACCTCTCTTATAAATTTTTTTAGTAATTTCTTCGAAGTACGGGCGATTAAAATCGTCCCTACATTTTTCATAGATTACTTTACACTATCTCTACTATATTTTTAGAAAAATCGGTATTTTTTATACATTTTATTTTGAGCAATATCTACACAATATGCTTTCTAGTCCTATTTGCAAATCTATTAATCCATTCTTGTAATTTGAATCTAAATTTGATAATTCTTTTAATATTTTATTTAATTCTATTTCTTCAAAATATTTTGCCTGTTGTTTATATTTTGTAGTAAGAAATGTTTGATTTGGTTTTAAATTCATAGCCGTTATTAAGTTTTTATTACTTCTTTCAGCAATTTTTACTATATATAACTTTCTAAAATGATTATACAGTGTTATTAAAATTTTTTGTATTGGCTCTTTTGATGCTATTAAACCTTTTAACACTTTTAAAGATTGTGCTATATCCTTTTTTCCCAAACTATCTGTCAAATCAAATATTATTGCTTGTATTTGTTTTGTGCTTAGTAAATTTATTTCCCTTGATGTTATTGTTCCATTTTCTCCAGCATATTCTATCAATTTTCTTATTTCATTAATTAGTTCTTGCATATTTGTGCCACAACATTCTATAAAATATCTTGTTGTTGCTTCATCTATATTTACTTTATATGCATTACATATTTTTTTTATATTGCTTATTAGTTCTGGAAGTTTTAACTCTGTAAACTCAATAACTTCGCCATTTTTTTCTATTGATTTATACAATGAATTTTTTTCTGCCTCTTCCTCTACAAAAATAATATCTACTGTTTCATTTATTTGCTTTATATTTTTTTCTATATACTCAGCTAGTTTGTCCACTATAGTTTTAGCTTTTTCTTCCTTTTTAGTTGTCTTTTTGCTCTTTTTAAATATTCCCGTGTTTCTTGCTAGTATCATTTTTTTTGTATACCCAAATGGAGGAGTTTCAATATCTGAAATAATATTATCTATTTCTGTTTCTCCTATTTGTATATAATTTATTCCTTGTATTAATTCTCCAAATTCTTTTTTTATTCTTTTTATTTTATTTTCTAAAAGATATCTTTCTTCTCCATATAATAAATATACCATTAAAAACTCCTATAATTTTTGTGAAAATTTTGATGAATGTGCATGACATATTGCTGCAGCCATGCTGTCTGTAGTGTCATCTAATTTTGGCAATTTTTCAACATTCAATATAGTTTTAACCATTTTTTGCACTTGCATTTTATCAGCTCTTCCATATCCCACAACCGCTTGCTTTATCTGAAGTGGTGTGTATTCATATGTTGGAACTTGCTTTCTACTTCCCACAACTAATATAACTCCTCTTGCTTGAGCAACATTTATGGCTGTTTTTGCATTATTGTTAAAAAATAATTCTTCTACTGATATTGCATCTGGCTTATACTCGTCTATTATATTTTCTAAGTCATTATTTAATTTTAATAATCTTAATGGAAATGATTCCCCAGCCTTTGTTGTGACAGCACCAGAGGTTATTAAATTAAATTTATTGCCTATGTAATCTATTATACTATACCCAGTTATAGCAAAACCTGGGTCAATTCCTAATATTCTCACTTTTTATCCCTTCTGTAAAATTATTTTAAATATTTCTGATACACTCCACGCTTGTGCGAATGCGCCTTTTGCTAAATATGGTTTTTTTGAATCATATAGTTCGCTTATGCTTCCAACAGTTGAATTTTCGTTCATTTCCTTTATAAATGTTTGTTTAACATTTTCCCTAAAGTTTTCGTATTGCTTTTTTAGTTCATTTTTTACTTTTGCATTTTTCTCTGCTTTTATTCTATTTCTATATGCATCTGAGTATATACCTAATAGCCATGGCCACGTTATGCCTTGATGATAACTCATATCTCTTTTTAAAACATCGCCCTCATATACCTCTTTATAAAATGGTTCCCCTTTAGCAAGTGTTTTTAATCCATAATCATTTAATAATTTTTTAGTTACTGTTTCAAACATTTCTGTTGCTATTTCCGAGTTTGGCTCTATAACTTGATATGTTAAGCTTATTGCAAATAATTGATTTGGCCTTATTTTGCTATCTCCAATGACATCATATAAGCATTTTCTTCTTTTATTGTAAAACTTCTCTGTAAAGCTCTTTTTACATTTTTCTGCCAATTCATTGTATTTTTTCTCTTGTTCTTTGGTACCATATAGTTCTGTAAGTTCTTCTGCTATTTTTAATGCATTATACCACATTGCGTTTATTTCAACTGCTTTTCCGTTTCTTGGTGTAACACAATATTCTCCCACCTTTGCATCCATCCATGTATTTTGTGTATGTTCTGTCCCTGCTACAAGCAACCCATCTTTATCCAACCATATATTGTTATTATCATGGTTTATTCCATTTATATATGACTCTATTACTTTTATTAAACTTCTATATATATTTTTCTCTACAAAGTTATAGTCTTTTGTATAATTAAGAAACTTTTTTACTTGCTCAAACAATAGCAATGATGCGTCAGCACTATTATATAATGGTCTATTATCATATCCTGAGTATCCATTTGGAACTAAACCAAACTTTATATCTCTTATATATGTTAATAAAACTTCCTTTGCTATTTCATATCTATTTGACAATAGCAATAGTCCTTCAAATGAAATTAAGCTATCTCTTCCCCAATCTAAAAACCAAGGATATCCAGCAATTATGGTATAAAGGGCAAACGATGGTCTATATACTACAAAATTATCTGAAGCAATAATATATGTTTTGACCAATTCTTCGTTTTCCGAATTTAACAGATTTGATTTATCTATTAGTTTATTTATTCTTGATATTTCTTTTTTTATAATCTCTTTTCCATCAATTTCTTCTATGTTTTCTTCTAAAGAACACACAAAAGTAATTGTTTTCTCCTCATTTGGTGCCAATTCTATTTCGTATCTTCCAGGTACGATTAAATTTTCTTCTGCTGCCATTCCTCTTTTTTCTTCTTCTATGTAATACATATTATTAAATTTGTCATTTTCGTGTTTTATGTACTTTCCATTTGTTAAATTCATATATATCGGTGTTTCCGATTGTCTATTTATTACTATTTTAACCTTATTTTTATTTATGTTTTGTCTTAAATCAAACTCATAGTTTGCTGTTACAGTATGGAAATCTCTAAGATTCATTATTGGTGCTAGTGTTAATATTGAATCTTTATCATTATTTTTTATTTCGTATACTAACACAACTGTATTTTTTCTATATTCCATACATATTGATTTTTTTATATTTATGCCAGCTACTTCATATTCAAATACTGGTATATAATCTTTTTTAAAGCTTTGTAAATATTTATATCCATCTGAAATATAATTTTTACACATATTTGTGTAAAGATTATACTTTTTTCCGTCTGTTTGTATACTTTCGTCTAGTTTTGATAAAATTAGATGCCTTCTTGCTGGAGGTGTAAGTGGTGCTACCAAAAGGCCATGATATTTTCTAGTATTTGCACCTATTATTGTAGAACTACAGTATCCTCCTAAGCCATTTGTTATAATCCATTCTCTTTTTATTCCTTCTTCTAAACTCATTTTATCTTTTGCATATTCCATTTTAACTTTCCCCTTTTATCTTAGTGGTTTTATTTCTATTTTTGTTTCTTCTTTCTTTTTTCTACCCCTTTTAGGTATATTTCTCTTTTTTTCTCTTTCTTTTTCCTTAATTTCTGCCTCTTGTATTGATTTTATTCTTTCTTGATATTTCTGATAAAACTTGCTTTTTCCTCTTGGTGTTTTATTATTTGTTTTTGGTCTTGCTTTTTGATCTTGCTTTAATGATTTTTTTGCATCCTTTAATTTATCATTAAGAATCATATATTGTGTATTGTTTTGCATATCGTTAAATTTCAAATCATCACATATTAATTGTATTATAGAAGCTGCTATTGCATCTGGATTATGACGTACATACCCATCTGTGACACATGAAATGTCCCTTTGCATTAGATTTACTCCTTCAGCTTTTGCTTTTGAAACATCTATTTCTACTAAATCCTGTCCTTCCATATTATATTTTCTTATAAACTCTGGTATTATATCTCCATTATCATATATGCAATATTCTATTACTCCTTCCCCAACATGTTCCTTAATTGCTTTTATATGGTCTGACAAACTATATGTATCAGTTTGTCCTGGTTCTGTCATTAAATTGCTAACATATATTTTAAAGGCTTTGCTTTCTTTTATAGCTTTTGTTACACCTTTCACTAATAAATTTGGTATAACATTTGTATATAAGCTTCCTGGCCCTATAACTATTGCATCTGCCTCTGCTATAGCTTCCAAAACACCTGGAGCTGGTTTGCAACTTGTTGGATTTATAAATATTCTATTTATTTTACTTATTCTACTTGTAACTTCTTCTTCAATTTTTTCTCTATTCTCTATTATTGTTCCATCTTCTAGTTCAGCACATATTTTTATTTCTTCTAACGTCACTGGTAGTACTTTTCCGGTTATATTTAACACTTCTTTTGATTGTTTTATGGATTCGGCAAAATCGCCATATAATTCTTTCATTCCTAATAAGTATATATCTCCAAAAGAAAGAGCTTTTAGCTTTCCAGTATTAAATTTGTAATTTAATATTCCTGCCATTGCATCTTCATTTGCTGATAATGCAATCAAGCTTTGTTTTATGTCATCTAATGGCATTGTTTCTAGCATTTTTCTAGAATCCGACACTTGTTCGCCATAATCTGATACTGTTACAATTGCAGTTATATTATCTGTATAATGTTTTAGACCTTTTAGAACAGAATTTAGGCCTGTTCCTCCTCCTATTGCAACTATTTTTGGACCCTGATTATAAACTTTTTTATTAAATATTAATGATTTTACATCTGTATCTTTTTTACTATTCCTTTTATCAGATTCAGCTACCAATAGCTCTAATGTTCGTTTTTGAATTGATATTATACCTACTATAAGTAATACAAATCCTATTACAAAAACTGCAATTATTTTTGCCAATTCCATAAATTCTAGCTTTTTACCTGTTAATATTTTCATCATTCCATAACAGCACAAAGTTACTCCTATTAATATTATAACTACCCATCTTTTCATTTTTGCTCCTGATTTAAACCATCTTAAAAAGCCTTTCATATCTCTATCCTACTCTCCTAACACTTCAATTTCTAATTCTATTTTCTTATTAAATTTTTTATATACTTCGTTTTTAATATACTCTATTAATTTTAAAATATCACTTGCAGTCGCATTCCCTTTATTCACTATAAAACCTGCATGCAAGTCTGATACCTCTGCATCTCCTATACTATATCCTTTCAATCCGCATTCATCAATTAGCTTTGCAGTTATAAAATCTTCTCCTCTTTTAAATGTACTACCTGCACTTGGCATAGTTATAGGTTGTTTAGCTTTTCTACTTTTTGCATATTCATCCATTTTTGCTTTTATTTCTTTTGCATTTCCTTTTTTTAATCTTAGTGTTGTTTGTATAATTATATAATTTTTGTTAGAAAACAAGCTGTGTCTATATTCAAACTCACACTCTTTGTTTTTTATTGTTTTTATTTCGCCTGTTTCCTCCATATAAGTCACACTTTCAACAATATCTTTAAACTCTCCTCCATATGCACCAGCATTCATCCTTATTGCTCCGCCAATTGTTCCTGGTATACCAGATGCAAATTCAAAGCCTTCTATGGAACTCTTTAAAAGGATTTGTGCAATTTTGCCTAAAGGCTCTCCTGCACCCAATGTCACAATTATTTCTTCATTTTTATCTTCTATTTGTATTTTCTGTATGTTTATTTTTGCAACAATTCCTCGTATTCCGTTATCTTTTACTAACATATTAGTTCCATTTCCTATTATAGTTAATGGAACATTTTCTTTTTTTACCACTTTCAAAATATATTTTAGTTCTTCAAGTTCATTTATTTTTATAAAGATATCCGCATTACCTCCTACTTTAAAGGATGTATGTTTTTTCATTGGTTCATTTAAATATATATTTTCTTCTGGTATATTT
>OGQK01000968.1_pt1 | contig 16944 bp, 16 predicted proteins | sample 1553221 | NCBI WGS metagenome assembly OGQK01 (sample SAMEA2579996, study PRJEB22360) | human gut metagenome | biome: human gut; feature: human-associated habitat; material: faeces | place: Denmark | collected 2008/2010 | reverse complement strand
ATATAATCTATAACATATCTTATATCCGATTTATCTAATCGCATTTCAGAAATTTATGCTTTTAAATCCGTTGAAAATGAAAAAAGCAGGAGTTCTGAATGCGATTGCTGAATGTTAAATGAGGTATGTATTTTCAGACGCCTGTCAGAAGAAAAAACACCGGGCAACCTATATGCCGAACATACCGTTGCGAGATTTTTTTATATATCAGCTGAAATTGAGCAAACAGGAAGTACGATCCAAAGGAGGCGGATTTGACATGTGTAAAGCGATTAAAGAGATGCTGCGAGTTAGTAGACAGGAAGGAGAACAGGAAGGGCGCCAGGAAGGGCGTCAGAAAGGACGATTGGAAGGGCAAGATGGAATGGCGACCTTGAGTGAGAAACTTATTTTGGCAGACCGTGTCAGCAAGCTGTTAAAAGCAAGCACCGATCGGGAGTATCGAAATAAGTTACTGGTGGAGTTTGGTTTGGCGTGAGAATGGCGCTAAATCATGTGAATACATGATTTCTGTGCGTCGCGAAGCGGCTGTTGGTCTCGGCGTGAACAGATAACCTGAACTAAAATAATTTAAAACGTGGGACAGTGATTCATCTTGTGTTCTGTGATTTGTCATGCTACTATAAATCTGTAAGTATCTTTTGATTCAAGTTATAGCAGAAGCATATCAAACATAAAATACATGGAGAGAAGAAAAATGCAAAAGAAAAAGAAGAGGACATTTGCAGCCCTTTTGACCGCAATTCTGGTAGTTGCGCTCACTGGCTGCAGTAAACTGGGGTCCATTATTAATGAAATTCATGGCTCATTGATCGGAAACAATTATACCGTATATACCTATGATAATTATGGGAATCAGACCTTGAAAACCTCTGGAAAGAAAATCAGCATTACCGGAAATAAAATCGAAACCGTCAGCTATGACAGCGATGGAAGAGCAGTAACCGGCTATGATCTGTCTTCAGTAATCACCATTACCATTGATGGAAAAGAAATCGAAAGCTGCGGAGATACCTGTGTATTTGTGCAGAATGGGCTGGAACCGGAGGTGGATTTTTCATTAGACGAGGTCAACAGTAACGGCGGAAACGGGATTACGGATAATGCAGCTCTGGCGAGGGTTTTGAACCGGTATAAAAATGATTTTGGCAAATCCAGGGTTGTGGTCATCAAATCCCAGCTTGGACAGCCTATCGCCGCATTTTCCGGGGATAATGTCTATTGGGAAATTCCGGACGATCTGCCGAAAATGACAAAGCTTATGGTCGATGGGAAGGCATTGTACATACATCGGGCCAACTACCAGATTATTGATAAAGACCTTCTTTAAAGCGTAGCAGGAGTGGCTTGTACCACTCCTGTTTTAAAAACAAAATCATATGTTTAATGATTGACAATATATTTTTCAAGTCGTATACTATATTCACTTTCACTACAGAAAATCTCACAGGAAAGTCTGTGTCCGGTCATTCGACCAGATAATTTCATAGTTGTTTTACAGTATAAAAAGGATAGAAAATGACAGATGCGTGCACAAAAACAAATAAAAAATATACTAATACTTGAAAAACACAATTAAATTATGTATTATTATAATATAAAGTGTATTAAAAGAGTATATGCTGCGTTCTGCACACTGTTATTTCACTCAGAAGGGAGTGTGCATGAAGGAAGAAAACGCCACATCCGGAACTTGCAACTGATTAAACTGAAAATACAAACCGAAGGAGGCGGATTTGACATGTGTAAAGCGATTAAAGAAATGTTGCGGGATAGTAGACAAGAAGGTCGGAAAGAGGGAAGACAAGAAGGTCAGGATGAAATGGCGATCTAATCGAGAAGCTTATGTTATCAAATCGCATCAGCGAATTATTAAAAGTCACCACGGATAAGGAATATCGAAATAAACTGCTGATAGAATATGGAATTGCCTGATTGCTGTAACGCCTGTAACAACAGAATACGGAAGCGAGGGAAAGACAATTTCTCTCCCTGCTTCCGTGGATGTGTAGAAGATTTTAACTATAGGAACCAAGTATTAATTCGCATTTAGCATCCCAGGTGTTGCAATTGTATGCTATAGTATATCCTTTGCTATTATCTTCTCGTACCCAGAAACGACCTTCCTACATTTTTACTTTCTGCCCATTTAAAAAAGTGATTTCTTTAAGTCCGAAAGCATCAAAACCAGTACTACCCTGTTTATCCTCATAAGGCACCTTCTTATTATACTTCCCAGTTGAAATAAAGTCTGCCTGTATTTCCGCGTAATACGCTCTCAGGTTTGCCCAGTCAGTGGCGACTCTGGCCTTGTGGAGCTGAGAGGTGAAAATGGGAATGGAGATAGACACGAGAACTGCAATGATTGCAACTACAATTAAAAGCTCTGCCAGCGTAAAGCCCTTTCCCCTGGTTTTCCTGTTGCTGTGCTTTTGTGCACACTTATAGAATTTTGCCATAAAAATCCCTTTCTTTGAAAATTTCTTTTGTAATTTGCCGGAATTAAACATATTTCCGGCGCCTTATCTGTTAAATCTGAGTCTAACATATTGCATGTAAATTATCTACAGTATTTCCTAGATTCATAATCTTTTTCCTTTCTGGACTAAGAAAAGGTTCTGGGCTATAATAGAAACAATGAAAACGCTTCAGAAGCAGAAATAATAAGGAGTGCATAACGTGGAAAGACAGAAATGGGTGGGAACCATACAGGATAGTGAATTTCAGAATACAAATACGAAAGGGGAAGCAGGGCGAACCCCGCAAATATCTGTGATCATGCCCGTATATAATGGTGAGAAATACATCGCCCGGGCAGTGCAGTCTGTTTATGCGCAGGATGTACCACTGGAGCTGATTATCATTGATGACGGCTCTGTTGATGGAACCCGGGAAGCTCTCATTCCATGGGAAAACAGACCGGATTTTGTTTATATAAAAAATGAGCGCAATCTCGGTGCTGCCGGTTCCCGTAACCGCGGTGTGTCTGTTGCGAAAGGCAGATATGTGGCATTTCTGGATGCGGATGACTGGTGGGAAGAGGGAAAACTGGCGGCACAGCTGGCCGCTCTTGAAATGACCGGTGATGTAATCTGCTCCACAGGACGTGATCTCATGAATCCGGACGGAACCTTCACAGGCAAGTATATTCCGGTTAAATCCAGGCTGGATTATCATGAGCTTCTGAAACACAACAGCATTAACTGTTCTTCTGTTCTGATTCTCCGTGAGGTGGCACTGGAATTTCCAATGGAGCATGATGACAGCCATGAGGATTATATCACCTGGCTGAAGGTGGTGCGAAAATACGGACATGCCACAGGAATTAATAGGCCCTATCTGAAATATCGTCTGTCCCAGGGCGGAAAGTCAAGAAACAAAGCCAAATCTGCCATCATGACCTATCAGGTGTACCGTTACGTTGGCTATGGACCGCTGAGAAGTGCCTGTTTCTTTTTGTCCTATGCACTTCACGGAATCTGGAAATATCGTTAAAGTATCAATGGGGCTCTCCCATTTTCCTGCGCCATTGCAGGGGAGAGCATCCTGCCTGTTTCCTGAAATATCTGCTGAAATGGGAAAAATCTGAAAATCCGCACATCTGCGCAATCTGCTGGACAGTCAGTGCTTCATTTGTCAGCAGGTTCTTTGCCTTATCCATACGAATCTGAAGCAAATCTGCATGAGGGGTACTCTGGAAAAATTTCTGATAGCAGGAATAGAACTGGCTTTTTTCCAGACTGACCTTTTTACAAAGCTCTGTGGTGTCCCATGGCTTAGCGTAGTTCGTGAGCATTTCCAGCCGAAGCTTTCGAAATGCAGAATAAAGATTGTCTCCTTCCGTTCCACTTCCATGTATCTGATGGCTTTTAAGTCCCCTTGCAATCGTAATCATAAGCTGCTGAAAGAGAGTATATTCGTATTCATCGGAAAATAAATCATTTGCTATATGTTCTTTGTGAAGGAACCGGATGCAGGCATCGATCTCTTCACAGTTTCCCGGATAAAAAACAGTGTTAAGTGGGATCCCATACTGTTTTTTCAGATCTGCCTTACAGGAAAAATGAAGGTAGCTGTTCCGGAATCTGTGAACAGCCTTATAATGCTGCTCATATCCGGGGGCATAGAGAATACAGGCATTTTCCTTGGAAATACTGAGTCTTTTATCCAGATACACCTTCATGGGTGTCTTAAAAAGCAAAAACAGATAGTCTCCGCTTCCGTTGGGGCGGTAGATCTGATCATAATCAGGGTTTGAATAGTTGTATTCGCAGAACTGAATGGAAAAATCCCTGTCTCCAGCTTCGTAAAAATTCATGACCCGGACTCCTTTCACCATTTTTTTTACTGTAATCATTATCGGAAAAAAAGTCAACTATATCGGAAGAAAAAAACTGGTAAAAAATTCGTATGCCATTAAAATAATAGATACATAAAGAGCAGAAAAAATGCCATACAACTGGCACCATATAAGGAGGATACCTATGAAAAAAGCGCAGATCATTATTGACAAATATTTCCTCACTGGAAAGGTGGATAAACGAATTTTCGGATCTTTTATTGAACAGCTTGGTCGAGCTGTTTACCAGGGAATTTATCAGGAGGGCAGTCCGTTGTCTGACGAGCAGGGATTCCGTAGGGATACTCTGGAGCTGGTAAGAGAGCTGCAGGTTCCTATTGTCCGCTATCCGGGAGGTAACTTTGTTTCCGGGTTTAAGTGGGAGGACAGCGTAGGACCAAAGGAATTAAGACCAGCCAGACCGGAACTTGCCTGGGGCGTGATCGAGAACAATCACTTTGGCCTGGACGAGTTTGTGGACTGGGCGAAGAAAGCAGACACAGATATTATGATGGCAGTGAATCTTGGAACAAGAGGACCGGAGGAAGCCAGAAATCTTCTGGAATACTGTAATTTTAAGGGCGGTACCTATTACAGTGACATGCGTAAGGCCAACGGCCATGCAGAGCCGCACAACATTAAAACCTGGTGTTTGGGAAATGAAATGGATGGTCCATGGCAGATGGGACATAAGACAGCGTATGAATATGGAAGAACAGCAGCAGAGACTTCCCGTATTATGAAAATGCTGGATCCGGAGATTGAGACTGTTGCCTGCGGAAGCTCCAATCTGATGATGCCGACATTTGGAGATTGGGAGTACACGGTTCTGGACGAGTGCTATGATCTGGTGGATTATATGTCCCTTCACCAGTATTACGGCAATGCTGCTGATGACACCCCTGATTTTCTTGCAAATTCCAAAGGGATGGATGACTTTATTTCCGGCGTAGTCAGCATCTGCGACGCTGTCCGTGCGAAAAAGCATGGCAAAAAGCGCATTAATCTTTCCTTTGATGAGTGGAATGTGTGGTATCACAGCAATGCGGCCGACGAGAAACTGGAAAAATGGGGACAGGCTCCACATCAGCTTGAGGATATTTATAATTTCGAAGATGCCCTTCTGGTTGGAAGCATGCTGATCACATTGCTCCGCCATGCGGACCGTGTGAAAATGGCATGCCTGGCACAGCTGGTAAATGTAATCGCGCCGATCATGACCTCCGATACAGGTGCATGGCGCCAGACTATTTTTTATCCATATATGTACACAAGCATTTTCGGAAGAGGAACTGTGTTGAATACACAGGTACTGGCTCCGGTATACGACAGCAGGAATTACTGTGACGTTTCGTATCTGGATTCTGTGTGCGTATGGAATGAGGAGAAAGATACTCTTACAATTTTTGCAGTGAATAAAAGTCTTGAGGAAGATCTGGAGGTAAGCTGCGATTTGCGCCAGTTTGAAGGCTATCAGGTGCAAGAACACATTGTACTTACTAATGACGATATGAAAGCTGTAAATACAGAAGCGGATCCCGAAAAGGTTGTGCCTGTGAAATCCGCTGCAAGCCGGATTGACGGCGGTAAATTAAGTACTGTGCTTGGAAAACACAGCTGGAATATGATCCGTCTTGCTAAGTAGTCCGGGAAAAATCGCGCGCACATTGCTGTCATGAAATAAAAAAGTCAGAGATTTCGTAACCTGTATGAATCATACGAAATCTCTGATCATATAATTACCAATGCTTCCTACTTCTGCAGATCCGCCTTAATCTGCGTAGTAGAAATCTCAGGTGTCCTCGGCAGGTACACCACGTCGCAATAAGGCTTCAGAAAGTCAAACTTCCCTTCCCAATCGTCACCCATAACAAAGGTATCTACGTGGTATTCTTTAATATCACTTACCTTCTGCTCCCAGTTCTCCTCCGGAATTACCAGATCTACGTAGCGGATGGCTTCCAGCAGGGATTTCCTTTTTTCATAAGAGAAATAGCATTTTTTATGCTTCTCGTTCCAGTTAAATTCATCTGTAGATAAAGCTACGATCAGGTAGTCACCATAAGCTTTCGCCCTGCGCAGCAGATTAATGTGCCCATAGTGAAGTAAATCAAAGGTACCGTAAGTAATCACTCGTTTCATGAATGTGTGCCTTTCATAAAGAAATCTGAAAATAGTCTTGCCGGAATGGTTCCAGGCGATTTACATAGAACTATTTTACCACAGTCCAGGTAGAAAGGAAACATAAGATTATTTATCGGGAGTATTGTGCATTGCGAAGCGCGTTACTGTGAACGGAGTGAAAAGTAAACACGAAGTAAACAGTTACCAGTTACCCTTTATCCATGTTGTAAAAGGTATGTTTTAATGTTAAGATGGAACAATAACAGTGCAGATGTGAGCGGTAACGTGAAAACATCTGCAGGCTGCCGGAAACGAAAAAAGGCAGCGGATGAATAAAAGGAAGAGGAAAATAAGTATGAATGTATTTGACATTCTGGGGCCGGTCATGATCGGACCGTCCAGCTCACACACTGCGGGAGCAGCCCGGATCGGTCTGGTGACAAGGGCTCTTCTTGGAAAAACTCCGGTGAAAGCGCACATATTTTTGCATGGTTCTTTTGCGAAAACCTATAAGGGACACGGCACGGATAAGGCTCTTGTAGCGGGAATACTGGGAATGCAGACAGATGATGAGCGTATCCGCTTTTCACTTGATGTGGCGAAAAAGGAGGGACTGGAAATTCAGATTGAGACTGGTGAACTGGAGAATACGCACCCGAATACTGCGGAGATCACTTTGACTGCAGCAGACGGGGAAAAGGTGTCTCTTCGGGGCAGCAGTATTGGCGGGGGGAATATCCTGATCACCCGAGTGAATGGAATGGAGGTTGCTCTTACTGGGCAGAATCCTGCTTTGATCGTGCTTCACAAGGATGCACCAGGGACGATTGCTGCGGTTACAGAGCTGATGGCAGAGTATGGGGTGAATATCTGTAATTTTCACTTGGCGCGCGAGACCAAGGGTGGTCTGGCGGTAATGACTATCGAGAGCGACAGCCACTTTGTTCCGGAACTCAATGAGAAGATTAACCGGCTGGAGAATATATATTCCAGTACGATGTTAGAGCGTGTTTAAAAAATCATTTCCGCAATCTGCACGCCCCACTTTGCGGGAGATTTCACCCCACAAAAAATACAATAAAGGAGAATTCACTGTGGATTTAAACTACCACTCAATGGAATCCCTGCTGGAGGCAGCGAAGGAGAACAACTGTCGTCTGTCCGCGCTGGTTCTGGAGCAGCAGGCGGAGCAGATGGAACTGCCGAAGCAGGAAATATATGAAAAAATGAGGGAGAACTATCGGGTTATGGCATCCTGTATCCAGCCTGGCAGCGCCCCGGATCTGAAAAGCACAAGCGGCCTCACTGGTGGAGATGCCTATCGCATGCGCACTGTTGTAGAGCAAGGGAAAAATCTTACAGGCCCCCTTCTTGGAGGAGCCCTCTATCGTGCACTTGCAGTATCAGAACTGAACGCTTCCATGGGAAGAATCGTAGCAGCGCCTACAGCAGGAAGCTGCGGCATTGTACCGGCAGCTGTACTCACCATGCAGGAGCAGTACCAGCTTACAGAAGAGGAATGCGTCATGTCTCTTTTTACAGCATCTGCAGTAGGAATGGTAATTGCCAATAATGCTTCACTTGCAGGAGCGCAGGGAGGCTGTCAGGCTGAGTGCGGTTCTGCATCTGCCATGGCAGCGGCAGCAATTGTGGAACTTGCCGGCGGCACACCTGATATGATTCAGGGTCGGCAGTAGCCACTGCTCTAAAAAATATTCTGGGTCTTGTATGTGACCCAGTTGCAGGGCTGGTTGAAATTCCATGCATTAAGAGAAATGCATCAGGCGTAGCAGGGGCGTTTGTGGCAGCAGAACTGGCTCTGGCCGGAATCCGAAGCGCAATTCCGGCTGACGAGGTGATCTGGACTATGAAAAAGGTAGGAGATGTAATGCCCACTGCCCTTAAAGAAACAGCAGAGGGTGGCCTGGCGGCAACACCTACAGGGTGCAAACTGCACCAGCAGGTTTTTGGAAATATGAAATAATACATTATTGCGGTTCACCGGCAACACAAAACCACAGGAAAATATTTCAAAACACGTTAAAATATTAAAAAGTTATTCCAAAAACCGCAAAAATATGTTATCCTTTATTCATAAAACTGACATGCTTGAAAAATAATTATGTCAGAGTATAAAGGTGGCTAAAATGAGCAAGAATACGAAGGAACAGGAAATCCCATATTCCTACCTTGTGGATAATATAAAAATATTTTTGATTTTTCTGGTGGTTTTTAATCACATTATTGCATTCCAGCTGGTTAAAGCAGATCAGGTTGTGCGTTTTGTGTGGTATGGAATTACCATATTTCATATGCCGGCGTTCATATTTATTTCCGGTTATCTGTCCAAGAAGCCTCAGGATGTGATGAAGAATGTTAAGAATTTATTGATTCCATATATTCTGGGCTATACACTTACCTGGGCAGCGCAGATCTGGCTGGGAAATAGAATGGATTATGAACTGCTCCGTCCTTCCGGAACCGTTATGTGGTATGTGCTTGCGTTGTTTGCATACCGTCTGACCATAGAAGCATTTGGAAAAATAAGGTTTATTGTACCTCTCAGCATTATTTTTGCGCTGTGGGCAGGAACCAGAATGGAATTCAGTACATTTTTATCAGCTTCAAGAATTGTGGTATTTTTCCCGTTTTTTGTGGCAGGATATTTATGGAAGAGTGAATACACCAAGGTGATCCGCAAATTTAAAGGCAAGATCGTGGTTGCACTTTTCGTGATTATTCTGCTGTTTGTGGCGACCAATTATATGATCGGAAATAATATTCCGGTAGACCTTTTCCGAGGCAATCATTCCTATCTTGCAAGTGGAATGGACAATGTGCAGGGAATGGTAGTCAGAGGAATGATGTATCTGATTTCCTTTACGGTTATTTTCGCATTGCTGATGCTGATGCCGGATAAACGCCATCCATTTATTTTCCTGGGAAGAAACACAATGGGAATTTACTTTTTCCATTATCCCATCATGATTCTGATGAACGGACTTATGATCCTGAATATTCCGCAGCTGATGAATGTATGGGCGTTGTTTGGAGTGTCAGTTCTGTTTGTACTGATACTTGGAAGTCTTCCGGTGGACTGGGTCTATACCAATGTTATGGGACTGATCACATTCATTCTTTTCAAACGTGAGAAGAAGGTTGAGGATGAAGGTCTGGAAGACGAATATGATAGTGAAGAGGAAGACCGGTTTGCAGTACTGGCTCAGCGAAGAATGGCTATCGAAGAGCTGGCTGCCACATGGGATACCTCCTTTGATGCAGAAGAGAAAGAAGATCATGAAGAAGGGCAGTCCTGACGGATTGTCTTTCTTTTCTTATTAAGAAAGAGACAGCAGTTCAGTAGTTTCACAGTAAAAAAAGAGTTATATTTTTGTTAAACCCGGGAATATTTTTTGTAAAGCAGATATTCTTTCATAATGACTTACTATGCAAACTGTGTTATACTAAATGTATTTATTAGTCCCGGACGGCAGCTGGTTCTGATTTGTTGCTGCTCAAGCTATGAACAGTAACCGGGGGAATGAAAGGGAGTATTTTACTGCAGAGTGAAGCTGACAGCAGGGGGTTTAAGGGGAAATACGATGAAAAAAGTAATCACTTACGGAACTTTTGACCTGTTCCACGAGGGACATTATAATATTTTAAAAAGAGCGAAAGCATTGGGCGATTATCTGATCGTGGGCGTGACCAGCGAGAGCTACGATATTGAGCGTGGTAAGCTGAACGTGCGGGACAGCCTTCTGAAAAGGATTGAGAATGTACGCCGTACCGGTTTTGCAGATGAGATCATCATCGAGGAGTACCAGGGGCAGAAGCTCAGTGATATCATCAAGTATAAGGTAGACCTTCTGGTACTTGGTTCTGACTGGCGCGGCAAATTTGACTACCTTAAGAATTACTGTGATGTGGTATACCTGGAGCGTACCAAGAATATTTCCAGCACCAAGCTGCGCGGTGAGGGAACCACTTACACTGTGGGTGTAGTTACAGATAATGACCAGGATAATGGGATTGTGTGGGAGACAAAATATGTCAGCGGTCTTCATGTGGAGTGCGTTTTTTCTGAGAATGCAGAGGCAGCGGAGTCGTTTTGTGATAAATATGAATTGGATTCCTATTACAGCGTGGAGGCAGATAATGGGGAATGGCAGCAAGGATTTGACTGCTTTTTGTCCCAGGTAGACATAGTTTATATCAAGACCGAGCAGCCTAAGAGGGAGAAATATATCCGCAGATCCCTGGAGCTTGGAAAATATGTGATAAGTGATGCGCCTATGACAGATAATAAGGGGAAGCTGAAGGACCTGTTTGCACTTGCAGCAGCCCGTCATGTACTCCTTGTGGAGAAAATAAATCTGGTGTATCTGCGGGCCTTTAACCAGCTTGTCTGGCAGACACACAGCGCCTTGGTGGGCGATATTGTGTGTGTGAAATGCTCTATTTCCCAGGACCATTTCGAAGGAGGAAGAAGTTTTTCCGAAACTGCAGTTCTGCCTTTGTGTGCTATTATCAAGATACTGGGCAGAAATTACCAGGAAGTGAATTCCAATGTGGTGAAGGACAGATCTGGAAACTGCATTTACGACATGATTACAATGAAATATCAGGATGCTCTTGCTACAATCGAGATTGGCACCACAGTAGATGTGGAGGATGAGTTTGTTGTGATCGGTACGAAAGGCCGTGTGACCATCCCGGGAGACTGGTGGAATACAGGATATTTTGAGGCAAAGATAGACGATAGCAAGGGACTGAAGCGGTACTGCTTTAACTTCGAAGGCAATGGCCTCCGTTACCTTTTGCAGGAGCTGCTTATTATGATCAGTGATGAGAGAACGGAATGTACCAGACTTTTTAATGAGGAATCAGAGACTCTGGCAGACATTCTGGAAATCATAAACCAGAGAGGATAACCAATGACAGAGAAACAGGAACATCTGCTGCAGCTTTTCCGTGAGCTGGATGAGATCTGTAAAAAGAATAATCTGAGATATGTAATGGCGGGAGGAACGGCCATCGGTGTTGTGCGAAACGAGGGATTTATTCCCTGGGATGATGATGTGGACATCTATATGCCCAGAGACGACTGGAACAAACTGGTGGAAATTTCCGGCTCCGTGCTTCCGGAGCACCGCGCCCTTCAGTGTGTGGACGTAGACCGCAGCTATACCAATACTTTTCCAAGGTATGTTGCTACGGACAGCTGCGCCCTTCACAAGCATCAGATTATCGGCAGGGACAGTGCCGGTGAGATCATCGATGTGCTCACCCTGGATCCCATTCCCGCAGATGATAAGGAATATGAGAAATACAGAACTCATATGATGATCTACTCTGAGCTGGTAAATATGGTAGTTGTATATGGTGCCCGCTGGGAAATTCCGGTGACTGCCTATCTGCGCTGGCTTTTTTCCTATACATTTCTGGGGAAAGACCGCACATTGAAGAAACTGGAAAAGATCATGTATTCCTATAAGGAAGAGGATTGTCCGCGCTATGCAATGCGCTGGGGCGGCTGTCCGTTCCTTTTTGATAAGGACATGATGTTTCCTGTGAAATATATGAACTTTGAGAACACAGAGGTAATGGTGCCGCACAGAATGAGTGACTATCTGATCTGGCATTACGGAGATGAATGGTCCTATATTCCGCCCCATGGGGAAAGAGAATCCCACGATGCGGTTACGGTAGAGGGAATTACCTATAAAGAGCTTCGGGATGATTATCTGCCGGGAATCCGCAAGGGCAGGCTTCGCAGAGATTCCATCTGGCGCAAGATATATTCTCTTGCAGGTGCGAAGCGGAACCACCGCCTTCAGTATAAGCGCAATCTTCTGCTGGCAAAAAGTACGGTGATGGATCTGGAGGCGCGCATTTCAGAAAGCAGACACAGCCTGAAGGAATTGGTAGAAAAGCGTGACTTTTCCCAATTAAATGAAATCTTTACAAAATATTACCAGGTCCAGCTGAGCTCTGCGTTTATCGGCAGGGAGGATTTTGGAGGAATCTATGCTTTTTATCATCCTGTTTTGCTGGAAGTCAGCGATGTGACCTTTTATGCGGCAATGCTGACGTTGGTTTATACAGAACGGATCGGGAAAGCATGGAGAATGCTGGTGGTGAAAGAGCAGACCGGTACATTCCCTTCTGAACTGGCCCAGTTGAAATCTGATATTGAACTGTTTCGAAGAGCAGTCTGCGATTATGAATTTAAGCGTTATCAAGAAGCGGAGGATACAATGGTGCCGCTGATGGAACGGTATCCGGAAGTGCCGGGATTTGTGAAATTTAAGAGCCGTTTTCTTATGGAACGCGCCCGCAATGGAATTGATATGGTGGAAGCGGAGCTTTATATTGATGAGGCACTGCGGCTTTTCCCGGAGGACGGGTATTTCCTGAAGTACCAGGGAGAACTGCTCTGGATAAAGGGCAAATGCGCGGATGCTCTGGAAGTTTTTGCAGATGCCCGTGAGAAAACAAATAATGGAATTACCCAACTGGAGTTGGATAAGTTTCTGAATCCTTATGGCAGGGAGACGGTGAAGACCTGTCAGCAGCTTCTGGATGTTGGACAGAAGGATGGGGCGATGAAGCTTATGGCTTTGTGGTACAGACTTCTGCCGGAGAATCCTTCTGTGCGGGAATATTATTATCTGGCCCGCGCAAGTGTTGCGAAAAAGCGTTCTGAGGTGGAAGAACTGATCGGGGAAATTCTAAAGCGCATTGATGCAGAGCGTGCAGAGAGCCCGGGTGAGAACAATGACATCCAGATCTATAAGCGTGCACTGACAAAAGCATGGGAGCGCCTGGGCTATCCAGGTGAGCTGGCAAGGGTTCGCACAGATCTGGTTTACACCAGTGAGGCGGATGATCTGGAATGGCTGGCAGAACGTGCCAAGGACGGACAGATCCGCAAGGAAAAACGAGCCCAGGTGTACAAGGTAATTGGAGATGTGAGAAGAAAACAGGGACAGACGGAGGCTGCGTTCCAGAACTATCTGGAGGCACTGCGGCAGAATGGAAGCGGTTTTGTGCGAACGGAGCTTTCCAGAATATTTCTCACAGATCTGTATGAAGGAAGCAAGAGAGCAGCTGTATATGCAAAAGCCGGAGATGCTTCTGAGTTTTTGAATCAGTGGCTTGGAAAGTATGGAAGTATAGAAGAGATACAGCAGCTTGTGAAAGAATGCTTGTGACACACATCTCGCAGAAAGCCTTTTTCAAACAGGCGTTGGTAACAGTGTGATCACTATGAACAGACAGATGGGAGCAGACGTAGCTTGAACAGAGAAATAAAAGAAGTTGTAAAGCTTCTGGCCGAAATAGATAAAATATGTAAAAGAGAAGGAATTCCTTATTATCTGGGACCACAGCTTACTTTGTGCTGTGTTACCGGGCAGGAGATCACCAGCCCTCATGCAGGCGTGGTCTATATGCGTACTGCGGATATGGAGCGCTTTCGTCTGGCTGTGGAGAAGGAGACTCCGGATAGCAGAATTGTGGAATCCATGAATAACAATAAGCGTTTTTATGGATTTTTCCTTCGCTATACAGATCTGGATACGTTGTGCTTCCGTCTGAATGAAGGCAGGAACTACAAATATCCGGGTATGGGAGTGGATATTCTGCCCCTGCGTGGAAAACAGCGTTCCAGACTCGCTCATTTGTGGACAAGAGCCCAGGAAGTGGGATGGAATGAGCTGGCTGATTATTATGGAGACCGAAAAGGCAGGAAAAAGGCAATCTGCCGTTTTGTCATGAGGCTTCGCCTGGTCACAGGACGTGCCCGTCTGGGAAAAAGCCTTTACCGCATGCTCTGTAAAAGGATGAATGTGGAGGATACCCAGGAATATGTAGTTCGCCTGAAGAAAAAGGCAGTGTATTTTCCAAGGGAAATTTTTGATGAGACAGAAACTGTGGTGATCGATGGCAGGAAGTTTCCGGTGCCGGGAGATACTTATACGTATCTTCAGAAGTATTATGGGGAAGACTACCAGGAGAAGGTTCTGGATAATTATACAGTGAAGCTGTCGGAAATGGTCAGTGCCAGGATCCGATTCGAGGATTATTTTCAGGAAGTGGGAAGTCAGAAGAGCCTGATCCGGAAGCGAAGCCATGCCCGACGGAAGCAGGGACATGCCAACCAGAAAAAGGAATATCTGAACTGGAGCTGGAATTATGTGAAATTCTGTGCATCCAAGATTGAACTGGAGAAATATTATCTGGATAACAAAGAGTATATTATAAATCTTTATAAGAATAAAGATTATCCGGCTTTGGAAAAAGTTTTTGTCCCATATACAAAGGCTATGGTGAAGAGCCTTAAGAATGACGAAGTGTTTATTCCGGATGAGGAGCTTCAGCATATTTATCTGGATATGCTGGGAGTAGCAGGAAGGACAAATCTGAAGAAAAAGGTGGAGAAATTCTGGAAATGAAAGTAACGGATTATATTGTTGAGTTTTTACAGAGAAAAGGGATTCATGATTTCTTTGGATACCAGGGAACCATGATCGCCCATCTGGTTGATTCTATAGAGAAAAATCCTCATACCAGAAGCCATTCCAGCTATCATGAGCAGGGAGCGGCTTTTGCAGCATGTGGATATGCCCAGGCGGGGGAACGGTGTGCATGTGCTTATGCGACCAGCGGCCCGGGTGCTGCGAATCTGATTTCAGGAATCGCAGACGCTTATTTCGATTCCCTTCCGGTTGTTTTTCTTACTGGTCAGTTGAATACTTATGAGTATTCCGGCATCCCGGGACTTCGGCAGCAGGGCTTTCAGGAGATTGATATTGTTGCCATGGCGAAGCCTGTGACCAAGTATGCAGTACAGATCCGGGAAGACGAGGATATTGTAAAAGAACTGAATAAAGCTTATCATATTGCGAATTCTGGTCGGAAGGGGCCGGTATTGATTGATCTTCCTATGAATATACAGCGGGGGGATGTAAAAAATCCGGTTTATGACATAAGTCTGGATGAGATGGGATTTGGTGCAGCTTGCGAGAGCAGCATGGAAGCAACTGCAAACAGCTGCGGAGCAGCAGGCGTGGACATGGCAATGAAGCCGGACGACAGTGGAGTATTAGAGTCTGCAAAAATGGCAGACTGTGAAATATCAGCTTGTGCTGTTTCTGCAGCAGATGCAATCCGTGAAGCACTGGATAAAGCACAGCGTCCCGTAATCATGTTAGGACATGGAGTCAGCGACAAAGCAGTTCGCGACCAGTTATTTACTCTGGCACGTCAGTGGAAAATCCCGGTAATCACAAGCGTGTTGGAAATGTCAGCACTACCGTGGGACGATCCGCTGAATTTTGGATGCATCGGAGGCGCTTACGGACATCGCTATGCCAATATGATCGCCAATGCGAAAAGTGACTTGCTGATTTGTCTTGGCATTTCCCTTTGCACCCGTCAGATTGGTACGAAAGTTCATGAGTTCGCGAAAAATGCGAAAATCATCCGAGTAGATATTGATAACTATAATTTGCAGCGAAATATTCACGAAAATGGAATTTATGAAATGAAATTCTGTGCAGATGCTGCCGAGGTGATTCGGGCAATGGCAGAAAATGCGGAAAGTGCAGAATCTGATGGTTCGACGATTTATGATTTCAGTGAATGGCTGGCTGTGTGCGCCGATATAAAGAAATCTTTGCGCGCAGTAGATGATTCCATCCCAGAACGCTATCCGAATCGTATGATCGCAGATTTAAGCGACGCTCTTGCAGACACTTCCGCAGTAGCAGTTGACGTAGGACAGCATATGGTATGGAGCTACCAGTCCTTCCATAACCAGAAAGACCAGAAGCTTCTTTTCTCCGGCGGACACGGAGCAATGGGCTATGCTCTTCCAGCAGCAATCGGAGCTTATTACGCCACTGGAAAGCCAGTAGCCTGTATTTGCGGTGACGGCGCATTCCAGATGAACATTCAGGAACTGGAGTGGGTCAAGCGTGAGAATCTTCCTATTACCATGATGGTAATGAACAACCACGCCCTGGGAATGATCCGCCACCTCCAGCGCGACTACTTTGAGCAGGTCTATGCGGATACCTCAGAAGGCAGCGGCTTCTCGTCCTGCAACTTCGCAGAGGTAGCCAAAGCTTATGGAATCAGCAGTGCCTGTATGGAAGCTAATGAGGTTGTTGAAAAAGCGGCAGACTTTTTACATGGCACCGAAGCGCCGAAACTCCTTGAAATCCGCCTGGAGCCCGGCACCTTCGCTTATCCCAAGACCTGCCTGGGCGAACCCATCCACAACCAGCAGCCGTATATCCCGAAGGACGTCTACGACAGACTGATGGATTTATAAAAAATAAATTTATAAGAACCGGGCTATTTTCAATAACACATTGAAAGTATGACCTGGTTCTTGTTATCATAGAGAATAACGAAATTGCTATTTAATGTGTTGGTCGTTATCCCGGACGCGATTTCACAATGTATATTCA
>OGQK01000962.1_pt1 | contig 16983 bp, 13 predicted proteins | sample 1553221 | NCBI WGS metagenome assembly OGQK01 (sample SAMEA2579996, study PRJEB22360) | human gut metagenome | biome: human gut; feature: human-associated habitat; material: faeces | place: Denmark | collected 2008/2010 | reverse complement strand
AAATTCCGGTAAAATTAACTCAAATGGTTCTATAGGAGGAATTGTGGGAGAATGCAAGGGTTCTATTGAGGGAGCCGGAGAACTGCAGAATACAGGAGTTATTGACGGTGGAATGTATTATCAATCTACTGGAGGAATCGCAGGAAAATTAGGAGACGCTGCTGCATTGAAAGTTACAGGAGAGGTACGGAATACGGCAGAAGTCAGCGGAGCTACTTATACCGGAGGAATTGTAGGCTGTCTGGCACCAAGCAGTGGTGACCCGATACAGATACAGGCAGGAAGCATTCTGAATACGGGAAATGTCACTGGCAGCTATGCCGGCAATTCGATCGGAGGAGTGATAGGATATATTCCAGGCAAGGCTGAAATATCAGCAATGACAGGAGATATCAGAAATACCGGAGCAGTCAAAGGGCCAAATACTATCGGAGGTGTGTTCGGATATTGTACCAGCACTACGGTCACAGCAGCCGGAGACATTGTCAATACCGGGGAAGTGGCAGGCAATCCCTCGGGTAATGAAATTGGAGGGATTGTAGGAAAATTGAATGAGTCACAGCTTATTGCAGTAGGAGGAGAGATCCGCAATGAGTCGAGTGTTACAGGAGCAACTCAGGTAGGAGGAGTCGCAGGCAGGTGTGATCGGAATCGGACAGATAGTCCGATCCGGGCATATGGAGACATTGTAAATCAGGGAAAAATCTCAACTACGCAAGCTGACAATATAGGCGGTATCGTTGGAAGCTATAACTGTAAGGAAGGCATCGTGTCGGATACCGGTGTGATAAAGAACGAAGGTGCGATTGAGGGAATAGGTACCTATGTTGGAGGAATCGTGGGATCTTACAATATCAAAGCATCTACAGGAGCTGTCAAAAAATGTATCAATACAGGAGATGTCACAGCCTCAAAGGGTATACAGGTAGGTGGATTATTCGGATATGTAAGCATAACAAGCAGCACGGAAGAATATAGAAATATTGAAAATTCTTATAGTACCGGACAGGTGAACATAACAGATGCAACAGGCAGTCGGAATGGAACTTTAGTAGGCGGTTTTAGCGGAAATAAAATAAAGAATTGCTATGATACGGTAACAGATGCATTACCAATGTTAGGCACGACAGATTATTGCCAGGGTGTAGAGAACTGTTACAGTATGTCAGAGGATACAAGCGTCACAGAGCCAGAGGGAGTCGTAGTTAAGACAAAGGCAGAATTTGCTTCCGGAGAAGTGGCATATTTATTAGACGGAACAGGAGAGAACCGTGTGGAAGCACCGGTATGGGGACAGAATATCGGAACAGATGAGAGTCCGGTATTAGGTGGAGCAGCCGTTTATAAAGACGGTGATGTTTATGCAAATACGGAACATACCTATGATGTGGCATATACATGGTCAGCGGATAAGAAGAACTGTACAGCAAAACAGAACTGTCGTCTCTGTGGCATAGAGGGAGCAGAGGAGACGGTAGCAGCAGCTTACAGTATCAAAAAACAGGCAACAGAACAGGCAGGGGGAATCGGACTCTATACGGCAGTATTTAAAAACGGTCTGTTTACAACACAGACAGCAGAAGTAAAGATTGCAAAGCTGACACCAAAACCAAGTCAGCCGACGAATCCGACAAATCCTACCAAGCCAACGAACCCGACAAACCCTACCAAGCCGACAAATCCGACTAAGCCAACCGACACAAAAAAGAAGCCGGCAGCCAAGGGCAAGACACTGAAGGACAGCAAGGGTGCGACCTATAAAGTCACCAGTGCAAAAGTAAAAAATCCAACGGTAACTTATGTAAAACCGAAAAAGAATGTAAAGAAAGTCAGCATTCCGGCAACGATCACGGTAAAAGGAATTAAATATCAGGTAACGGCAGTATCCAAAGATGCATTTAAGAATAACAAGAAAGTGACACAGGTCACGATCGATAAGAACGTTAAGAACATCGGAAAGAATGCATTCTACGGCTGCAAGAACTTAAAGAAAGTGATCATCAAGACCACAAAGCTGACGAAAAAGACTGTCGGAAAGAATGCGTTCAAGGGAATCCATAAAAAGGCAACGATCAAAGTGCCGAAAAAGAAATTGAATGCTTATAAGAAGCTTCTGAAAAATGCAGGGATCAGCAAGAGCGTAAAAGTAGTGAAGATGTAAGAAAAATAGGTAAAAAACAAAAAAAGAACAGAAACAGTAACAGGCGTGAAAAAGCAGAAGGGAATCTTTGGATTCCTTTTTCTGCTTTTTTTGGACAAATTTATGAAAATCTGTTGCGAAAAATGAAATTTGTGTTAAAATCAATTATGTGCGACCCTTGATGGTCGTATTACATAGTGTATTTGTGATCACCACAATACGGGGCATCACATAACAATATATAAATTTTTTTAGGAGGAATTATTCAAATGGCAAAATGGGTTTACAAATTTGAAGAAGGTAACGCTTCTATGAGAAACCTGCTTGGTGGTAAAGGCTGTAACTTAGCCGAGATGACAGGCTTAGGAATGCCGATCCCTCAGGGATTTACAGTAACCACAGAGGCATGTACCGAGTATTACAACTGCGGAAAGACAATTTCCAAAGAGATTGAGGATCAGATCTTCGAGGCTCTTGCATGGTTAGAGGGCGTAAATGGTAAAAAATTCGGAGACACAGAAGATCCGTTATTAGTATCTGTCCGTTCCGGTGCTCGTGCTTCTATGCCAGGTATGATGGATACTATCTTAAACTTAGGTTTAAATGACGTAGCAGTAGAAGGTTTTGCAAAGAAGACAGGAAATCCTAGATTCGCATATGACTCTTACAGAAGATTCATCCAGATGTATTCTGACGTAGTTATGGAAGTTCCAAAATCTTACTTCGAGAAGATCATCGATGAGATGAAAGAAGCAAAAGGTGTAACTTACGATACAGAGTTAACAGCAGATGACTTAAAAGAGTTAGCTGAGAAATTCAAAGGTGTATATAAAGAGGCAATGAACGGCGAAGAGTTCCCACAGGAGCCAAAAGACCAGTTAATGGGTGCTGTAAAAGCAGTATTCCGTTCATGGGACAACCCTCGTGCCATTGTATATCGTCGTATGAATGATATCCCTGGAGACTGGGGAACAGCCGTAAACGTACAGACTATGGTATTCGGTAACAAAGGTGACACATCAGGAACAGGTGTTGCATTTACCCGTAACCCATCTACAGGTGAGAAAGGTATCTTCGGTGAGTACCTGATCAACGCTCAGGGTGAGGACGTAGTTGCAGGTGTTCGTACACCACAGCCGATCACTCAGTTAGAGAAAGACTTACCAGAGTGCTACAAACAGTTCATGGATTTAGCTATGAAATTAGAGAACCATTTCCACGATATGCAGGATATGGAGTTCACAATTGAGGAAGGTAAATTATACTTCTTACAGACTCGTAACGGTAAGAGAACAGCTCCTGCAGCTATCAAGATCGCTTGTGATTTAGTAGACGAAGGACAGATCACACCGGAAGAAGCTGTTTGCCGTATCGAAGCAAAATCATTAGATCAGTTATTACACCCAACTTTCGATGCAGATGCATTAAAAGCAGGTGAAGTAATCGGTTCCGCACTTCCGGCATCTCCTGGAGCAGCTGCTGGTAAAGTTATCTTCACAGCAGAAGAAGCAAAAGAAGCAGGAATCGGTGGAAAAGGCGAGAGAGTTATCCTTGTTCGTCTTGAGACATCCCCAGAGGATATCGAAGGTATGCATGCTGCACAGGGTATCTTAACAGTTCGTGGTGGTATGACATCTCACGCAGCCGTAGTTGCTCGTGGTATGGGAACATGCTGTGTATCCGGATGTGGTGAAATCGAAATCGATGAAGAGAAGAAAGAGTTCAAACTCGGTGGATATACATTCCATGAGGGAGATTACATTTCCTTAGACGGAACAACAGGTAAGATTTACAAAGGCGACATCAAGACAAACGAAGCTTCTGTAAGCGGTGACTTCGGACGTGTTATGGGATGGGCTGATGAGTTCAGAACATTAAAAGTTCGTACAAATGCTGATACACCGGCAGACGCTAAGAAAGCTCGTGAGCTTGGTGCAGAAGGTATCGGTCTTTGCCGTACAGAGCATATGTTCTTCGAGGAAGACAGAATCGCTGCTTTCCGTGAGATGATCTGCTCCGATACAGTAGAAGAAAGAGAAGCAGCACTGGATAAGATTCTTCCTTATCAGCAGTCTGACTTTGAAGCATTATATGAAGCATTAGAGGGATGCCCGGTAACCATCCGTTTCTTAGATCCGCCACTTCATGAGTTCGTACCTACTGAAGAGGCAGATATCAAGAAATTAGCAGATGCTCAGGGCAAATCTGTAGAGACGATCAAAGCAATCATCGAAGGACTCAAAGAGTTCAACCCAATGATGGGACACAGAGGATGCCGTCTTGCAGTTACTTATCCTGAAATTGCAAAAATGCAGACAAAAGCTGTTATCCGTGCAGCTATCAATGTAAAGAAAGCACATCCGGATTGGAACATGGTTCCTGAAATCATGATTCCACTTGTATGTGAAGTAAAAGAGTTAAAGAACGTAAAAGAAGTAGTAGTAGAGACTGCTGATGCAGAAATCGCTGCTGCAGGTTCTGACTTAAAATACTCCGTTGGTACTATGATTGAGATTCCAAGAGCTGCATTAACAGCAGACGAAATCGCAACAGAGGCTGAGTTCTTCTGCTTTGGTACAAACGATTTAACACAGATGACATTCGGTTTCTCTCGTGATGACTCCGGTAAGTTCTTAGATGCTTACTATCAGGCTAAGATTTTCGAGTCTGACCCATTCGCAAGATTAGACCAGAACGGTGTTGGAAAATTAATGGATATGGCTGTAAAACTTGGAAAACAGACACGTCCGGACATGCACTTAGGAATCTGTGGAGAGCACGGTGGAGATCCATCTTCCGTAGAGTTCTGCCACAAGTTAGGATTAGACTATGTATCCTGCTCACCATTCCGTGTGCCGATCGCAAGATTAGCAGCAGCTCAGGCAGCTATCAACAACAAATAATTCGGATTTTTAAATCTGTAATTGTAATAAAAAAAGAGGCTATCGCTTCAGCGAACAATGTTCGCGAGGCGGTGGTCTTTTTTGATGAAAATATCATTGACATAATTTGCGCTGCATTATAAGGTAATAATAGTAAAAGCGATTTAGTAGTTTACAGATATTTCGTATTTATAGAGATGGAGAGGATGATTGTTGTGAAAAATACAGTAGTAGTATTGAATGAAGTAATGGCTTCTATGACTCTGGCTTTTAAAAAGGCAGGGTTTAAGATTGTTGCGTCTTATGAAAATGATGCCAAAGTATGTGATATATATAAATTCAATATAGAAGGAACTCTAATAGAAGAAGATATTTTTAAGACAGATATAATTGACATACCCGAAGCAGATGTAATGGTAGGAAAATTGATGTGCCCTCCTTGCTCAATAAGGAGTTTCAGTCACAAAACGGAACATTCTGAAAGTTTCTTTGAGCGATTTCATTCAATATTTTCTTTGAAACATCCGAAGGTTTTTATGCTTGAAGGGCATAGGAGTATGGTTCAAAGAGAAGAATTTCAACAATTCCTGTCTGATTTGGCTCAAGAGGGATATCAGATTTCTTATAAAGAATATGATGTGTATACATTAACAGGATTGCCGGTAAATGAAAGGAAACTATATATCATAGGAGTGCGAACCAATTTGGGAAAAGCATATGCATTCTTAGAAAAGGATTATATACCATTATGTTTTGAAAAAGATATTTTAGAGCAGAGACGGGTAGATGAGTGGTATGATAAGATAACATCAGATTTGTCAATGCTATATGAAAATATGAATATAGATAGTGAACGATTTTTATGCTGGACACAACGGGGATATTCAGAAAAAGACAAAGTTTCATGGAATGCAAGAAAAGTTCCTTTGGTGAATGTTGATGGAAAAATAAGAAAACTTAGCCATAGAGAAGTGGCGCGTTTGAAAGGATATCCGGATGCATTTGAATTAAGAATTAATAAATATGGAAAATACTGGTTATATCAGAAATTGATGGGAGCGTCTAATATATATGTAGTATATCAAATTGCCAAATCGATTGAGTATGTATTAAACGATGATGATATTCGGAATCAGCAGGTTGTGCGTGCAATTCAATTTGAAAAATTAGTAGGGCAATACTTAAAGGAAAAGTTTAGTACAGTTGAAACTTCTGAAGAAAGAGATATTTGGGGAGACTTTCAAGTTAACAGGAGAGACAATAAAATACATATCGAAGTAAAAATTTATAGAAATAAAAATGTCGAATGGAAATATATTAAGAATATGCCAACAGTTATCAATAAAGGATTTGGATACTCAGGATAGTTTTATTTTAATTGTTGGAAATATAGTAAAAAAAGAAATAAAACAAAAGTGCAGAGATGAGTATGGAATTTTCATATGGGATATTGCAAATGTGCTATTTCTGTTTGATGAATTTCCAAATATCAAAAATGAATTTGTTGCATTACTCAATTATACAATTAACGAAATAGAACCGGAAGAACCTGTTCCGAATATGATTGAGGGAACTCATGATGAAACGGGTGGTAATAATCTGTATAAAAGGTTAGAACATATAAAGCCGGGAGTTAAGGAATTTCAGTCCTACGAAAAAGTGTGCATTGAGATATTAAAAGAGGTTTTTGGTGAGTCTTTAACATTATGGGCTGAACAACGAAAATCTAATCAGGGTTTATATCGGTTTGATTTATGCTGTAAAATAAAGCATGGGGAGAATCAGGAATTTTTTGATACAGTCAAGAGATATTTCAATACAAAATATATTGTATTTGAGTTTAAGAATTATGCAGAACTAATTACGCCAAAAGAAATATATAGTACGGAAAAGTATTTGTATAAGACGGCGTTACGGTGTGTTGCCATCATTATTGCAAGAAAAGGTGCTAGTGAACGTGCACTTACAGCAGCAAGGGGATGTTTGCGAGAAAATGGAAAATTGATTTTATGTTTGTCAGATGAGGACTTAATTCAGATGATGGATATTAAATTAAAAGAACAAAGAAAACCGGCAGAGTATCTATCGGATATGTTAGATGATATGCTAATTAATTTAGAGAAATAAATAACGATAAGGAGGGATGATAAATATGATGTATCCATATATGACATTAGCAGATGAAACAGAGATCGTACATTCACAGATTATAGAAGAAAACGGAAAAAAGAAAGTAATTGTACATTTTGAACGTCCAACAGAAAATGGATTTGATTCCGCACGATGTGAATTACCAGATTATAAGTGGACAGAAAAAGAAGGGTATTCGGATGAAGAAATAGCAGTATTTGAGGAACTTTTGCACAGTAATGCACATTTGTTGTACAAATATGCGGAGAATGGAGGAATTCAAATTGCCTAAATTATTTACAGTAAGTGGTTATATGGTATATTTTTGGTCAAATGAAGAAGGAGAACCCATTCATGTCCATATTTCTAAAGGAAAGCCATCGCCAAATGCAACAAAAATATGGATTACAAGAACGGGAGGATGTATTGTAGCAAATAATGGCAGCAAAATACCGAATAAAGAATTACATGAGTTAATGGAGTTTATATCCGCACAGTTTTTTCTTATATGTTCTAAATGGAAACAGTTTTTTGTTACAGATACCATTAAATTTTATTGTTAAGATTATTGTGGAGAATATCATATTTTAAAATTATAGAGTAATCAAAACAGGAGAACACGTGCAGACAGAAAGATTAAACATCACCCCAATGACAATCGAAGAAACAGAAGCGCTCATAGCAAAGACTAAAGACACAGACCCGGAGCTGAGTGAGGCATATGCCGAGATGTTAGCAGGAGGAAAAGAGTTCCCGGAGCAGGCACTGTGGTATCTGCCATGGAAAGTATGTCTGAAAGAAAACGATGCCTTTGTAGGGGATATCTGTTTCAAAGGCTTACCGGAGTCAGGACAGCCGGAGATTGGCTATGGGATCGTAGAGGAATATCAGGGAAACGGATATGCAACGGAAGCAGTAAAAGCCATGTGTCAGTGGGCAATGCAGCAAAGTGGAGTTCGGGCAGTGGAGGCAGAGACAGCGCCGGACAATCAGGCATCGAAAAATGTCCTTGCCAAAACAGGGTTTCATCCGACAGGAGAAACCGGCGAGGAGGGACCGCGTTTTCTGCTCGAAAAGAGATAAGTATCAATAACAAATCCTTATAAACTACTGGAGAATACGGATATAGAATTTATTAGTATAAATGCTGATAAAATTCTATAGAATGAATTTTACAGATATACAGAGAGGAAGCAAAAAAATCCATACAAAGTTTACATAAAACAGAGGTTAAAATGAAAGAAAGACAAAAAGAACCATCACAACAAAAGAATCCGCGCAAGTGGGGAATGATCCTGCTGATGGCAGTGCTCATCATCGTTATGCTGGTATCCCTGTGGAACATTTTAGGATACCTGTTAGAAGGTAGGAAAAGCGAAAAATTTGCACAGGATCTGCAGGAATCGGCGATCATTATAGAAAAAGACAATACGGATTCGAAAGATACAAAAAAGGAAAAAGAAGAGAAGGAAGAACCGATACCGGATGCAATTGATTTTGACACCCTGCATGCGATCAGTAAAGATGCAGTGGCATGGCTGTATGCACCGGGCAGTGGGATCAACTATGTAGTAGCACAGGCAGAGGACAACGATTACTATCTCCATCGGTTGTTGAATGGTACAGAAGCAAAAGCCGGTACCTTATTTATGGATTATCAGAATCATTCCGATTTTTCCGACTGGAATACGATGATCTATGGACATCACATGAAAAACGGTACAATGTTTGCCTCCTTGGTAAAATATCAGGATCAGGAATATTATGAAAAGCATCCTGTCATGTATCTCTACACACCGGGGCGGCGTATGAAATTAGAAATCCTTGCAGGATATACAACGGATATAGAGGACAGTGTGTATACCATCCCAACGACGAAGGAAGGCAGGGATGAGTTAGTAAAGCATGTCCTTCAAAAATCCAACTTTACATCAGAAGTATCGGTAACGGGGGAGGACAAATTGGTAACTCTATCTACCTGTACCTATGAGTATGAAGATGCAAGATTTGTTGTTATAGGAAAAATCGCAGAATAATCAGATTGACAAATCAGAGTTTCTAACGTATATTATATCCTAGTAAGTAACTAGGATATAATATACGTTTTTCTGTTACTTCAGATATTCCCGTAAAGAGAACGTCAGACATACCGACAGGATGATCTGGCTTGCCAACAGCCCCCACAGATAACCTTTGATACCAAAAGCAGGGATGGCAAACAGTGCAAACAGAAGGCGGATGCAGATACTTACTAGATTATAACAAAAAGTTTGTACGGTCCTGCCAAGTCCGTTTAAAATGGCGGCAAGCGTAGAAGTCAGGTAGAGGAAGGGGCAGATAAAACCAAGCTGCATAATAAAGTTGCCGCTCATCTCATTTTGAAATAGCCACATTCCTAAAAAATTACCACCGAAGAAAAAGAAAGCCGTACAGGCAAAACCAAACAGCATACAATAAGTAATAGATTTTGAAACCGCTTTTTTGATCCGGTCGCGTTCTCCGTGTGCAGAGGCTTCCGAAACAGCAGGAAGCAGCATGACAGCTAACGAATTTGTGATCGAGGTTGGAAACAAAATCAGTGGGAGAGCCATTCCGGTCAGGACACCGAACATGCTTAAAGCCGCAGAGGTGCTAAGTCCCGCCTCTTTGAGTTTTAAGGGGATTAAAATAGCCTCAATACTGGTAAAAAGATTTAAGACAACACGGTTTCCGGTCAAAGGTACGGATAAGCGTCCGATCTTTGGCAGGGCATTTTTAAAATCCCAGAGCCGTAACTTAGAAAAACGCACGGCAGCGGCAGAAAAGAGAGAAGAGGAAATCTCCCCACAGACAATTCCCCATACCGCAATGGCAGGTGTCACGGGAATCTGTTCCTGCATCTGGACGCGGTAGATGACATAGACACTGGCAACACGCACGATCTGTTCGATAAGCTGTGACACAGACGGGATCATCGCTTTTTTTAAGCCGTAATAATAACCGCTGATACAGGAATGGATAGCACCAAATGGCAGAGAATAGGCGAGGATCCGAAGCAGCGGTGCAGTACGATATTCGTGGATCACATGATAAGCTAAAAAGTCAGCCTGTGTATATAAATAGAAAGCACACAAAAAGGACAGACTAAGAGATAGCAGTAAACCGGCTGCCAGATAGCAGCGTCTGCGGCTCTCGTTTTTATCATCGGAGACTTCGGCAACGAATTTAGAAATAGCAGTCTGTATACCGGCAGTAGTAAAAGAACTGCACAGGGCAAGAAGCGGAAAGATAAGCTGATAAATTCCGATTCCTTCCGCACCAATCGTATGAGATAAGAATATTCTATAGAAGAAGCCTATGATTCTGCTCAAAACGCCGGAGACAGTTAATAAAAATGTGCCAAGAACCAGAGGATTTTTCATATAGTGCCTGATATAACGGGAAAGATTCATTTTGACCTCCCGAAAGAACATTTATCTTAATATATGCAAGATGTCCTATTGACAGAACCGGAAAACGTATTATAATATACATATAAAACATATAGGAATAGTAGGAGATAAAAATATGATTTATTTGGATAATGCAGCAACAACAAAAACGCATGAAGACGTTGTCAAAGAAATGCTTCCTTATTTCACAGAGAATTATGGAAATGCATCAAGTGTATATGATTTAGGTTCTAAAAGCAAACTTGCCATTACAAAGTCCAGAGAGACGATCGCAGCAGGATTAAATGCAAAGCCGGAGGAAATTTATTTTACAGCCGGTGGTTCTGAAAGTGATAACTGGGCATTAAAGGCGACAGCAGAGGCATACAAAAACAAAGGAAAACATATTATTACGAGCAAGATTGAGCATCATGCCATCCTGCATACCTGTGAATATTTAGAGAGAGAAGGATATGAGATCACTTATTTAGATGTAGATGAGAGAGGTCTCGTTGATGTAGAGGAGTTAAAACAGGCAATCCGTCCGGATACGATCCTGATTTCCGTTATGTTTGCAAACAATGAGATCGGAACGATCGAGCCGATCGAGGAGATTGGAAGCATCGCAAAAGAATATGGGATTTTGTTCCACACAGATGCCGTACAGGCATTTGGCCAGATACCGATCAATGTAGAAAAAATGCACATTGACATGCTGAGTGCAAGCGGACATAAATTAAACGGACCAAAAGGCATTGGATTTTTATATATCAGAAAAGGTGTAAAGATCGGTTCCTTTATCCATGGTGGAGCACAGGAGCGGAAACGCCGTGCAGGAACAGAAAACGTTCCGGGAATCGTAGGACTTGGAAAAGCCGTTGAGATTGCAGTTGCCACAATGGAAGAGCGGACGAAAAAAGAGAGCGAGCTTCGTGATTATCTGATCGAACGGGTATTAAAAGAAGTACCGTATTCGAGATTAAACGGACCGCGTAAAGACCGTCTGCCGAATAATGTCAGCTTCTGCTTCCAATTCATAGAGGGCGAGTCATTGTTAATTATGTTAGATATGAAGGGGATCTGTGCATCTTCCGGATCAGCCTGTACATCAGGTTCCTTAGACCCTTCCCATGTATTGTTGGCAATCGGTCTGCCGCATGAGATCGCACATGGTTCCCTGCGACTAACCCTTGGTGCAGATACCACAAAAGAAGATATGGATACAACCATAGAAGCAATCAAAGAAATTGTACAGAAACTGCGTGATATGTCACCGCTCTATGAGGACTTCAAGAAAAAAAGTGCAGTTTCAGAATAAGGAGGATTTATTTTATGTACAGCGAAAAGGTAATGGATCATTTTCAGCATCCAAGAAACGTAGGAGAGATAGAGAACGCAAGTGGAGTTGGAACCGTAGGAAATGCAAAATGCGGGGACATCATGAGAATTTTTTTAGATATTGATGATGACGAAGTCATCCGTGACTGTAAGTTCAAAACCTTTGGCTGCGGTGCGGCGGTAGCAACCAGCAGCATGGCAACAGAGCTTGTAAAAGGTAAGACCGTACAGGAAGCGTTAGAAGTTACAAACAAAGCAGTGATGGAAGCACTTGACGGATTGCCACCGGTCAAGGTACACTGTTCTTTGTTAGCAGAGGAGGCGATCCATGCCGCACTCTGGGATTACGCAGAAAAGAATAATATAGTAATACAGGGCTTAGAGCAGCCAAAATCCGATATTTCCGAGGGCGAAGTGGAGGAGGACTACTAAGCCGGAGGAAATTATGGAGAAAAAAAAGGTAGTAGTGGGAATGTCGGGCGGTGTAGATTCATCCGTAGCGGCATATCTCTTAAAAGAACAGGGCTATGATGTCATCGGAGTTACGATGCAGATCTGGCAGGACGAGAGTATACAGATACAGGAAGAAAACGGCGGATGCTGTGGACTGAGTGCTGTGGATGATGCAAGAAGAGTAGCAGGAGAACTTGGAATCCCTTATTATGTCATGAATTTTAAGCGGGAATTCAAAGAACAGGTCATGGATTATTTTATCGGCGAATATCGTTTAGGAAGAACACCGAATCCGTGTATTGCCTGCAACCGTTATGTAAAATGGGAAGCGCTGTTAAAAAGGAGTCTCGATATCGGAGCAGATTACATTGCCACCGGACATTATGCCAGAATCGAGCAGCTTGCAAATGGCAGATATGCCATCAAGAATTCCGTAACAGCCAAAAAAGACCAGACCTATGCGCTGTATAATCTGACACAGGAGCAGTTGTCACATACCCTGATGCCGGTGGGAGATTATACGAAAGACGAGATACGAAGCATTGCTGAAAAGATCAATCTGCGTGTGGCAAACAAACCGGACAGTCAGGACATCTGTTTTGTACCGGATGGCGATTATGCCGGATTTATTGAACGCGAGATTGGAGACAGTGTCGCAAAAGAAGGGAATTTTGTCTTAGAAGACGGAACGGTTCTTGGAAAACATAAGGGAATTACCCACTATACCATTGGACAGAGAAAGGGCTTAAATCTTTCTATGGGAAAACCGGTCTTTGTAACGGAAATCCGTCCTGAAACGAATGAAGTGGTCATTGGAGATAATGAAGATCTTTTTGTGCGGGAAGTCTATGCAGACCGGATCAACTTTATGTCGGTACCGGATTTAAAGGAAAAACAGCATTTTAAGGCAAAAATCCGCTATGCACATCAGGGAGCACAGGCGCTGATCGAGCAGATTGACGATGATCTGATCCGATGCACGTTTGAAGAACCGCAAAGAGCCATGACTCCGGGACAGGCTTTGGTATTTTATGATGGAGAATATGTTGCGGGCGGTGGTACGATCATCAAAAGATGATCATACCCGCAGAAATTTTCGTTTATATTCGTTTGGAATCGCAAAACCGCTCTTTTGTACGGCAGCCATACGATAGAGTTCAGAAGCAAGCACATCCTTTTTCAAAAGAGCTTGGGCTGCTTCATCTAACTGCTGTTTTTTGTCCAAAGGAGAGGTAAGAAGCGGAATCGTGGAATGTTGTTTCAGTTCCTTTAAAAGAGGAGCAGCATCCTCGCGAAAACCAAGTATTTTTCCATATGGTACATAATCAAGATTACGGTAAAAGCCGTAATCTTTTTCTTTTATATCTAAAAGAATGTGAGTAAGAAGCCTGCTCAGACGGGTGTAGGTTACTTCTTTGGTCTTTAGATCATCCAGAAAATCCACAACGGATGAAAAATGTTCCCGCTGTCGCAGAATCCGGTTAGAAAGCTCCAAAGAGCCGTCTGCATAGTCGGTAAATGAGTCGTGAGTAACCAGACAATAGCCTAGCATAGCGGCAAAATCCTCTTCAAACATCAGCGGATGTGTGTTCAATGCTTCGCATAAGGTCAAAAAGGCACTTTTTGGCATCCACGCATCTAAGGCAGAAAGGTCACTGTAAAAATCAGCCAGTCCGTTCAGATAGGAGCGGATTCCGGTTGCAGAAGCAAAAGAAGTATCAAGGTCATTGGCATGATAGCCGCTTCCGATACGGGCAATTGGAACCGGACGGATACGGCTGCCACGACAAAAAAGAGCCTTGCAGTATTCCAGTCCTAAGATATTATTCGGCGAAGCTAAGATCGTTTCTGCTAATTCGGGTGTAACCGAAGCTAAGACAGAAGAGTCACCGGATAAAGGGGCAGACAGGGAAGTCTGTACGGCAAAGGCTCTTGCGGCAGGATAACTCATTCCTTTTTTTAAGGCATCATTCAAAGCAGAGCGATATGCGGAAGGTTCTTCGGCTAAAAAACGTGCTAATGACAGCAGGGCAGCCTGATCCGGCGTTTCACAGCCAAAGCAGACAGCGGAAGTTACCCCGATGCGGTCTAAAAGGGCAATGCCTGCCCCGGCAAAATATTCCGCACTTGCCGTAGACCAGAGGACCGGAAGTTCTAATACCAGATCCGCTCCGTTTTCTAATGCCATTTTGGCTCTTGTATATTTGTCGATCAAAGCGGGGGCACCCCGCTGTACAAAATCCCCGCTCATGACCACGATAAGATAGTCGGCATTTGTATCATTTCTTGCTTTTTCTAACTGATAAAGATGTCCGTTGTGGAACGGATTGTATTCTGCAATAATACCTGTAACATTCATTTTTTCGTACACTCCCTGTTTATTGATGGCTTTGGATGAGAATGGCTCAATTATAGCATGCCCGTTTTTTATCAGCAAGACTCCGGCAGGGGGACTTGTATAAAAAAGAGAAAACGATTATAATAAATATACTTTACTGTTTAAAATCAGGAAAAAAGAAGAAGTGAGGAAAAGAAATGAATATATTGGTCATCAACTGCGGAAGCAGTTCTTTAAAATTTCAGCTGATCGATTCTGCAAGTGAGGAAGTGCTTGCAAAAGGTCTGTGCGAGAGAATCGGAATTGATGGAAGACTGGTTTATCAGTCCGATGGAAATGAAAAAGAGATTACAAAAGAGCATATGCCAACACATACAGAAGCTGTCAAACTGGTGTTAGAGGCACTGGTAAATCCAAAGACAGGCGCCATTTCATCTTTAGATGAGATCGGAGCTGTCGGTCATCGTATCGTTCATGGTGGAGAGGCATTCACAGAATCTACATTGATCACGGATGAAGTGATCGCAGCAGTAGAGCGTGTCAGTGAATTAGCACCTTTACACAATCCGGCAAACCTGATCGGTATTGAAGCCTGTCAGAAGCTGATGCCGGGTGTTCCGATGGCAGCAGTATTTGATACGGCATTTCATCAGACCATGCCGGCGGAAGCGTATATGTATGGTATTCCTTACAAATACTATTCCCAGTTCAAAGTCCGCAAATATGGTTTCCACGGAACCAGCCACAGCTATGTGTCCAAGCATGCGGCAGATATGTTAGGACAGCCATATGATTCCTTAAAGACGATTGTCTGCCATTTAGGAAACGGTGCATCCGTCTGTGCAGTAAAGAACGGAAAATCCGTAGATACTTCCATGGGACTGACTCCGTTAGAGGGACTTGTCATGGGAACGAGAAGTGGTGACATTGATCCATCCGTGATTGAGTATATTGCCGAAAAAGAGAATTTTGAGATGGAACACATCATGGATGTATTGAATAAAAAATCAGGAGTCTATGGTATTTCAGGCGTGTCCAGCGATTTCCGTGACATTGAAGCCGCAGCAAAAGCAGGGGATGAGAGAGCCGCACTGGCACAGGATGTATTCTGTTATCGTGTGGTAAAATATATCGGTGCCTATGCCGCAGCCATGAACGGAGTGGATGTCATCTGCTTTACTGCAGGTTTAGGAGAGAATTCCGGTGAGACCCGTAAGAAGATCTGCGATTATTTAGGATACCTTGGCGTAGAGTTAGATGAAGAAGCAAATAAGAGACGTGGAGAGGATTTAGTGATCTCTACAGAAAGCTCTAAAGTCAAGGTCCTGATGGTGCCGACAAATGAAGAACTTGCCATTGCAAGAGAGACAGCGGCACTGGTTCAGAAATAGCTCAAAAATATAGCTGAAATAAGGCAAAATCTGTTGACAAATATCCGGTGGATATGTATAATTGTTTAGGTGTGAATAGGAGAAGAAGATGAAAGTTGATTTGACAGATATCAAAGCCTTGGAAAACAGGGAAGTAGAAAAAAGAGTTCCCGTGGACCTCGTCACATTCAACTCGAAGCTGGGTAAATTTCCTATTACAAAAAAGGAAGACGTGGCACTCCATATCAGGAACGAAGAGAATAAGCGGCTGTTTGTTCAGGGTACGACAGAGCTGACCATTGAGATTCCTTGTGACCGTTGTCTGGAGGAAGTTCCGACAACATTCCATATAGACATCAATAAGGAGATCCCATTAGAGGAGACTCCGGATGTGGATGAGGAAAAGCTGGAAGCGAAGGACTACATGCTTGGATTTCATCTTGATTTAGATAGAATCATTTATGATGAAGTTTTGGTTAACTGGCCCATGAAAGTATTATGTAAAGAGGATTGTGCAGGCATTTGTAAGAAGTGCGGCAAGAATCTGAATCATGGTACCTGTGACTGTGAAAAGACAGAACCAGATCCAAGAATGGCAGTTATCCAAGATGTATTTAAGAATTTTAAGGAGGTGTAACCAAATGTCAATTTGTCCAAAGAACAAATCCTCTAAGGGTAGAAGAGATAAAAGAAGAGCAAACTGGAAAATGACTGCTCCGACTTTAGTAAAATGCAGTAAATGCGGAGAGTTAATGATGCCTCACAGAGTTTGCAAAAGCTGTGGCTCATATAACAAGAGAGAAATCGTTGCACAGGATTAATCTGTCATCATTGAGGAGTGTTTGAAAGAACACTCCTTTTTTGCTATATAGGAAATTCCTATATAGCAAAAGCCCTTCGGGCAGAATCGCACTGCGGCGGA
>OGQK01000956.1_pt1 | contig 17046 bp, 10 predicted proteins | sample 1553221 | NCBI WGS metagenome assembly OGQK01 (sample SAMEA2579996, study PRJEB22360) | human gut metagenome | biome: human gut; feature: human-associated habitat; material: faeces | place: Denmark | collected 2008/2010 | reverse complement strand
GACGTTCCGCACGCCCCGTTTCCTGTAGATATGTTTCGGCGCTTTTTGTCAAGTGGTACCTTTGGGACGGACCGACGATCGGACCGATTCCGAACGACGCTTTCAAACCGTGTTCCGTTGCGTGAGGGACATCGGAGCTCGGGCTGGCGGCCGAGACGGTTCCATTGTACGGAAACTCCTGGCGTCAGACCGTTCGGGAAACGATCTGCCCGTTTCGCGCTGCCGGCTAGCCGTGAATGGCTGCTTTACATGGACTTTGTGACGGGATACCCGGTTGTACGGGATGCGGGCCTGTCGCACAATTCTTTCGGGCGGAGTTTTGGCAAAGTCTCCTTGGAGTTATGCGCGCAGCGTGCGAACGGTCTTATGTCGTGCGGTGCATTTGACGGCTACGGCTGTGCGGACCGGTTAGCCTTTGGCGCGTTTTGCCGTTTTTCCGCTCCCGATTCATCCGGTTCGGATTTCCGCGACGGGATCGATAGGCGGGAATGTGAATGCGGCTGCGCCGGCGGGCGGAGGAAAGGGCGTGTTTCATTCTTCGAATAAATTGCATACATTTGCATGAACGACTGAAAGAGAATACGATATGAAAAAGCATGCCCTTTGGCCGGTCCTGTCGCGGTGGATCGTCGCTCTGGTGTTCATTTTTTCGGGATTCGTCAAGGGCGTCGATCCGTGGGGAACGGCGATCAAGCTCGGCGAGTACCTTAGGGCCTTTTCCATGGACTGGCTCGTCGGAGCTCAGTTCGCGCTGTCGATTCTGCTTTCGGCTACGGAGATGACCATCGGTCTCTGCCTGCTTTTCAGGGTCAGGGAGCGCGGCGCGGCGCGGCTGGCTTTGCTCTTTATGGGCTTCTTCACGGTGCTGACGCTCGTTCTCGCGTTGTGGAATCCGGTCGCGGACTGCGGTTGCTTCGGCGATGCGGTGAAGCTGACCAACTGGCAGACGTTTTACAAGAATATTCTCTTGTCGGCTTTCGCGTTGCTGCTTTGGCGGGGCGTTCGCCATGAGCGTCACGGTCACGACCGGCAGCGCTCGATCGTGGAAAACAGCATGGTTTTCTTCTTTCTGCTTTTTTCGTCGGGAGTAGGGATCTATTCGATGCGCCATCTTCCCCTCGTTGATTTTCTGCCGTTCAAGGTCGGCGCGAACATTCCTGCCCAGTTGGCTTCTGCCGGAGGGGACGTGACGACGACGTTGGTTTACAGGGACCGCCTGAGCGGAGAACTGCGCGAATTCGCGTTGCAGGATACCTCGTGGTACGATACGCTGCGCTGGGAATACGTCGATACCCGGATCGAGGAACGAATGCCGTCCCGTCGTCCCGCCATCGCCGATTTTTCCGTTTTCGATTCGGACGGCGACCATGCGACGGCGCTGCTCGCTTCGCCTCGCGAAGTCTTTCTGATCGTTATGACGCGGACCGAGGAAGGGTTGAGGGACGGTTGCCGCGAGCGCATGGAGGAAGTCGTCCGGTATGCGGCGCGTCACGGCTATCCGGCCGTATGCGTCACGACCTCGCCCTTGCCGGAAGGGGGCCTGATCGCGCTCGGCGAACGGGGTGTCCCCGTCTATAATATCGACCCTACGACGCTTAAGACGATGATCCGGGCCCGGACCGGCTTGGTGCTGCTCAAGGAGGGGATCGTTCTGGGGAAATGGAATTGCCGCGACATACCCCGCTTCGACAGCCTGTACGGCGACCGGACCGTGCTTGAGGCGGTCGTCGAACGCAGTGCGGAGAGCGGCCGGGCCTGGCTGCTGGGAACGCTGCTGGTTGCGCTGGCGTTGGCATACGTCGTATTTACGGCGCACAGAAGAAAGCGGTGACATCCGTTGACTCCTGCATATGGCTACGCCGGCAAACCGGCATGGCTCCCGTCTGAGTTTCCGGCCATCCTGTTCCGATTTCCTGCCTCCGAGTCGACCGGAGGAATAGAATCGTCGCTGCGTGCGGCTTTTGCGGGCTTGGCGGACGGTTCGGTTTTCGTGGCTCTGGCCTATCCGAATTCGTCGTCTGCATGTCTTTCCCGTTACAATCGCTTTTAACGCTTTTCTTTTTTTGTGGTATTCCGTCGGCGTTTCGCCGCCTTGCGTTTCTGGCAGGGGGGAATCGGGCCGGGCATTGCCGTTCCCGGTAGGACCTGCGGTCTCGTGTGGCATGATTTTGGCTTATAATCAGGCTGTCAAAGAACGAGGTTTTCCGCTATGAGATACAGATTTCTGTTGCTCCTTGCCGGAGCCGCCGCGATGTGCGGCTGCGGGGATCCGGCGCCGAGGCAGGCGCCGGGCGCGGCCAGCCAGACCCATCAAGACTTTCACGACCGAATCGCTCGGCGCCATAAACAAGAATTTTGCTGGCATGTCGACGGCCGACGACATTTCGAACCTGGCTTTCCGGGAGCCGGGCCAGATCGTCAAAATGAACGTTTCGGAAGGCCAAAGCGTCAAGAAAGGCACCGTCATTGCCGAGATCAATCCCCGCGAGTACATGCTGCAAATGGAGGCTGACAAGGCTACCTATCTGACAGCCCAGTCGCAGCTCGAGCGTAACAAGCGGCTGATCGCGAGGCAGGCGATCTCGCGTCAGGACTACGAGACGGCCGAAGCCGCCTACGTCCGGGCGCGCACGGCTTACGACAACTCGAAAAGCATTCTGGCCGACACGAAGCTGGTCGCGCCGTTCTCGGGTGCCGTCGAGAAAGTCTATGCCGACAACTACCAGCGGGTTCAGGCGGGCGAGCCGGTTGTCCGGCTTGTCAATCCGCAGACGCGTTCGGTCAAGTTCACGATGCCCGAAAGCGGACTGCAAACCCTCAAACTGTCCGGCCTCGCGTTTACTGTCCGGTTCGACAACTATCCGAACGTCGTATTCGATGCCCTCCTCAAAGAGTATGTCCAGAGCTCGACGCAGGCTGCCGGCATTACCGTCGCGCTGACGCTCGACGGGCAGAACGTCGGGAAGTACGACATCGCGCCCGGCATGGCCTGCACGGTCAACCTGAGGGTGGATATCCCGGACCGGCGCGACATGACCGGCGTTCCGCTGACGGCCGTGTTCGACCGGGACGGCAAGGAGTATGTCTGGGTGGTAAGCGACCGCGCCGAGGCGGAGTTGCGCGAGGTGACTCTCGGCGATCTGTACGGCAGCGACATGGTCATGGTGACTCGGGGGCTCGTCCCCGGAGAGACGGTCGTGACGGCGGGCGTCTACCGGATCGAGCAGGGCGAGCGAGTCAAAATCCTGAAATAAGATGAAGATGAATCTGCCGCGATACTCGCTCGACAATCCGAAGGTGATCTGGTTCTTTCTGGCCGTGCTTTTCATCGGCGGTCTCGTCGCGTTCGGCCATCTCGGAAAGAAGGAAGACGCGCCGTTCGTGATCAAGAGCGCGTCGATCGTTACCCGCTATCCCGGCGCTACGCCCGAGGAGGTCGAGCAGTTGATTACCGAACCGATCGAGCGCGAGATTCAGTCGATGCGCCGGGTCTATAAAATCACCTCCGAGTCGTTCTACGGCATGTCGAAAATCATGATCGAGCTGTTGCCCTCGACTCCGGCCCGACGAAATGCCGCAGATGTGGGACGAGCTTCGGCGGAAGATTCTCACCGTGCAGGCCGTCTTGCCCGAGGGGGCCTCGCCGATCTCGGTCGGGGACGATTACGGCGACGTGTTCGGCATCTACTACGGTCTGTCGGCCGATCCGGGTTTCACGTACGAGGAGATGCGCGACTGGGCGCAGCGGATCAAGACCGAGCTGGTGCCGGTCGACGGCGTGCAGAAAGTGACGCTTTTCGGCGAGCAGCAGGACGTGGTGAACGTCCGGGTCAGCATGGCGGCGCTCGCCAGCCTGTTCATCGCGCCCGACGAGATCATCCGGATTCTCGGCTCGCAGAACGCGCTGGTCGGAAGCAGCGAGAAGCTGGCCGGCGACATGCAGATACGGATCATCGAAACGGGAACCTATAAGAGTCTCGACGACATCCGGAACCAGCTGCTGACCTCCTCCCAAGGACTTCAGGTCCGCTTGGGCGACATCGCCCGGGTCGAGACGGGCTACGCGGAGCCTCCCTCGACGCTGATGCGCGTGAACGGGCAGCGGGCCATAGGTATCGGCATTTCGACCGATCCGGAGAAGGATGTCGTGCGTACGGGCAGGCTGATCGAGCGGAAGCTGGCGACGATCACGCCGATGATGCCGCTCGGTATCGCGCTTCAGACGCTCTATCCCGAGAACCGGATCGCCGCCGAGGCGAACCGCGCGTTCGTCGTGAACCTGCTCGAGTCGGTCGCGATCGTGATCCTGCTGATCATGGCGATCATGGGATTCCGCGCCGGCCTGCTGATCGGCAGCTCGCTGCTTTTCACTATCGGAGGCACGCTGCTGATCATGCAAGGGCTGGATGTCGGGCTGAACCGGACTTCGCTGGCCGGGTTCATCATTGCGATGGGCATGCTCGTCGATAATGCGATCGTCGTGACGGACAACGCGCAGAACGCGATGTTGCGCGGCGTACCGAGAGATCGGGCCTTGATCGGGGGTGCGACCGTGCCCCAATGGGGCCTGTTCGGCGCGACGCTGATCGCCGTCTTTTCGTTCCTGCCGCTCTATCTGGCGCCGTCGGCCGTGGCCGAGATCGTCAAGCCGCTGTTCGTCGTGCTCGCCATCTCGCTGACGCTGAGCTGGGTGCTCGCGCTGTCGCAGACGCCGCTGTTCGGTAGCTACATCCTCCGGGACCGCTCGGGAGCCGTTCCGCGCGACCCGTATGCCGGGAGATTCTACCGCCGCTTCGACCGTCTGCTCGGAGCGTTGATCCGTTGGCGCTATGCGGTGGCGGCCGTCGTGCTGGCGCTGTTCGCCGGCGCGTTGTACGCGATGAGCGTCATGCCCCAGAACTTTTTTCCCAACCTCGACAAGCCCTATTTCCGCGCCGACTGCTTTCTGCCCGACGGCTATAATATCCGCGACATGGAGCGTCAGACGGCTCGGCTCGATCGGTGGCTCCGCGACCAGCCCTCGGTCCGGACCGTCTCGGTTACGATGGGCAGCTCGCCTCCCCGCTACTATTTGGCCAGTCCGTCGTTCGGACCGAAGCCGAATTTCGCGAACGTGCTGGTCGAACTGTCGAGCAAGGACTCGACGGCCGCCGTCGAGCAGCGGTTCGACCGTTATGTCCGGGAGAATTGTCCCGATCTGCTCGTGCCATGAACATATTCCTCAGGGCGGTGATCCGCGAGGGCGGCCTGCCCTTCGAGATCGGCTTCATCGGTCCCGACATCGATACGCTGGCCGAGCTGACCGAGCAGGCGCAGCGGATCATGGCCTCGGTTCCCGAAGTGGGAGATATCCGCAGCAGCTGGGGAAACGCAGTCCCCGTATGGACTCCCGTCTACTCGCAGGAGAAGGGGCCCCGGCTGGGCATTACCCGCTCAGCGATGGCTCAGCAGATGAACATCGCCACGAGCGGGTACCGGCTCGGGGAGTTCCGCTACAAGGACCGTCTTATGCCGATTCTGCTCGTTGACGAGAATCTGACCGACTTCAGTCTGGACAATCTGCGCTCGATCCCGATCTACTCGCCGAGCGGCAAGGTGTATCCGCTGGAGCAGGTGACCGAGCGCTTCGATTTCGATTACCGGTACGGGGTCGTGAAGCGCTACAATCGCGAGCGGGTCATGATGGCGCAGTGCGACCCGGTTCGGGGGGCCAATACGAAACGGGCTTTCGCGGAGGTCTTTTCCCGAATCGAGTCCGAAGTCCGGCTGCCCGAGGGCTATACGATGAAGGTTTTCGGAGAGCAGCAGAGTCAGGAGGACTCGAATGCCGCCTTGGCCGAGGGTATGCCGCTCACGCTGCTGCTGATCTTTGCGACGCTGCTGCTGCTGTTCCGGTCCTACAAGAAGCCGGTCGTCATTCTGCTGATGGTGCCTCTGATATTCATCGGAGTCGTGCTCGGCCTTTGGGTTACCGGCAAGCAGTTCGACTTTTTCGCGATGCTCGGGCTGCTCGGACTGGTGGGCATGAATGTCAAGAACGCGATCGTGCTCGTCGACCGGATCGGAGACGAGTCGGCAGGGGGAAAGTCGCCTTACGAGGCGGTCGTGTCGGCCACGCGGTCGAGAATCGTTCCCGTGCTGATGGCTTCCGGGACGACGATTCTGGGCATGCTGCCGTTGCTGTTCGACTCGATGTTCGGCGGCATGGCGGCAACGATCATGGGCGGGCTGCTCGTCGCATCGCTGCTTACGATTCTCGTCCTGCCGGTCGCTTACTGCATATTCTTCCGCATACGGTCCCCGAGAGCGGCCGGACTGCAGGTGTCCGGTCCGGATACCGTCGATTCCTAAACGAATGAAATCATGAAAACTTTTGTCATGCTTTTGACGGCGACTTGCTGCATCGGGCCGTGCCTGCGTGCGCAGACTCCCGTAACGCTTCAGGATTACCGGCGTCAGGTGCTCGAGTACAGTTACCGGCTGAAACAGGCGGCCGAGAACGCGGAAGCGGCCTACCAGTCCGCACGCGGTCTGCATACGGGTTTTCTGCCGCAGCTGAGCGCCGACGGCGACTTCTCGATCCATTTCAAGAACCGTTACGGTACGCAGGACGGGCAGGAAAAGCTGTTGAGGCCCTATTCGTTCAGCCTGCAGCCCGCCGTCGTCCAGCAGATATACGGCGGGGGAAGCGTTCGTAACGGTTACCGGCAGGCATTGGTCGGATACGATATGGCGACCCTCGAACAGCAGCTCACGGAACTGGACGTGACCTATCTGGCCGAGTACAACTACTGGAATCTGGCGTCGAACGCTGCGTTGTTAGAGGCTACGGTCCGCTATGAGCAGATCGTCCGGACGATGTACGATGTGATTCGCACGCGCTTCGAGGACGGGTATGTGGCCAAGAACGATCTGCTGATGATCCAGACGCGGCTCCGAAGCGCCGAGTTCTACCGGATTCAGGTCGAAAATCTCTACCGGGTGGCACTGCAGAACTTCAACGTTCTGTCGGGCGTCGAGCCGGACATGCCCCGGCGCATCGCCGATTCGATCACGGAGCCGAGCCCGCTGTCCCGGCCGGTCGATCTGGAGAGGGCGCTCGGAGAGCATCCCGACTACCTGATCGCCTCACGCCGGATCGAATACGAGCGCTACGGCGTCAAGCTGGCTTCGGCCCGCTTCATGCCCCGTCTGTCGGCCGGCGTGCAGGGCGTCTGGAACAGTCTGTCGCCTAATTTCAGCGGAGAGACCGAGGTGGACGGGCTGACCTTTCTCCGGCTGAGCGTCCCGATTTTCCATTGGGGGGAGCGTCGTCGGGCGGTGGCGGTGTCGCAGGCCGCTTTCCGCTCGGCCCAGTATGCCGAGCGACAGAAGGTCGACGACCTGACGCTGGCTATTTCGTCGGCATGGACCAACATCACCGAGGCGGCCATCCAGATCGAAATCGCGCAGGCCAATCTGGACGTCGCCGGCGAAAACCTGTCGCTCAGTACGTTCAGCTACAACGAAGGACAATTGGCCGTTCTCGATGTGATCTCTTCCCAGATATCGTGGATTCAAGCTTATACGAACGTCATCACGGCTCACTTTAACGAGAAGGTCGCTATTTCGGCCTATCGCAAGGCGGCCAATATCCGGCCCTGACGGGATAGAACGTATGGCGGAATCCTCCGTTTCCGGGCAGGGCTCGCTTTCGGGCGACGGCGTTCCGCGCCGGGTCGTTTTTCCGGAGAGAATGTCTTTTTGGAGGACCATATGCCTTGTATTCCCCCTTCTGAAATGCGGACAGATAAAGAAGACATGGACCCCGATTCTTGTCCCTGTTTATTCCTGTTGAAATAAACGGCGATCATAATCGACAGGCCCATGCCGGTAACGGACAAAGACCGTTATCGCTTCGCACCGAGAGAAGCGGTTCCCGGAAATAAATGCCCGTATTCCTACCTTATTGTCAGGTAAATAACATTCTTCTGAAACAAATATAGTAAAAAAATGTTCATCGGAATATCTTGACAGAGATTATTTGCAGTAAAACCTTTCGGTCGGTTGTCTTATCAATACGTTTCATGATTTTGTCCCGTTTTTTAGCTCGTTTCCGGCGCTTTTCAGGGATTAGAAATATGGACAAAATGGTCGGCCGATGTGTCGCCGTCTCTTTCCTTGAATGCCGGCGTACCGCTTTGCGGGAAAAGCGCCGGCCCTCTGATCGGACCGGCATGCGGGTGACGATCGGAGGGCCGGGAAAGGACGGCGCCCCTCGGGATCAGGCGCGTTGTCGGCGCTTGATCCAGCGCGACAGCTCGCCGGCCCACATGACGAGCGAGGTTCCCCCGACGATGATCGCCCAGTCGTGCAGCGTAATCGGAACCGTGCGGAACACATCGCCGCCCCATGTGACGATCGCGATCTGTCCGACGAGGATCAGCAACAGCACTCCGTAGAAAGCCGAGCATCCCTTCATATGGGTGCATACGGTCGATCGGCTCCCGAAGCCTTTGGCGTTGAACATGTTCCAGAATTGCAGCATGACGAAGACGGTGAAGAATACCGAGAGCTCGTACGGCGTAATGCCTTGCCCGAACCAGGCGAGCATGCCCAGAAGCGCAGCGACGAATACGATGCCCACGCCCACAATGGAGCGTATCATCGGTCGCGTGATGATGAAATCGCTGTTCTTGCGCGGCTTTTCGCGCATGACGCTGCGGCTCGGCGGCAGCGAAGCCAGTGCCAGCGCGGCGAACGTGTCCATGATCAGGTTGACCCACAGCATCTGCGTGACGGTCAGCGGCAGCTGGCTGCCGAATATCGATCCGAGCAGCACGATGACGATCGCGACGAAGTTGATCGTCAGCTGGAACAGGACGAAGCGCTGAATGTTTTTGTACAGCGAACGGCCCCACATGACGGCCGTCGCGATGCTGCTGAACGAGTCGTCCATCAGCGTGATGTCGCTCGCCTCTTTCGCGACCGACGTGCCCGAGCCCATGGACAGGCCGACCTGCGCGAAATTCAGCGCCGGAGCGTCGTTCGTCCCGTCGCCCGTGACGGCCACGACCTCGCCCCGCTGCTGAAGCAGGCGGACAAGCCGCTGCTTGTCGAGCGGCCGGGCGCGCGACATGATCTTGAGCGCCTGTACGCGACCGAGCAGCTCTTCGTCGCTCATGGCGGCGAATTCGGTGCCGGTCAGATGATTGTAGTCGGTGTCCTCGGCCGTCCACAGGCCGATCTGCCGTCCGATTTCCTTGGCCGTGGCCGGCGTGTCGCCCGTGACGATCTTCACGGCTATCCCCGCGCGTAGGCTTTCGCCGCCGGCTGCCGGCACGTCGTCGCGTACCGGGTCCGAAATGGCCGCGATGCCGATGAAGGTCAGCGGGCCTTCGGAGAGCGCCTGCTCGCAAGTATCGGCCTCGGTTTTGCGATAGGCAAGCCCCAGCGTTCGCATGGCCATGTTCTGATAAGCCGTCAGTTGTCGTACGACTTCCTCCTTGTCGCCGAAGCCGCTGCACCGGTCGAGTACGATCTCCGGCGCTCCTTTCACATACAGCACGCGCCCTTCGGTCGGCGATTCGACGAGCGTGGCCATGAATTTGCGCTCGGTCGTGAACGTGAGCTGGTCGACGACCCGGGCCGCATCGCGCAGCGGGGCGTAGTCGACGCCCCGGTCGCGCAGCCAGAGCAGCAGGGCTCCCTCGGTCGGGTTGCCGATCACGCGGGCGTCGGCGTCCAGAAAAGCCGTCGAGTTGGCCGCGATGCCCTCGTCGACGATCGCGTCGGGCGTATCGCCGTAGAGCTTCGTTTCGAAGACGCGCATCTGGTTGCGCGTCAGCGTGCCGGTCTTGTCCGTGCAGATGACCGTGATAGCTCCCATCGTCTCGCTCGCGTGCATTTTGCGCACCAGGTTGTTCGTGCGCAGCATCCGGCGCATGTTGACGGCCAGCGACAGCGTGACGCTCATCGGAAGGCCTTCGGGTACGGCCACGACGATCAGCGTGACGGCTACCATGAAGTACTGCAATACCTCGGTGGCGATCGTCAGCCAATCGGAGCGGAGCAGATCGCCGATGATCATGCCCTTTACGAGCAGCGCGACGAACGTAACGATCGCCAGCGAGATACCTACCCGTCCGATCAGTTTCGACAACTTCTGCAATTGCAGGTTCAGCGGGGTTTGCTCCTCGCTTTCGACCGTGGCCTGTTCGGCTACGTGGCCGAACTCGGTCGCGTCGCCGACGGCCGTGACCGTCATCGTGCCGTGTCCTTCAATTACCGTCGTGCCGCGCATCGCATGATCCGACGGATAGGTAGCCTCGGGATCGAAGTGAGCCGGGTCGGTCGTCTTGTCGATCTGCGGTTCGCCGGTCAGCGTCGACTCGTTGATCTTCAGCGAGACGGCCTCCGTCAGCCGTCCGTCGGCGGGTACTTCCTCGCCGCTTTGCAGGATCACCGTGTCGCCGACTACGACGTCGCGCTTGGGTATCTCGGTCACGTGGCCGTCGCGGACGACCTTGACCGGCGTGTCGTCGTTGGTGCTGTTCAGCACGTCGAATTTTTTCATCGCGTCGTACTCGAACCAGAAGGCGACGCCCGTGGCGAGGAAGATTGCGCAGAAGATACCGATCGCCTCGGCGAACTCGTTGTGGATGAATCCTATGCCGAGCGAAAGCAGGGCGGCGACCAGCAGGATGCGGATCACCGGATCGTTGAACTTCTCGAAAAAGAGCCTCCACAGCGACTTGCGTTTGGGAGGGGTCAGCACGTTGGCTCCGTACCGTTGCCGGCTCTGCTCGACTTCGGCTCCGGTGAGCCCTTTCGGGTGGTTTGACATGACTGTTTTACGTTTAAATGATGCGATAGCTTGGCCCGGGCCGTGTGTGCGGACCGGTCTTATGACCGAAGCTGTTCGATTCGGAGCGGACGGCATACGGATTTCAGCTCCGTTTTCCTTCGTTTCCGCACCCGGGCAAAGGTACAAAAATAGTGCAGGTGAAAAAAGAACGGTCGTCTTCAGAAAAACGGGCGTATACGGTCGCGAGCGAAAGATCGAAAAAAGCCTCGTGCCGCGTCCGGACGGAAAACCGTTCGTTTACGGAGTCTTTCCGATACGGTCGATCATCCATCGGGCCCGTTCGCCGGGCGGCAGGAAAGGTACGGTTATGGTGCGGTAGCCGAGCCTCTCATAGGTGTCCTTCAGAATTCGGCAGGTCTCTCGGGCTTCGTCCGGGCTCTGTTTCCTTTCTGAGTCGTTGACATAGATTTCTTCCCAAAAGGGGAAGAGGAAAACCCTTTCGTTGTATAGACACTTCTCGGCCGCGTTTTTCAGTTCCCGAAATACCGGCAGTCCGATCAGCCGGCAATAGCCCCAGACGTCGACTATCCCCCGGTCGAAAAAGCAGGGTTCGCCGAGGTCCGCGTGCTTCTCGAAATCGTTTCGGGATTGGAGCGACATCAGGCGGGCATACCGGGCCGTGTCGGCCCACGGAACGGCATTCCCGCCGGTTTCGGCCTGACTGCGGATGATTTTCCTGCCCGCTTCGCGGACCGTATGGTATCCCATTCCGTCCAATATGTCGAGCACGGTCGACTTGCCTCCTCCGGGCCCTCCCGTGAGGACGTAAAGATTTCGGTTTCGCATACGGGTGTTGCGGTGTTCGTGAATCATATCGACAGCTCCCGCTTCGCCGCGTCGAGGCGGACGGCTACGAACAGCAGGACCGTGAACGCGATCAGCGACGAGCCGCCGTAGCTGAAGAAAGGCAGAGGTATGCCGATCACCGGCATGATCCCGATCGTCATGCCGATGTTGACCGCGACGTGGAACAGGAAGATCGACGCTACGCAATAGCAGTAGATCCTTCCGAACGGTTCCATCTGGCGCTCGCCCATGCGGATCAGACGCAGGATCAGGATCGCGAACAGCACGACGACGGTCAGGCTGCCCAGAAAGCCCCATTCCTCGCCGACGGTGCAGAAGATGAAGTCGGTGCTCTGCTCGGGCACGAAATTGAACTTAGTCTGCGTCCCCTCCAGAAAGCCCTTGCCGCTGAAGCCGCCCGAGCCTATAGCTATTTTCGACTGATTCACGTTGTATCCCCAGTGCTTGAGGTCCGACTCGAGACCCAGCAAGTCGAGAATGCGCTTCTGCTGGTGAATCTGCATCACGTTATGGAACACGTAGTCGATCGTGCGGGTAAAGACGAGCGAACCGAAAAACAGCAGTACGAAAGTCAGCGTATTGCGTATCTTGTATCGGTAGGCGTAGACGGCGACGGCCGCGGAGGACAGCACGACGGCCGACAGGATGGCCGCGTACCAGCCGATCGGAACTCCCGCCAGCGAAGCTCCGGCATAAATCAGGATCGCTCCGAGGGCGAGTCCCGCCAAATAGATCGCCTTGCTGCGCCACAGTCCGTTGGTCGCCGCTTCGCCCGCGACACAGACCAGAATCAGCACGATCAGCAGCATCGTGGGCTCGAGCAGGAACGACAGCACGAACAGCGAGATGACTAGGAACAGCGCGACGTAGACCCAGCCGTTGAATCCCTCCCGGAAAAGCATGAACAGGAACGAGCCGTACACGAGGGCCGATCCGGTGTCGTTTTGCAGCATGACGATCGCGACCGGCAGTCCGAGGATGGCCCCTACGCGGAGCAGATCCCCGAACCGGTGTATGTCGAACGTGTAGGAACTCATGTACCGCGCCAGCGCCAGCGCCGTCGTGAACTTGACGAACTCGGTCGGCTGGAGCGCCACCGGGCCGATCATGATCCACGATTTGGCCCCGTTGACCTCTTTGCCGAAAAACAGTACGCCGATCAGCAGCAGCAACGACAGCCAGTAGAGCGGGTAAGCCAGCACATGGTAATACTTGTCGTCGATCAGCAGGATCGACAGGGCGATGAAGGCCGAGATGCCGATCCATACCATCTGCATGCCGTAGCGCTGGCCGATGTCGAATATGCTCGCGTGCGCATCGTCGTAGACGGCGGCGTATATGTTGAGCCAGCCCATCAGCACGAGCGCCGCGTATACCGCGACGGTCACCCAATCGACGCGCCCGAGCGCGAGGCTATTTTCCCTTTCGCTGCTTCTCATAGTAAGGATAGGCGATCTGCATGTTCTTGACGTAATCGACCAGCGCCGGCCGCGTGATCGTGTCGGTCAGATAGAGTTCCGTGAGCAGGCTGGCGATCGGCGCGGCGATCGTCGCGCCGAAGCGGCCGTTCTCGACATAGACCGAGACGGCGATTTTCGGGTCGTTGCGGGGCGCGAAGCAGAAAAAGGTGCTGTGATCCGCTCCGTGCGGGTTCTGCGCCGTTCCGGTCTTGCCGCAGATGTCGAGGCCCGGCACCATCGCGATGCGCCCCGTGCCGCCTTCGTTGACGGCCTTGTACATGCCCTCGACAATCGGGTCGAAATGTTTGGAATCGACCTTCGTATAGTGTTTTTCATAGAACCGGCCGTCGATCGAATCCCGGTCGTGGATGCGCTTGACGACGTGCGGAATACGGTAATGGCCCCGGTTGGCCACGGTGGCCACCATGTTGGCCATCTGAAGCGGTGTGCAGCCCAGTTCGCCCTGTCCGATCGACAGCGAGATGACGGTCAGTCCGTTCCACCTTCCCCGGTAGGCTTTGTCATAAAAAGCCGCTTCGGGCACGTTGCCGTTCAGCTCGCCCGTGAAGTCCGAGCCGAGCTTGCGGCCGTATCCGAAGCTGCGGACGTAGTCCGCCCACAGGTCGAACCCTTCGTCTATGTCGCCGTATTTCTTGTTTTCGATGACGTTGCGGAACACGTAGCAGAAATAAGCGTTGCACGAGTTTTGGATCGCTCCCTCCAGGTCGAGCGGAGAGTAGTGCTCATGGCATGCCATGCCTCGGCCGTACGGGTATCCGCCATGACACGGATAAGTCTGCTCGGGGACGAGCACGCCTTCCTGCAATCCGATCAGGCCCTGCACGACCTTGAACGTCGAACCGGGCGGATAGGACGACATGACGGCCCGGTTGAACAGCGGCCGGCGCGGGTCGTCGAGCAGCTTCATGTAGTTGTTTCCCCGCTCGCGTCCGACCAGTTCGTCGGGATCGTAAGTGGGGCTGCTGGCCATAACCAGTATTTCTCCCGTAGCGGGCTCGATCGCGACGACGCTGCCTACCTTGCCCTGCATCAGCTCCTCGGCGAACGCCTGCAATCGGCCGTCGATCGTGCAGGTGATCGCGACGCCCGGCGAGGGCAGCGTGTCGTAAATGCCGTTCGCATAGGAGCCTTTGGGGATACCGTGTACGTCGACCATTTCGATCTTGACGCCCTTTTCTCCGCGAAGCACTTCTTCGTAAGCCTGCTCGATACCGCTCATGCCGATGTAGTCGCCGCTGCGGTAGTACGGGTTGCGCTCGAGGATGCGGTCGTTGACCTCGCCCACGTAGCCCAACAGGTTGCCTGCCATTTTGGTCGGGTAGGAGCGCACCGTGCGGTAGACGGTGAAGAAACCCGGAAAGCCGTGCTCCTCGAAGCGCAGCTTGACCTCCTTGGGTAGCTGTTTGAAAATGACCGAGGCTCTCCGGCGCGAGAAGTTGCTCGCTTTACGGAGCTCCTTGCGGATCTGTTCGACGCTGACGCCCAGTATACGGCTCATCGCCGCTGTGTCGAACGGTCTGATCTCGCGCGGGATGGCCATCAGATCGTAGGCTTCCTTGCTCTGCACCAGAAAGCGGCCGTTGCGATCGTACACTTCGCCTCGCGGCGGATATTGCACCGTGTAGCGCAGCACGTTGTTCGCCGCGTTCGATTTGTAACTGTCGTCGATGACCTGAATGTAGAAAAGCCTCAGCAGAAGCACGATCGCTACTGCGACAACGCTGATTTGTAGTGTCTTGACTCGCTTGAGACTGTCCACGGCTCAGATCTTTTGACGGTTGACCGAAAAAAGCTTCTGGCAGAAATAGACCAGCGGAAGCGTGACGGCCGAACTCAGCGCGATGCGAAGCGCCGTCCGGTAGAAGAAGCTCCACGAGAGGGCCTCCAACAGGAAAAAGGCCGTGCTGTGGATGAGGATCATCGCCGATGCGTAGCGGACGAACTTCTTGGCGCCGATCCGGTTGACGTTCGGCACGCCCCCGTCCTTGACTTCGTCTTTACCTACGAGCACGTTCAGCAGTGCCGGGCGGCAGAAAGCGGCCAACAGCGCCGCGACCGTATGGATGCCCGCCGTGGCCATGAAAAAGTCCAACGTGACGCCCAGCAGCAGCCCCAGTCCGAGCAGCGCCAACGGAGCGATCTCCATCGGCAGCAGGACGATGAACGCGATGCAGACCAGCGGATGGACGTACACGCTGATACCGATCCGGCTGAACAGGAAGATCTGCAGGATCACCATTACGATGAAAAGAATCGCGTATTGCAGCGTGCGGTGCATGGCTTCGTTGCGTTTTTATAAAAGTTGCGCTTGTGCGCCGGTTCGTCCGGCTTCCGTGTTTTTCCCGACGCTCGATGACGCGAGACTCGGGACTTCTTGAGGCCGGTGTATGGTTTGCCCGCTTGCCGGTTTCGGCTTTGCGTCTGTTTCCCGCCGTCGTTTTTTCGTTCGGGAGACACCCTTGCATTCCGGTCCGTTGCGGTCGGGCGAGATTCCGCCGCGATGCTTCCCGGTATCTTTTCCCCGCCCGGGCTTGTTGCTTCCGGGAAAGCCGCTTGCCAGAGTGAGCGAACGGAAGAGGGGAACGGAACGGCTTTCGTCCGTTCCTATTCGGCCTTCGGCGCGACGACGCTCTGCTCCAAGGCTCCGCGCTCGTCGGCGTCGATATAACGCACGGCCAATACGTTGTTCAGCGCCGCGATGTCGGTGTGCAGCCTCACTTTCACGTCGTAGTAGGTCGCATTGTTCAGCTCGAAACTCTCGACCGTGCCGATCGTCAGATCGGGCGGGAAAATCGACGAGTGGGCCGTCGTAACGATCGTGTCGCCCGCATGAATCTGCGCATATTTCGGAATTTCCGAAAGCGTCAGATGCCGGTAGCTCGTTCCGTCCCAATAGACCGAGCCGAAATAGTCGCCGCCCTTGATCTTTCCGCTGGTCCTGAAATTGCGGTTCAGCACCGACAGGCAGACCGAGAAACGGTCGGAGCATCCTACGATATATCCTGCGATCCCACCTTCGGCGACGAGCGCCATGTCGGGCCGCATGCCGTCGTCGGCGCCCCGGTCGATCGTGATGTAGTTTTCCTGCCGCGTGATCGAGTTGTTGACGACCTTCGCCGGATAGTATTCGTATTTCCGTCTCCCGGCCGTATCCGTCAGCGCGGCGGAGTCGGCAGGGCTCAGCACGGAATCGCGCGCCGTGGACGGAAGCAGTCCGTCGAGCCGGTTGCGCAGTGCGGCCAGTTCGGCGTTCAGCGCGGCGTTTTCCCTTTTGAGGCGGAAATAGCTGCCGATGCCCGACAGTTGAGAGTAAATGCCGCCCACCACGTAGTTGGAGGCGGTGATCAGCTTGGCTTTCGTGTAGCTCGTGCTGTTGGCGTAGTAGTGCAGCGCGAACGCCTCGAGCACGACGAACGCGAGAACGAAGTGAATCTTTTTTATGAACAGGAAGAACTTGATCATTCCATGTTTCTCGGACGGCCGTCTATCTCATCAGGAACGAGAAGCGGCCGATATTTTTCAGCGCGATGCCCGTTCCGCGCGCGACGGCCCGCAGCGGGTCTTCGGCGATGTGGAACGGAATGTTGGTCTTTTCCGACAGCCGGCGGTCGAGCCCCTTGAGCAACGCGCCGCCTCCGGCCAGATAGATGCCGTTGCGGGCGATGTCGGCGTACAGCTCGGGCGGGACCATCTCGAGCACCTTCATGATCGCCGCGTCGATCTTGACGAGCGACTTCTCGAGCGCGTAGGCGATCTCGTTGTACGAGACGGTCAGCACCGACGGCAGCGAGGTGAGGATGTTCGGGCCCGTCACGACGAAGTCCTCGGGCTCCTCGACCAGTTCGGGCAGCGCGGCGCCGACGGCGATCTTGATGTCCTCGGCCGTCCGCTCGCCGATGCGCATGTTGTGCT
>OGQK01000948.1_pt1 | contig 17137 bp, 19 predicted proteins | sample 1553221 | NCBI WGS metagenome assembly OGQK01 (sample SAMEA2579996, study PRJEB22360) | human gut metagenome | biome: human gut; feature: human-associated habitat; material: faeces | place: Denmark | collected 2008/2010 | reverse complement strand
GTGAATATGCATATGTCTGAAAACTCTCGGCGGGGGGTGCTTCTATAACGATAAATTTGAAGAGGATACTCAGGAGAAAAAGCACCGACTTGAAGAACCTCGCTTCGTTGACCATGGTGAAGTTACGGAGGCTGTATTTGCTAAAAATTCAAAGATACTTGAGATTAACTCTAAGACAGGTCTGTATCCTTTGTATGTTGCTTACAGCTTTTACAAGCAGCGTATGGATGGTATGAGCGATGACGACTGGACTCCCGAAGAGTGTCAATATTTCTGGAATGAGGTTATAAGGGATAATGTCTATGTCATTTGTAAAACACCTATGGCAAAATCTATCACCAGAAGAACTCTTTGCGGTTACAGTGATGTTAAGTGCAATGCTCATTATTTTGATGACCTTGTAAATATGCTAAAAAACAAACCGGAGCAATTCAAAAAGCGTGTGATGAAAGGCTCCTACTGGAAAAAGGATGTGAAAGAAATGAAGTTTGATGCAGTAGTTGGTAATCCGCCTTATCAAATTGAAAACAATGGTAATGGTAATGGTAAAGATCCTATATATCATTTGTTTATTGATATGGGCATGGCCTTGAGTGATAAAGGCACATTCATCCATCCGGGACGTTTTTTGTTTAATGCCGGTAAGACACCAAAAGAATGGAATAATAAAATGCTTAATAATCAACATTACAAAGTTGTTGATTATGAGGCAGATAGTACAAAAATTTTTCCTTCCGTTGATGTCAAAGGTGGAATTGCCATCACTTATTGGGATAACAATGCAGAATTTGACATAATAGGTTTCTTCTCGCCATACAAAGAACTTAAATCAATAGTGAATAAAGTAATTCAACGAGAAGATTTCTTGATTTCGGGCAATAAAAAATCATTGAGCATGAAAAAAGAGATTTCATGTTCAAATACTTTTTTGCCCTATGTTTCAGATAAAACGAAAAAAAATGGGAAAATATTTGTTTACTATCTTAAAATATGTCTATCTTTGCGTCAAATTTAATTCTGTTACCTAAGAAGTAACAGATACACTTTAATTTTGATTATTAACTCATTACATCTTTTTATTTACCTACATAACAATTCTTTATGTAAGATAAATTTCCTTTATTTACCTCTGTACGTTCTTTAAGCTCGAAGCCTTTCAGGTAGATTTGTGTGGTTTTTATAGATTTGTGTCCCAATGATTCACTAATCATTTCAATCGGCACTCCGCGATACTTGGCTGTCGTTGCCCAAGAATGACGGAGCGTGTAGGAAGTGACAGGAGAATTCAAACGGAGAGCCCGAGCCAGATCCTTCAAACAATTATTAAATCGACGAAGAGCACTCTGGTATTCACGGTAAGCTCCTTCATCCTTACGTTTCTTATCACCGGACAGGATATCAAACAGATAGTCCGGACAATCAGGGCGGGAAGGCTGACTGTTGCGAAGCCGGTGAATCATCTCCTTCGCGGTATCCAGCACTTCCACACTGATCGGAGTTTTCGTCTTGACACGGTTGTACCGCAACACGTTCCGGTCCAAAGCTGACTTTTCCAGATGTGCCAAGTCGGCAAACGACATTCCGCAAAACTGGAACATCAGAGCGGCAATAGCCTGTGTATGGCGTAAACGTTCCGATTGGGGATCTTCATAAAGCAGCTTTCGCAACTCGGCAACAGGAAGGGCCTTCTTCTGACGGACATCCACACCCGTATAGACATCGTGAAATAGGCGGGGGATGTAAGGAGCACTACCCGCTTCCACTCCCCGATTGTAGATACTGCGAAGCATACGCATATACGTGGAAACGGTGTTGGGCTTCAACCCACATTCGTAAAGATACTGTCCGTAACGTCGTAAACGTTCCCGGGTTACTTGCCTGAACGACACATTGAACGTGCCGCAGAACAGGCTGAAAGAAAGGAGGGCATTTTTGTAGACATGCGCCGTAGAATAACGCCCTTCCTTTCGCAAACGACCGATGTAGATCTCTCCACACCGGCTAAATCCATTTTTACTCATCATTTGCATCACTAGTTATTTTATAATATATACCATTTGGCATGCAGCAAAAAAACAAATCTTTTTGCAGGTTCGTTGCACGCTTGCCAAAGTATAATTTATTATTTAATTTATTTAACCATTGCAAAAATTAGCAAACTATGGCAAAGAAAAAAACAAATCAACAAGAGAAAAAAGTACAAGTAAAAAAGAAGGTCCAAAAACGGAAAAAGAACACTAGAAGACATGTGAAAGGGGAAATTATCAGTTGGGAGGAACTCGAAAACAGGACAGGATTAACCGGAGATGAAACGGAACTTCTCACTGTTTATTTGCACAAATTCGAAAGAGGGGAAGTACACGTCAGATGCTCTAAAAAACTAAAAGACTTAGCTGAATATATCTACGAAACGGAGAGCTTATATATAGCTAAACATGGCGGGTTTAAATTGTTAGAAATTAGCAGTATAGAAACAAAGTTATGTAACATCAGGCAAGAGGAACGAGAACGAAAAGAAGAGGACGAAAAACAAGTAAAAAAGAGAGTAGAGAATAAGCGTTGACAAAAATAATTGTGCAGAAGAAACAAAAGATATACTTTCGCAGCCGTTTCTAGCCGACTAAAGACAACGTATATCTATCTTCAAAAATAGTGACGCTATAACAATTAAACAGTATCACTATAATGAAAGGATAGCGACCCTATAATAATCATATACCGTCACTATCCTGAAGGGGAGATTTTATTCGTAAAAAAACAAATATTAAAAAAACAGAAGAAAAAAGATGAAAAGAAAAATAGACAAAAGCAAGTTAGAAGCCTGCAAGTTAGTATGGAAAAAACGTATTGCCGCCGAAAAGGGTATTTCGGAAAAATGCGCAGAAAAAACTGTGCAAAGCTGTATAGAGCTTATTGAACGAATGTTATATGGAAATGCCATGATTGCTTTCCATAAGCAAGACGGCACATTCTGTATGGAACAAGGAACCTTGGTTGGATATGAAAAAGATTTTCACCGGGAGTTCAAGATCACTTCCCGGCAGATGTCTGTGGTCTACTGGAGTATGGAGCAACACGCGTGGAGACGGTTTATGATCGGAAACCTGTTGGAATGGAAAGCGATTGTATAACATTTAATAAAAAATATTGAACTATGAGTATGATTAATAAAGGAATCCCCTATTTCCCCACACCTGCAAATTTTTTCGACGAAGAAATAATGGAACTGTTAGAAGCTAAATTCGGAATCTTATCCTCTTATATTGTCATGAGACTACTCTGCAAAATCTATAAAGAAGGGTATTATATTTCTTGGGGAAAAGAACAGAGTCTTATCTTCGTCCGTAAAGTAGGCGGAGGTATTAAAGAGGAAGTAATGGAGAAAATTATAGAGTTACTGCTGGAAAAGGAATTTTTCAATAAAGATATTTATGAGAAATATGGGGTCCTGACCTCAGAGCAGATTCAGAAAGTCTGGCTGGAAGCTACTGTACGAAGAAAGATTGATTTCTCTAAATTACCTTATTTGTTGGAAGTCCGGCCAGGAAATGGTAAACAAAAAGGAGGCACGAATAAAAAAGATGCAGACATTTTTAAAGCTGACGCGGAGGTGAATCCGGAAAATGAGGACATTTCCGGACAAACTAAACCAAACCAAAATAAACTATCTTCTGAGGAGGAAGAAACAAGTAATGCTTCGTTTGAAATTCCGGGGTATGCTTACAATCAGACTACACACAACGTAACCGGACTGCTGGAAAGCCTGGAACGCCATAAAGTGACGGATCTGAAAGAAAAGCAGGTAATTATGAAGTTGTCGGATTACGGTAGGAAAGGCACGCAGATATGGAGGCTGTTCAGCAATACGACGTGGGGCAAGATCGGGGCACCGGGAAAGTATATCATTGCCGCATTGACCAACAAGCAGAAATAAACGCCGAATGATAAAAAAAGGTACGAAAAAATCTGTGCTATTCACAAATTCTTCGTACCTTTACGCTCCGGTAAAACAAGTTCTATCCACATAAAATATAACAAAATGGAAAACAGAAGTTTAGTAACCATTGCCGAACATTCTAAAGAAAAAATCCTCTACATGCTCGAAATGGCGAAGCAGTTTGAAATGAACCCCAACCGCCGGTTATTGCAAGGAAAGGTAGTAGCAACCCTGTTCTTCGAACCTTCTACCCGCACCCGCCTGAGTTTTGAAACAGCCGCCAATCGTCTAGGAGCACGTGTGATTGGATTCTCCGACCCCAAAGCTACCAGCTCGTCAAAGGGGGAAACACTAAAAGACACGATTATGATGGTGAGCAATTATGCAGATATTATCGTCATGCGTCACTATCTGGAAGGAGCTGCCCGCTATGCAAGTGAAGTCGCTCCTGTGCCCATTGTCAATGCCGGAGACGGAGCGAACCAACATCCGTCACAGACAATGCTCGATCTATACTCTATCTACAAAACGCAAGGCACGCTGGAAAACCTGAATATTTTCCTGGTAGGTGACTTGAAATACGGGCGTACCGTGCACTCCCTGTTAATGGCAATGCGTCACTTCAACCCCACTTTCCACTTCATCGCTCCCGATGAACTGAAAATGCCGGAAGAATACAAACTCTATTGTAAAACGCACCAGATAAAATATGTGGAACACACGGATTTCAGCGAAGAAATCATTGCAGATGCAGATATCCTGTATATGACCCGTGTGCAACGTGAACGCTTCACCGACCTAATGGAATATGAACGGGTGAAAAACGTTTATATCCTGCGCAACAAGATGTTGGAAAATACCCGCCCGAACCTGCGCATTCTGCATCCGCTACCCCGTGTCAACGAGATTGCATACGATGTGGACGATAACCCGAAGGCATATTATTTCCAACAGGCACAAAATGGTCTGTATGCCCGTGAAGCCATTCTTTGCGACGTATTAGGTATCACATTAGAGGACGTTAAAAACGATATTTTATTATGAGCGAAAATAAACAAGCATTGCAAGTAGCCGCCCTGAAAAACGGGACAGTGATTGACCATATCCCTTCTGAAAAGCTCTTTACCGTAGTGCAACTGCTCGGCGTGGAGCAAATGACAAGCAATATCACTATCGGTTTCAACCTCGACAGCAAGAAGCTGGGAAAGAAGGGGATTATCAAGATCGCGGACAAGTTTTTCTGCGATGAAGAAATCAACCGTATTTCGGTTGTGGCTCCGAATGTGAAACTGAACATTATCCGCGACTACGAGGTAGTGGAAAAGAAAGAAGTAAGAATGCCGGATGAACTTCGCGGAATCGTGAAATGCGCGAACCCGAAATGTATCACGAACAATGAGCCAATGGCTACGTTATTCCATGTGACGGACAAGGATAATTGCATCGTAAAATGCCATTATTGCGAGAAGGAACAGAAACGTGAGGAAATCACCATTCTTTAATTTTCATTTTTCCAATAAAGAAGTGAAACAGGACTGGAAACCAGGAACGATGATTTATCCGCTGCCGGCTGTGCTGGTCAGTTGCGGAAAAGAAGAAAGTGAATATAATATTATCACTGTAGCATGGACGGGTACGATTTGCACAAACCCGCCCATGTGCTATATATCCGTACGCCCGGAACGACATTCTTATGAGATTATCAAGCGGAATATGGAGTTTGTCATTAATCTGACGACAAAAGACATGGCTTTCGCCACCGACTGGTGCGGAGTTCGTTCAGGACGCGATTATCATAAGTTTGACGAGATGAAGCTAACCCCGGGGCAGTGCACCGTAGTCAGTGCGCCTTTGATTGAGGAATCTCCCCTCTGCATCGAATGCCGCGTAAAAGAGATCGTATCTCTCGGTTCGCATGATATGTTTATAGCAGATGTAGTAAATGTACGTGCCGACGACCGGAATCTGAATCCTGAGACTGGGAAGCTCGAACTGGCGGAAGCTAATCCTCTGGTATATGTTCATGGAGGATACTATGGTCTGGGAGAAAAAATCGGAAAATTCGGTTGGAGTGTTGAAAAGAAAAAATCATAAAGACAAAGGATTGTATAACCATGAATATGCTGCGTAAAATACTATTTTTCGGTTTGATGACGGTAGCCGGTATGGTTTTCGGGCAGAATCGCAATACCGCAGACAAGGTGGACCGTCCCAATACGAAGAAAATAAACTTCGGTGTCAGGGCAGGGTTCAATTCCTCCATGTTTATGGTTTCCGAGTTGAAAATCAAAGATGTGACTATCGACGAGGTGCAGAATAATTATAAAATCGGCTATTTCGGTGCTCTCTTCATGCGTATCAATATGAAGAAACATTATATCCAACCGGAAGTGTCATACAATGTAACCAAATGCGAGATTACATTCGATAAACTCGGCTCTCAACATCCGGCTATCGAGCCGGATTATGCTTCGGTTCAATCTGTATTGCACAGTATTGACTTTCCCGTTCTGTATGGCTATAACGTAGTGAAGAAAGGTCCTTACGGAATGTCTATCTTTGCCGGTCCCAAGCTCCGTTATTTATGGGGAAAGAAGAACGAAATAACTTTCAGCAATTTCGACCAGAAAGGTATCCATGAGAAACTCTATCCGTTTAATATAAGTGCAGTGATTGGCGTGGGAGTCAATATTTCCCGTATTTTCTTTGATTTCCGCTACGAGCAGGGAATTGGAAATATCTCCAAGTCTATTACCTATGACAATATCAACTCGGACGGCAGCACAGGAATCAGCCGGATTATATTCGACCGCCGCGACAGCGCCTTGAGTTTTTCGCTCGGTTTTATCTTCTGACCATTTTCTACCAAATTCCATTTTTGACTAACATTTTTCTTGTACTTCCTTCTTTTTTTATTTATTTTCATTAACTTTGTACGCTTAAAATAAGGTATCTCGAATTAGAAATTTAATCTTATTATAAAAGAATGAAAAGAGACGACTTAATTTTCGACATCATCGAAAAAGAGCACCAACGTCAGCTGAAAGGTATCGAGCTGATTGCATCTGAAAACTTTGTGAGTGACCAGGTAATGCAGGCAATGGGTTCTTGCCTGACTAACAAGTATGCAGAAGGTTATCCGGGCAAACGCTATTACGGAGGTTGTGAAGTTGTAGACCAGAGCGAACAAATCGCTATCGACCGCCTGAAAGAAATCTTCGGAGCCGAATGGGCAAACGTACAGCCGCATTCCGGAGCACAGGCTAACGCAGCCGTTTTTCTGGCTGTCCTGAATCCGGGCGACAAATTCATGGGATTGAATCTTGCACATGGCGGGCACCTTTCTCATGGTTCATTAGTAAATACTTCCGGTATTATCTATACTCCCTGCGAATATAATCTGAATAAGGAAACAGGACGCGTTGACTACGACCAAATGGAAGAAGTCGCTCTACGCGAAAAACCGAAAATGATCATTGGCGGCGGTTCCGCTTACTCTCGTGAATGGGACTACAAGCGTATGCGTGAAATCGCAGACAAAGTAGGTGCTATCCTGATGATCGACATGGCTCACCCTGCCGGTCTGATTGCTGCCGGAGTACTGGAAAACCCGGTTAAATATGCACATATCGTCACTTCTACTACACATAAAACACTTCGCGGGCCTCGTGGTGGTGTCATCATGATGGGCAAAGATTTCCCTAATCCTTGGGGAAAGAAAACTCCAAAGGGTGAAATCAAAATGATGTCTCAACTGCTGGATTCAGCTGTTTTCCCGGGTATCCAAGGCGGACCGCTGGAACACGTGATTGCTGCCAAAGCTGTGGCTTTCGGCGAAATCCTGCAACCTGAATTCAAGGAATATGCAAAACAAGTACAAAAGAATGCTGCCGTACTTGCACAGGCATTGATTGACCGTGGTTTTACGATCGTTTCCGGTGGCACTGACAATCACTCTATGCTGGTTGACTTGCGTAGCAAATACCCTGATTTGACAGGTAAAGTGGCAGAGAAAGCATTGGTTTCTGCTGATATTACCGTTAATAAGAATATGGTTCCGTTCGACAGCCGTTCGGCTTTCCAGACTTCCGGTATTCGTCTGGGGACTCCAGCTATTACAACTCGTGGTGCTAAGGAAGATCTGATGCTTGAAATCGCAGAAATGATTGAGACTGTGTTATCCAACGTAGACAATGAAGAGGTTATCGCACAAGTTCGTGCACGTGTCAATGAGACAATGAAGAAATATCCTCTTTTTGCTTATTAAGAGGCATACTTTATTTTAGGTCTGATATTCGGATTATCGGATACTGTAATTTATCAGGTCTGTTCTTTTCAAAAAGGACAGACCTCTTTTTGTATTTATTAACTTTGCTATCCGAACTATCTGTCAGGAATTTCGTTTTTCTTATTACAAAAAAAAGATATGGAATATCTCTTCAACAAAAACGAATTCAATCGTACGGTACGCCGGAAGAGATATAAAAAAGTGTACCGGACTCTATATACAAGCATCCCCGTCTTTCCCTATTGGTTTATAAGGAAAGACGGGGATTTACTCATTGAAGCAGGGATTCCTGCGGTCCGATTGTTTTTTTAGCTCAAACCTTCTATTTCTCCATCCACAATATCAATGTGCAACGCCTGCGGTTCTTTAGGAAGTCCCGGCATGCGGAGAATTTCTCCGGCTATCGCAACAATCATTTCAGCTCCGTTATTAATGACTATATCTTTGATATGGAACTCGAAATTATTCACTGCACCATAAATCTTAGGATCGGCAGAGAAAGAATATTGTGTTTTTGCAATACAGACCGGATAATGGGTAATTCCCATTTTCTCAATCAGTTTGATGCGGTTACGGGCAATGCTGCTGTATGTGATAACGCTTGCTCCATAAATATTGGTAGCTACCTTTTCAATCTTCTGCTGTATGCTGTCTTCTTCTTTGTAAGTATAACGCAGAGAACCGGACGGATTATTTTCGATAGTATCTACCACCAGGCGAGCCATATCTACTGCGCCCTCTCCTCCTTCAGTGAATGCATTGTTGATAGCGAAACCTACGCCTAACTGCTCGCAATGCTCGCGCAACAGTTCCATTTCTTCATCTGTATCTGTAGCAAACTTATTGAAAGCTACAATCACTGTTTGACCGAAAGAACGAAGATTACGGACATGCTTGTCCAGATTGCGCAATCCTTCTTTCAATCCTTCCATATTCGGTTCTTTAATGCGGTTGAGACTGACACCACCATGCATTTTCAGTCCCTGTGCCGTAGCCACGATTACAGTCAGACGTGGTTGGAGTCCGCTCTTACGGCATTTGATATTGTAGAACTTCTCCGCACCGAGGTCGGCACCGAATCCGGCTTCCGTAATCACATAATCGCCGAATGACATAGCCAGCTTGGTTGCCAGAATAGAGTTACATCCGTGAGCTATATTAGCGAACGGGCCGCCATGTACGAAAGCGGCGGTTCCTTCGGTCGTCTGCACTAAGTTGGGATGAATGGCGTCTTTCAACAGTACGGTGATAGCTCCCGCCACTCCCAAATCTTTGACTGTAAAAGGTTTATCATCGTATGTAAAGCCTAACAGGATATTTTCGATACGGCGGCGCAAGTCATCCACATCTTTAGAAAGGCAAAGGATAGCCATAATCTCCGACGCCGGAGTAATATCAAAACCGGATTCTTGAGTGATACCGTTTGATTTTGGCCCCAGACCTACGACAATACTACGCAAAGAACGGTCGTTCACATCGAGCACCCGGCGCCATAGGATTTCCTTCAGTCCGAAACCTTTCGCCTGATTCTGATAAAGATAATTATCAAGCAAAGCGGAAATCATGTTATGCGCAGAAGTGATAGCATGAAAGTCTCCGGTGAAATGAAGATTAATCTTTTCCATAGGGAGCACCTGGGCATATCCTCCTCCGGCCGCACCGCCTTTCATACCGAAACAGGGTCCGAGAGAGGGTTCACGTAAAGCAACGATAGCTTTCTTTCCAATTTTATTGAGTCCCAAAGCGAGACCGATAGATACAGTGGTTTTGCCGATACCCGCTTTTGTTGCTGTAATGGCAGTTACCAGGATGAGGTTACTTTTCTTCACCTTCTCCTCATCAATCAGTTGTTCGGGAATCTTTGCGATGTAGCGACCATAATTTTCTACTTCTTCACGAGGGATTCCGATACTTTCGGCAACTTGCTTTATCTTCTTCAATTCAATGCTGCGAGCAATTTCTATGTCTGATTTCATACAGGATATGATTAGTTTTATTTTGAAAGTGCAAAAGTAACAAATCTACGTGAAGCAACAAACTCTTTGCGTACAATAACTGTTGTTATTGGCATAACCTAAAACAACAACTTAATTATGGAATGGATTATCAATCAACTAAGGGTACACCCTGAACTTGCTATCTTCCTCACACTTTTCGCGGGATTCTGGCTGGGAAGACTGAAAATAGGGAAATTCTCTTTAGGTACAGTGACCAGCGTCCTTCTGGTAGGAGTATTGGTAGGACAATTGAACATTACAGTAGACGGTCCGTTAAAGGCCGTATTTTTTCTACTCTTTTTGTTTGCCGTTGGCTACAAGGTAGGTCCGCAATTCTTTCGCGGACTGAAAAAAGACGGACTGCCACAGGTGGGGTTCGCCGTATTGATGTGTATCGTCAGTCTGGTAGCACCATGGATACTTGCCAAGATTATGGGATATCATATCGGAGAGGCTGTCGGATTGCTGGCAGGCTCACAAACGATATCTGCCGTTATCGGCGTGGCAAGCGATACGATCAACCAGTTGGGCATCAGCGAAGCACAGAAGGCAACATATATTAATGCTATTCCTGTGTCTTATGCCGTCACTTATATTTTCGGTACGGCTGGTTCTGCCTGGATTCTGGCTTCTCTCGGTCCGAAGCTTCTCGGCGGATTGGATAAAGTAAAAGCTGATTGTAAAGAACTGGAATCTAAAATGGGGACTTCAGAAATGGATGAACCTGGATTCTCCCCTGCCCTTCGTCCGGTAGTGTTCCGTGCGTATAAGATCACAAATAAATGGTTTGGCAAAGGAAAAAAGGTGAGTGAACTGGAAAAGTATCTATCCGAACAGGAGAAGCTGTTATTTGTAGAACGAGTCCGACAACGGGGAGTTGTAAAAGAGGTCAAACCGGATATGCTTCTTCAGCCGGAGGATGAAATCGTACTAAGCGGACGACGCGAATTTGTGATTGGCGAAGAAGACTGGATCGGCCCGGAAGTGATCGATGCGCAACTACTGGACTTTCCGGCGGAAACTCTGCCGGTTATGGTGACACACCGGACTTTCGCCGGCGAAAAGGTATCGACAATCCGGGCACAGAAATTTATGCACGGGGTTAGTATCCGTAGTATCAAACGTGCGGGTATCAATGTCCCGGTACTTGCCCGGACAGTGGTGGACGCCGGTGATATTCTGGAACTTACCGGAATGAAACATGAGGTGGAAACTGCCGCTAAACAAATGGGATATGTTGATCGGCCGACGAATCAGACAGATATGATTTTTGTCGGACTCGGTATTCTGGTCGGTGGCCTTGTCGGTGCGTTGACTATGCATCTGGGAGGTGTCCCTATCAGTCTTTCCACCAGTGGAGGTGCATTGATTGCAGGACTGATATTCGGTTGGCTGCGCAGTAAACATCCTACTTTCGGAGGTATTCCCGAACCTTCACTCTGGGTATTGAATAATGTGGGATTGAACATGTTTATTGCAGTAGTCGGCATTGCCGCAGGTCCCAGTTTTGTAGCCGGATTTAAGGAGGTCGGTTTCAGCTTGTTCATTATCGGGGCATTGGCTACGGCCATTCCTCTTCTCAGCGGGTTACTAATGGGCAAATATCTGTTCAAATTCCACCCTGCACTGACATTAGGATGTACGGCGGGAGCACGTACTACCACTGCTGCATTGGGAGCTGTTCAGGATGCGGTGGAGAGTGAGACCCCGGCTTTAGGATATACCGTAACGTATGCTGTCGGCAACACACTGCTGATTATCTGGGGAGTATTTATCGTATTGCTGATGTAAACGTGAAACCAATACTTTTGACAACTTATTTACTATTCTAACTAATATAGATTTCATTATGGAAAAAAAAGACAATAGCCCGGCTATTACCAAAAGTTATGCCAGGAAAATGGAAACGATCAGTCCGTTCGAACTGAAAAACAAGCTTATTGACATGGCGGATGAGAGTGTCAAGAAGATAGCACATACCATGCTGAATGCAGGACGGGGTAATCCGAACTGGATTGCTACCGAACCACGTGAAGCTTTTTTCCTGTTGGGACAATTCGGACTTTGTGAATGTCGCCGGGCGTTTTCACTGGAAGAAGGAATCGCCGGTATCCCTCAAAAGGCAGGGATCGCTGCCCGTTTTGAGGCGTTCCTGAAAGATAATGAGAAGGCTCCCGGTGCCAATCTGCTGAAAGAGGGTTACAACTATATGCTAATGGAGCATGCTGCCGACCCGGACACACTGGCACATGAATGGGCGGAATCCGTCATCGGTGACCAGTATCCTGTGCCCGACCGTATTCTGTATTTTACGGAACAGATCGTACAGGATTATCTGGCACAAGAGATGTGTGACCGACGTCCGCCGAAAGGGACATTCGATTTGTTCGCCACCGAAGGAGGCACAGCCGCCATGTGTTATTTGTTCGATTCGCTGGAAGAGAATTTCCTGTTGAACCAGGGAGATTCTATTGCACTGATGATTCCGGTTTTCACTCCTTATATAGAGATCCCGCAGCTACGACGTTATCAATTTGACGTGACTGAAATATCCGCTGATCAGATGACAGCCGACGGATTACATACATGGCAATATAAGGATGAAGAGATTGACAAACTGAAAAATCCGCAGATTAAAGCGCTCTTCATTACGAATCCGAGCAATCCGCCCAGTTATGCGCTTAGCCCGGAGACTGCCGCACGGATTGTCAATATCGTGAAAAATGATAATCCGAACCTGATGATTATTACGGACGATGTGTATGGAACATTTATACCTCATTTCCGGTCATTAATGGCGGAATTGCCTCACAATACTCTTTGCGTTTATTCTTTCTCCAAATATTTCGGTGCAACAGGCTGGAGAAATGCCGTAATCGCGCTACACGAAGACAACATCTACGACAAAATGATTGCCCGCCTGTCGGAGGAGCAAAAAGCAATCTTGAACAAACGTTACTCCAGTATCGATTTGCATCCGGAAAAGCTGAAGTTTATTGACCGCATGGTGGCAGACAGCCGCCAGATCGCATTGAATCATACCGCAGGTCTTTCTCTGCCACAGCAGATGCAGATGAGCCTGTTCTCGCTTTTTGCTATTCTGGATAAGGAAAACCGTTACAAAACCAGAATGCAGGAAATCATTCACCGCCGCCTTCATGCATTATGGGACAATACGGGTTTCACACTGGTAGAAGACCCTCTACGTGCCGGATATTACTCGGAAATTGATATGCTGGTATGGGCGAAAAAATTCTATGGGGATGATTTTGTTGCTTATCTGCAAAAGACATATAATCCGTTGGATGTGGTCTTTCGCCTGGCAAATGAGACTTCGCTCGTATTGCTGAACGGCGGTGGCTTTGCCGGACCGAAATGGAGTGTCCGTGTATCACTTGCCAACCTGAACGAAGCTGATTATGTAAAAATCGGGCAGAGTATCAAGCGTGTACTGGAAGAGTATGCTAATGTATGGAAGGCTTCCATACGCTAAAAGGTATTTCCTCCCTCGTTCCTTTTTATGAATGAGGGAGGAAAGATACGAACTTTGCTCAATGTCATGTCTCTTGTTACTTGAAACGGGAAGTATCCACGTTAATTGCTACTTAAACGTATGTACAGATGTTGTCATCCTATTTTTAAAGAGTTTTTCTCTAAGAAAATATAACAGAAACAAATAGTCAGGATGAAAATTTATATCTTTGTCATAAATCAACCTTTACGAAGATGAAAAAACTGATTTTATTTCTTTCGCTGATATTATCGGTCGGTTTTGCATCCGCACAGTCAGAAATCCCTTCCGATAGTATTCGTCGTGCCCCCTCGGCTAATATTAAGGAGTTTGGCGGCTTTTTATTGGATATGGGATTGATGAATGTAGCTCCTCCCAAACTTCCTAAATTCAGCCTGGATGTGCCGAATATGAGTAAAGACTATAATCAATTGTTCCGTCTGAATACGGATGCCACATACTCACAAGGATTCTCTGATGCTTTTTCTCCTTCTGCCTTTTCCGGTTTCGGATACGGGTATGGCTGGGGGCTGTCGTCTTCTCCACAGTTCATGCAAATGGGATCTTTTAAGCTGAAAAACGGTATGAGGATTAATACGTACGGAGATTATGACAAAGACGGTTGGAGAGTGCCCAACCGAAGTGCCATGCCTTGGGAAAAGAATAATTTCCGGGGAGCATTCGAACTAAAATCCGCAAACGGTAATTTCGGTATACGGATTGAAGTACAGCAAGGGCGAAACGGTCCTTACTAAGTATATGAAGGCTAGGTTTACTATTTGCCTGATTTAAAAGCCTTATCCGCAGCGTACATTGCATCCGCTATCCTATCACACCACTTATCAAACTCCAGATCAGGCGTTTGACTCTCAGGATGTGTAAGCATATAATGCACGGATTGTCTCAGACCGTCCACCATTGATACAGTACAGATAAAATCCGGGACAAGTCTCTTGATCTTCGAATTATCAAAAACGACTGTGGCAGCCTTGTCACCTAATAGTTCCCCTCTGAAATCATAAGTTTCTCCATGTCCGGCAAGAAAATCCGAAGCTACGTGTAACGCATTCAGCGGTTTTCCTAATGCATCGGCAATGGTTTCATAAATCTGATTCCAAGTCATACTTTCGTCGGTTGTGATATGGAAAGCATTCCCGATAGCATGAGGGTTTGCCATTAAACCGACATATCCTTTGGCAAAGTCCTTAGAATGTGTCAGTGTCCATAACGAACTTCCGTCACCGGGGATAATCACAGGCTTTCCGTCAAGGATACGCTTTAAGATCTGCCACAAAGATATTAATTCTGCCTTTGACTACCAACGTTGTATACAAATTACTGATTCTTGTACCTATATTACTGTTTTGCAAATATGATATAGATAAGATATTCTTAAAAGTTTTATCTTTGCCTATGATAAAACTGTAAGCCGTATGGATGAAATTACCAAAATTGAAACTATTGATCAGTACGACCAATTATTCGGACTGGAAACTTTGCACCCTTTAGTGAATGTGATCGACTTTTCAAAAGCGACAAAAACAGTAGAATACTATCACATGAATATCGGATTCTACTCTCTGTTTTTGAAAGACATTAATTGCGGAGACCTTAAATATGGGCGTAACTATTATGACTATCAGGAAGGAACGGTCGTCTGTATGGCCCCAGGTCAAGTGATTGGTATAGATAACCGGAAGAAAACTCCTCAACGTACAAAATCGATCGGGGTCTTGTTTCATCCCGACCTGATCCGGGGAACTTCTCTGGGACAGAATATCAAGAATTATTCCTTCTTTTCTTATGAAGTTAATGAAGCCTTGCATCTATCCGACCAGGAAAAAGAAATTGTAACGGACTGTATACATAAAATACAAATCGAACTGGAACATGCTATCGACAAGCATAGCAAACAACTTATTGTCCGCAATATCGAACTATTACTCGATTATTGTATGCGTTTCTATGAACGGCAGTTTATCACACGCAATCAGGTAAACAAAGACATTATCGTGCGGTTCGAACATCTATTGGATGAATATTTCCAAGGGCAGGTAGCACTGACCGAAGGGTTGCCTTCCGTGAAATATTTTGCAGACAAGGTATGCCTTTCTCCTAATTACTTCGGCGACCTGATAAAAAAAGAAACTGGTAAAACTGCGCAGGAATATATTCAGTGCCGTATCATTGAACTTGCCAAAGAACGAATATTGGAGGGTTCGCAAACGGTCAGCCAAATAGCTTATGAACTGGGATTCCAGTATCCTCAACACTTCAGCCGGCTATTTAAAAAACATGTCGGATATACACCGAATGAATATAAACAGCAGAACTAAGAACATACACCGGAGAGATCGTTAACGTCATGGGAGATAAAGTACTCAAAATAGGAACCGTGCATCAATGTAATTGTTGCCTGGGAAGTAAGACACTGCATCCGCTAGTCAGTGTCATCGACCTTTCGAAGGCTGACTTATCTCCTCATACGGACATTAAATTCGGATTCTATACGATTCTGTTGAGTGAATGTAAGTGTGAGGCCTATGCATACGGGCACCAATGTTGTGATTTCTCGGACGGAACTCTCGTTTGCCTGACTCCTGGAGAGTCAATCAGTATGAAGGAGAACAACAAGGAATTTCCTTCCAAGGGATGGATATTGGCCTTTCACCCCGACTTGATTTGCGGGACTCCGCTCGGACTCAATATACACAATTATACTTTCTTCTCTTATTGTCCGGAGGAAGCACTGCATCTCTCTCTACGCGAAAAACAGATTATTCTGGAGTTCCTGGAGAGGATTCGGCAAGAGCTTGAGCGCTGCATTGACCGACACAGCAAAAAAATCATTTCAAAATACATTGAACTTTTGCTGGATTATTGTACCCGCTTCTACGAACGCCAGTTTATCACACGTAGCGAAGTCAATAAAAAGGTGTTCAGAGAATTCAATCATCTGCTTGATAATCATTTCAATGTGAAAGTAAGCCTATCAACTGATGTATTATCCGATGAATATTGTGCTAATCTCCTGCATTTATCGCCTGCATTATTTTAATGATTTATTGAAATATGAAATAGGAAAAGAGTTCAAAGAGTATATCCAGTTCAAACGTTTCGAGATAGCCAAAGGATGGTTGGTAAATACGGATAAAACGCTCGGCCAGATTGCACAAGAACTAGGGTTCTCTAATTCACAGTATTTCAGCCGCTTATTCAAGAAAATCACAGGGTGTTCGCCAAATGAATTCAGAATGCCCAACTAAAATTATTTAGTTAACGGCAGAAATCCTTAATAAAAATAGAATCGGGAAATAAAACTCTTAATCAATGTTATAAAACATACTTTTTTTCTTGGATTATTTGCAGATTTCACAAAAGTGCGTACATTTGCAATGTGTTTT